>Ga0307408_100001172_pt1 | contig 19901 bp, 12 predicted proteins | sample 322Cmetagenome_FD_202116 | JGI IMG/M metagenome (GOLD analysis project Ga0307408, IMG submission 202116) | Maize rhizosphere microbial communities from greenhouse at UC Davis, California, United States - 322HYB-C-3 | ecosystem: Host-associated > Plants > Roots > Rhizosphere > Soil | place... | reverse complement strand
GGAGTTTGTCCTGACGATACTTCAACAGTTCTTGTAATCGTTCTTGCTTCTTGTGATCATTTGTCAATTGATGAAGCAACATTTGCAGGAGTACAATTGTATCCGAACCCAACATCAGGAATCATTAATATTGATGCTGATAAAGCATTTGATGTTGAAGTAACTGATGCAAACGGTAGAATGATCAAGAAAGGTATTTCAACTACTGTTGGAACAACTTCTGTTGATCTTGGAAAAGTTCAGGTTGGTGTGTACTTCGTTACACTAAGAACTCAAGACGCTTCTAAAGTTTACCGCGTAGTGGTACAATAAGAATTCGTTCTTTTATAATAAACACCCTCGGTTCCGTTCATTCGGGATCGGGGGTGTTTTTTTTAACCAACTTTCTATTGTACTTCCAGTCAACAACAGTTACATTTGATAAAAATTGAACGTATGTTAATGCCTTTTAATCTGCAGCAGTGGATAGATGAAAACAGAGATTTACTGAAGCCACCTGTTGGAAACAAAAACCTGTATAAAGAAGCAGGTGATTTCATTGTGATGGTTGTTGGCGGACCAAATGCCCGAAAAGACTATCACTACAATGAAAGTGAAGAGTTGTTTTACCAGATTGAAGGCGACATTATGGTTCGCATTCAGCATGAAGGGAAGGCTAAGGAGATTCATATAAAAGAGGGTGAAATGTTCCTTCTGCCTGCAGGCATTCCACATAGCCCTATTCGTGGCGAAAACACTGTAGGACTGGTTATTGAACGGGTTCGGAAAGATACCGACATGGAGGATGGGTTGTTCTGGTTCTGTGAAAACTGCAATGCAGAATTAATGCACTACCGTTTCGAGTTGGAGAACATCGAAAAGGATTTCATACCTCGTTTCAAAGAATTTTACGGGTCGGAAGAAATGAGAACCTGTAAATCGTGTGGGCACGTGATGGATGTTGATCCTCGTTTCGTTTAATGTTACTTATTTGTAAATTCGCATTTCAGAAATAAAAACCATGCAGATTCTTCAAACCATTTTACCCATTTTACTTGTTGCCATCACCACTTTTGCCATGTTGGCAATGGCATATATCTTTTTTAAACGCAACAATGAAAAAGAGTTAACCAATCTTCAGTTTCAATTGAAAAAGGAGCGTCAAAAGCACTTTTTGCCAATGCGTGTGGATGCTTATCAACGTGCGGTACTTTTAATGGAGAGAATTGGTCCCGGAAACCTGGTTATGCGTTTACACAATCCGGCACTTCCGGCAAAAATGTTACAAGCTGATCTCCTTAAGGCAATTCGCGAAGAATACGACCACAATGCATCCCAACAATTGTTTGTTTCACCTCAAGGATGGGAAATGGTCAGAAATTCCAAAGAGGAGACGATCAAAATCATCAATATTGCGGGGAACCAAATGCAGGCAACTTCAACCGGGACAGATTTGGCAGCCAAAATTTTTGAACTTGTAGCTGAAATCGGAAAGCTTCCTACCGAAATCACCATTGATTATCTGAAAAGAGAATTACAAGAAATGTTCTAAATACGATCCCTGTTAACCGCAGGGATTTTTATTTGATCGTAATTCGGATTTCATCCGCAATTTCGATGATATCCCCTGAAACCAATTTCGCGCGCTTTCTTGTTTCCAATTCTCCATTGCGGGTTACTTCTTCATTTTCCACAATGATCTTGGCGTGTCCACCGGTTTGAGCTATCCCGGTAACTTTCAACAATCCCAATAGTTCGATGTAATCGCCCCGAAGTTCAAATTCCAATTCGTTCATAATGCAAAGTTATCGCAAATATCTTTAATTAACGGTTGTCACTTCAACGATCTTCTGATCGATTCTTTATAACTATTGAAGACCTCCTCCGCCGCTTCAAAAGCTGTAATGGAATGATTTTCGAGAGCTGATTCATTCTTTTGGATGGCTTTCTTGACTTCCTCGTGGCCAGACAGGTCTGAAAGCAGCAAGTCTTTCAGCGTTTCATGCATCCAATTCAAGTTCTGAAGTTTACGCTTATGATCAAAGCTTCCATCATTCAATGAATGACGATGAAACCTGTCTATCATTTCCCAGATCGTATCAAGATTCAGTTTCTCCTGGGAACTGCAGGTATGCACTTCAGGAATCCATCCATTCGACGTTGGTGGAAAAAGGTGGATTGCATTCTTCAATTCGCGTGCTGCCAACTGCGCCTTCTTAACGTTTTCTCCGTCTGATTTGGTTACAGCCAAACCATCGGCCATTTCCATTATACCGCGTTTGATTCCCTGCAACTCGTCGCCGGCTCCGGCTAACAGCAACAGAAGAAAAAAATCGACCATGGAGTGAACCATTATTTCAGATTGTCCAACACCCACCGTTTCTATAAAAATGGTGTCAAAACCCGCAGCTTCACAAAGTATAATGGTTTCCCGTGTTTTTCTTGCAACACCACCAAGTGTATTTCCTGCCGCTGACGGACGGATAAAAACCCTGGGGTTGTGTGAAAGTTCTTCCATTCGAGTTTTATCACCAAGAATGCTTCCACCCGTTCGTTCACTGCTTGGATCGATAGCCAGCACAGCCAATCTGGAACGGTGTTGTAATGCCAGCTCACCGAATTTTTCAATAAATGAACTTTTTCCGACACCCGGCACACCTGTTATTCCAATACGGATAGAGTTCCCCGAAACCGGAAGGCATAAACGAATAATATCTTTAGCAATTAGTCGGTCCTCCGGCAAAGAACTTTCAAGAATCGTAATTGCCGCACTTAGCGCCGCATGTTCACCATTACGAATTGCCGTAAATAACTTCTCCGCTGTACGGTCACTACGCATTTTCCTGCGTGATGCCATCCATTCATTTAGTCTTTCCTCGTTCATCACCTAACTCATGCCAAATGGAAATACCAAAAGATCCGTTGCTTTATCAAAAACAAACGTTCTACCGTTTTGTGCCACTAAAATTAAACGAATAGGAGATTTTTGCCTGTTCTCACTTTCTGCAATAACCTGTCTGCAAGCCCCGCAAGGCGAAACACACTCTTCCGGTTTGATAAGGTTTCCTTTGGCTACAACCACAAGTGTATCAATTATTCCTTCAGGATGCGTGGCCCCAACGTGAAACAATGCAACACGTTCGGCACATAAGCCACTGGGATAAGCAATGTTCTCCTGGTTATTTCCCAGAAAGATCTCTCCCGAAGTTAAAAGTACAGATGCTCCTACATGAAAATTGCTGTAGGGGGCATAAGCGTTTTTTGCAGCGGAATATGCCAGATCTATCAACTTTTGGTCTGCAGGATCAAGCTCGTTGTAGTGCTCGATAATCGTATATTCTATAGTATGAATGTGCTTCATAGGCCTTACACAAATATATACCAATTATCGGTGAATGATCCGCTATTTACAGGGATAATTATCAATTCCCGTTTTAGCTTTTAAAGTTTTTCAAATACTGAAGAATATCCGTTTTCTTTCTTCTGGAAACTTCAATTTCCGTTGGACAATTCTTTACATTGACGAAACACACAACTCCCTTGGAATAATCAAGCAGGTAATCAATGTTAATTATGATACTTTTATTCACCCGCAGATAATTGGGATGAGATGAAAGCATTGCCTCGTATTCCGAGAGTGTTTTCGGAGAAGTAAACTTTGCATTGTCCCTGGTGATCACGTTGCAATAATTTCTATCTGCTTCAATGTAACAAATGTCATCTATGTTCACCAGTGTCACTTTATCCTTTGAATGAAAAGAAACGCTTTTGAGATACCTGTTCTCATCGTCAATTGACCGCACGAAGTGAATGGCATCATTACGTTCATTCTGAACAATATTCTCGGCCACCTTTTCAACCGCTTTGATCAGTTTGGTATAATCAATAGGTTTCAGCAAATAATCCATTGCACTGAACTCAAAGGCCTGGAATGCAAACTCGTCGTGCGCCGTGACAAAAACAATACGAAACGGAATAGTATCAAACATCCGAAGCATATCAATACCGTTTTTTACCGGCATTTTTACATCAAGGAAGACCAGGTCAGGTTTATGTTCATTAATCAAAGTATAACCTTCATCAGCAGAAGTTGCCTCAGCCAGTACTTCAACAGTTGTACAATACCTATTGAGCAGGTTTCTTAAAACCAGTCGATTAGATACCTCATCATCAACAATCAAGCTACGAATTTTTTCCATCGTACAGTTCGTTAAGTATTTGTTCAGGAATAATAATGGACACTTTTGTTCCAACGGGGTTGTTCTGTTCGTCGTACAAATCCTCAAAAGCAATCCTTCCACCTGTTGTTTGGTAAAGTTGGTTCAATGTCTCTATACGCGTAACTGTCAATTCTGTCCCTCTTGAGTCGTGCTTTTTTCTCTCTTTCTCGAAATAAGAACGTCCTACACCATTATCAATGATCGAAATCTTCAGGTCATTCTCCATAAGTTCGACCTTGACTATCAACCTGGCATTTGAATAATCTTTCAATGGCAATAATCCATGCCAAATTGCATTCTCAACAAAGGGTTGAGTGATCAAAGTGGGAATGACAACCTCATCGAGATCGATTTCAGGGTCAATATCAAGCTCAAAAATAAACGAATGGCTGAAACGCAATTGTTCCAGTTCAACGTACAGTTCCAACAGGTTTATTTCGCTTCGTAGGGTAGCAACAGATTTATTCGAGTATTCCAATAAACTTCGAAGCAGCAAACTGAATTTCGCCAGGTAAAGATTGGCATTATCGGTATCATTCTGCAAGATCAAATTCTGTACGGCAACAATGGAATTCGACATAAAATGAGGATTCACCTGGGCTTTCAAGGCAGTTAACCTGTACTCATTTAACAATCGTTCAATATCTTCACGCGCCTTTTTCCGCTTCAATCTGCTGTTGGTAATGAATCGGTAGATCAATAAGATCAGCAATGATCCCATTAAAAAAACAAGGATCTGAAAAATGATGGTTTCCCAAAATGATGGCTTGATCGTGAATCTCGTTACGATCTTCTTTTCTTTTTCCCCATGTCCGTCAAGCATCGGATAAGTTTCCAGGACATAATCGCCTGGCGCCAGGTTTTGAAGATGTATCTGAGCGCCGTTTACAACACCGTTTTCAGGAGCTGGTCCCTTAAGATCGTAATGCAATGTTCTTATTTTCTGACGGAAATCCAGATAATCATAACTGAAGAACAGTTCGTTCTGGTTTCTTTCCAGCACATGCTGGTTCGTACTTAACGTATCTTTGGTAGTACGGATCACACGCAGGAAAAATTCGGGGTCAGCAACCAGGTTCAATTTTGAGTTTGCAATAGAAAACAATCCGAATTTAGAACCGAAATACACTTTACCATTATACTCTTCTATTGCCGTAAGTTCATCCTTGATTATTTTTCGCCAACTTTCCTGATCACCTAATCTGTTCTTGCTGGTAACGAACGCTCCTTTATTGGTAGCAACAATTACATAACCATTGGAAACAAAAAGTATATTCTTCACAATTGTGGAAGACGGGAGTTTAATGTGTTTAATCTTATTTTGGTTATCAAGACAGTATAAGCCCTTATCTTTCGCACAAAACCAAACATTTCCTTCCCGATCCAACTGCATTTTTGTGATTGTCAGCGTCTTTAGCGGATCCAGATAATTGGCGAACCTTATTCCGTTAACCCCAACAACCACCACTCCGCGGTCCGTTATAGAAAATATCTCACCGTTCTTTCGTTCCAGCAGTCCTCTCGACTTCCCAAATGTTCTGAAGAAATTGAACTTATTTGTATTTATTACATATTTACCGATAGCCAAGCCTGAAACAATGACCAAATTATTATCATCAACATTAACGATACCATAATTTGTAAACAAACTTTCTTTGTGGATCCCAAAAAAATCATCCTTATTCGTGAAACGAAAAATCCCGGAGATTGAGCCCAAATAATAAACTCCTTTCACCTTTTCAATATCATTGATCCCAACGAGCTCCTTGGATACAGGTATATTATAAAGATGGTTCTTATCATGAAAAAACACCTTTCCGCTGTAGGTACCAATAAATAATTTGTTGTCTACAACTTTCAGGGTCGAGATCCGTTCATCCTTCCTGATCATATTGGAATAGGACAACTGATCAACATTATCACAATGAAACACTCCATAACCGATGGTAGAAACCCACATTCCATTAGACTTGTCGAAGATCACGTCAGAAACCACCAGGTTACCGAAGTAAGTGTTCAATCGCCGCAATTCACTGTCAAATTCGATAAGCCCACGTGCGGAACCCACCCAGATATGGCCGTTTGGAGACGCACTGAGTGATATTATTTCATGACCAAAATTAACTTCGAACTTTTTCCCTTTAAAAGTAACTCCTCTGATTAAATTGGTGGAAGCACAGTAGATTCCGAATTTGCTCGTACAAGAGGGAAGTCGGCCCGTACAACCGATATTTTTCAGGAGATTTTGATATAAATGAGGATCAATTGTAGCGTTTGACCCGATCACGATACCCTCAGTTAGAGGGAACAACGTTGCACCATATGCAGCTGTTCTTCTGTTTGTGAATTTTTTCGAGATGAACGTTGAAAAATGATCAACTTTCTTCGGGATTTCCCTGGATAACCCATCCGTTGTGAAGGAACTGAATTTGAAACGATAAGTGTGGTCAAGTGCATTTGCCCATAAGGTGCCGTTAGAATCAAAAAAGAGCCTGGAGATTAACTCACCGATGGGAACCTGTTTTTTAACCAGTTTATCCAGTTCTTTTCCTCTTACTCTATAAGCTTTATCGTTATGTATCCTATAAATTCGATTCTTTGAGTTCGATATGTACATGTTACCCGAAGGTGATTCGGCAACCGCATATATGGCAATTTGGTCTACAGGTAAATTGGTACATACCGGGATCATTTTGGAACCGGTATATTTAACTATTCCAAACTCGGTAAAAAACCATATGTAACCGTGTCTGTCTTCAAAAACGTGATAAACTTCCGAGGCAGGTAAACCGCTTCTCACCCCAAGGTTTTCGAAATCCAGTTTTTGTGAGAACAAACGAAAACTCAGTAGGCAAAACAATAAAATAAATGCAACCGTATTATTAAGCTTCTTTATTCTCATATAATTCATTCAAAATTGATTCAGGCAATTCAATGGTAACTAAAGTTCCCGAAGATTTTCCATCCTCATCCTTCGGATCAGTAATTTCTATCTTTCCCCCTGTTGTTTCATAAAGTTGATTCAGTGTTTCAATACGGGTGGCAATAAGTTCCGTTCCTTTTGATACACGATCGTTCCGTTTATCTTTATGATAAGCCCGTCCCACCCCGTTATCCCTGATGGAAATGACAAGTGTACTGTTCTTAAGGTATACATTTAACGTCAGTTTCGCAGAAGTGTGATCCGAAAGTGGGAGTAATCCGTGCCAAATCGCGTTTTCAACAAAAGGTTGCGTTATTAAAGTTGGGATATAGGTATCATGAACATCAATATCAGGAGAAATGACTATTTCAAATTTAAATTTATTACTGAAACGCAGTTGTTCCAACTCAACGTATAGCTCAATCAGTGCAAGTTCACTTTTCAAAGACGCCGCAGATTTATTGGAATAATCCAATAGTGAACGCAGAAGTAAACTGAATTTAGCGATATACAGATTGGCTTTATCCGTATCATTTTGAAGGATCAAATTTTGGATTGCCACCAGTGAATTTGACATGAAATGCGGGTTGATCTGTGCTTTCAACGCCGTTAGACGGTACTCTGTGAGCATACGTTCCATCTGTTCCCTGGTCGCTTTTCGCTTATTCCTGGTCCGCATAAACAATAGAAAAATAAGGGCTATGATGGATCCGGACAGAAAAATGGCAATAACATAAAATACATTGGTTTCCCAAAACGCCGGGTGAACAACAATGGTCCTGTAATCTTTCAATGCTTCCTGATTTTCGAATTTCATTTCAGGATATACTTCCAGCTGGTATTCACCAGGTTCCAGGTTCTGGAATTGGATATTGCAGCCTGTAACACTTCCGGAAAGTTCTATTGGTCCTTTCAATTTGTAGTTCAGCACCGGTTGATTGGAATTGTACTTAAGCAAGTTGTAGCTCAAAACAATGTTGCTTTCCTCCGGCTGAAGTTCCAGGCGTCTACGAATCGGAAGAAGCCTTGATTTTGCTTTGACCTCATTCAGGAAGAAACGATAAATCCGTCTCGAACCCAGATCGTTAATATCGAGTTCATCCAATCCATTTTTACTCCCGATAAACAAGATCTTTTCGTGCTCGAATGTTTGCATAATTTCTCCCGGAAGAATCAATTTCCAGTTATCATTTCTTTCAAACTCCGAATGTGTACAGGAATACACTCCTTTATTAGTAGATAACACAACCATACCATTTGTGGTAAAAGTGATATCATTAATAATTGGATCCGGCAACTGCGCGTACCGTTTCAACTCATTTTTCAGGTTTAAAGAAAACACCGTGTTCTCCTTTGTACAGAACCATAAGTTCCTGGAGTTATCAACTTTAATCCGTGTAATCCGGTACTTCCGAAGAGGTTTCAAATATTCGGGGGACGACATTTTGCAATCATAAGCCCTTGAAGCTCCGAAACTGTTTGCCGTAAAGAATTCACCTTTATTCCGTTCAACTATGAATCGTGTTCTGGAAAAATAGGGCATGATCAGGTTCATTACGCCGGTCTTTATATCTATTACAGCCAAACATCTGCTGGCAGTCGAAATTATTTGTCCGTTAGTAAATGGCCTGATCCCGTATGCAGGAGTTAATATGTCTGGTTTCAATACCCGCGTGGATGCCAGTTTAGCAGGATCAACTTTCCAATAACCACTATGTGTTGCAACAAAATAAGAATTGTACGCATAACACATATCGGAAATGGTATAGGGTTCCATATTAAAATGGATAGGCAAAAACTGAGCATTACGTTTAACCAGTAAACTCCCTTCCTTCGTTCCAACAAACAATTCATTGTTTTCGGCTGTAATAAAAGAAATACACTCGGTTAGCTCATTAATGTATTTGTATGACCTGAGATGGACATTTTTGCAATGATAAAGTCCTTTTCCAATGGTAGAAACCCACATTCCGCCCTGATCATCAAAAAGGATGTCTGATATGGTTACGGTTCGGAAGTAGTTATTAACGGTTTCCAGGTTCGGATTTAATTCCAAAAGTCCACCGCTTCTTAAACCAACCCAAATGAATCCTCTTGAGTCAACTTCCATACTGATCACTTCCTGGGGTAATTCTGTACGTCGAACTGCTCCGTTCCTTTCTTTAACTAAAACCAAACTCCCCACAGAAAGAATTTGTTTTCCATTAAACTTTCTGAGATTCAACCGGCCGTTATGTATATTGTATTTACTTCCGGTATTCCGGATTTCATTGTTTCTTTTCAAAAAAAGATGATTTGGAAACAGTTTAACTACGTTGGCATTTAATCCCTGGTCTCCTTTCCTGGAATACTTCACCGGAAAGACATTATCAATAAAACCCGGAATCGGTTTTCTTTTGGGCAATCCTTTGATGAAATACTCCTTCTCCTTAAATTCTCCCCAATAATCCAAACTGGTATAATGAATTGTATTATGCTTGTCTACGCTCAGGGAGTAGATATATGTCCCGAATTTTTCATATTGATCGCCTTTCTGCTCAATTCCACCAACTTTATAAGCATGATCGTTTCGAATACAATAATATCTGAATTTAGAATTGACAAAAAAAACATCACCGGTAGGGCCTTCACTCACACCGTAAGCTTCAGTTTCTTTTAAAGGAAGGTTTTTACAGGTTTGCACAAACGAAGAACCATTGTGTTTCACTATTCCATATTCGGTGAAAGCCCAAACATATCCGTTGTGATCTTGAAGGAGATTATAAATTTCCGAAGCAGGTAATCCATTATTGACATTCAGGTTCTCGAAGATCAGTCGCTGACCTTGTGCCTGGCATACGACAAAAAACATGGAAAGCAGTATCTGGAAACGAATCACCATCAGCTAAAATTAAGCTTTTCAATTTGTGAAAAAAGTTTGCGTGCAAAAAAGTTATCCTGCGGTAAAACGATTCAGTAGCGAATTATAGAACTTTGTATCGTTCCTGATGGGAGGTTTAATTTTGACTGTTGCAGTATAAACCTTAAAATCCGGAAACTATTGAACAAGAGATAATACCTCTCTGCCCGAATCGAATTTTGACCCCTTAACCACCGGTCAAAATATTAGTTATGAAACGAAAGTTCCTGGTTACGGGCTTTCGTTTTTTTATTTGTAACAAGAAGTCTATCTTTGTACCCGCCTTAACAGCAGGAAGTACCGTTTTCAGCATTATGCAGCAATTTAAAAAAGTAGCGTTCTATACTCTTGGATGTAAACTCAATTTCTCCGAGACATCTACTATTACCCGATTGTTTGAAGATGCGGGATTTGCCAAAGTCGATTTTGAAGAAACTCCTGATGTACTTGTTATCAACACGTGCTCCGTTACAGAAAATGCCGACAAGAAGTGCAAACAACTGGTACGCAGAGCACTGAAAATAAACCCTGAAGTTTATATCGCAATCATTGGTTGTTATGCGCAATTAAAGCCTGAAGAAATTGCTTCCATTCCGGGAGTTTCATTGGTGCTGGGTGCCAATGAGAAGTTCAACATCGTAGAACATCTCGAAGAGAGTGCCCGTTTGGAAGAAAATGAAAAGGCAAAAGTCAGCTTTGAAAACATCAAACAAACCACCTCTTTTGTTCCGGCTTATTCTATTGGCGACAGAACGCGTTCTTTTCTGAAAATCCAGGATGGATGTGATTATTTCTGTACGTTTTGTACCATTCCTTTGGCACGCGGAAAAAGTAGAAATGCAACAATTGCAGAAACGGTTCAGGAAGCCGAAAAGATTGCATCTACAGAAGTTAAAGAAATCGTTCTAACCGGTGTAAACATCGGTGACTTCGGGCAGGGAAATGATGAAAATTTCTTTGAACTGGTAAAAGCATTGGATACCATTTCAGGGATAGACCGTTTCCGGATCTCTTCCATTGAACCAAATCTTCTGAGTAATGAAATCATTGATTTCACACTTTCGGATTCAAAACTGTTCGTTCCGCATTTTCATATTCCGCTGCAATCAGGAAGCAACCGATTACTAAAGGCAATGCGCCGTAAATACCTGCGTGAACTTTACGCTGACAGAGTAAGTCAAATTAAAAGTCTCCGACCTGATTGCTCGATCGGGGTTGATGTAATTGTCGGATTCCCAGGTGAAACTGATGAGGAATTTATGGAAACCGTTGATTTTTTAAAGGATCTGGATGTTTCTTACCTGCACGTGTTCACTTACTCGGAAAGAGCAAACACAACCGCTGTAAAACTTGGAAATCCGGTTCCGCAAGCAACCAGAGCATTACGTAGTAAACAACTTCATATACTTTCTGAAAAAAAGAAAAGAGCATTTTACGAAAGCCAGATAGGCACAAAAAGAACCGTACTTTTTGAAGCTGAAGAAAATGAAGGATACTTGTATGGCTTTACTGAAAACTATGTGAAGGTGAAAGCAAAACATACTCCCGAACTGGTAAATGCGGTTAAATCGGTTGAACTGACTGAAATCGACAGAGACGGAATCGTAAAAGTTGAATTCCTGAATTAACGGAGTAAACTCACATGTCCAACCAAATGATGGATTTCTTCACTCCATAATCCTTTGTAAGAGATTTTCCATACGTAAACTCCGTCAGGACAAGGTAAGTTCTTGTAAGAACCATCCCATGATTTCGACTGAAGATCACCCGTATAAATCAATTCTCCCCAGCGATTGAATATTTCCATTTTAAAATCACGGATATTTGCCGCCACAGCGAAGAAATCAGCATTGATACTGTTACCGTCAGGAGTAAATGCATTCGGAACATAAATCACTGGATCGTAATAAATGTTTACCTGATCGGAAGCCGAACAACCGTTGTTATCCGTGTATGTTACCGTGTAAGTGAAATTCTGATCAGGATTAGCTGTCGGAGCGGTGCAAACAACACAACTCAAAAACTCGGCTGGCGACCAGACATAAGGTCCCGGAGTACTTGAAGTTGCACTTAGCTGAACCTGGTCTCCCATAAACGCATAAACATCAGCATTTGCCTGAATGAAAGGTTGAGGAAACAAGTTCAGACGAACAGAATCTACAGCGGTACATCCAAAAGCATCAGTTCCGGTAACAACATATGTTCTCGGAATAAGTGAGGATGTTGAAACTTCTGAATAATCCGCTAGTATAGGAGTAACCTGCGGAAACCAGGAATATTGAAGAGCACCTTCAGCAAAAAACTCCACCCGTTCACCAGGGCAAACAATAGTGTCATTCCCTGCCGTTATGTTAAGTTCAATGAGGTTAACATACATCGAGTCTGTACGTGTTGCACAGGCATTGGTAAAATCACAATAGTAATACTGCTCGGTTGTTGTTGAAATAGTAACCGTTGGAGAAGTTGTTGAGGAAATGTCAGTCGGCGGGCTCCACAAATAAGTTTCCCCACCACTTACCGTTACTGTTCCGCTCGTTCCCATACAATAGTTCAATGTATCCGGCATATTCGGCACAGGTGGATCAAAGAAAACCGTAATATTCACCACTTCGGACAACGGACAACCATCAGGTGTTTCTCCGGATACCGTGTATTGAATTGAATTCGTTGGTGTTGAAGTTGGTGTTGCACTGGTAGGATCGTTGAGGTAAGTTGCCGGCGACCACAAAATATCCACTATTCCATTAACAAATAAAGGTACACTTCCGCCTAAACAAACCGACGTATCATTGCTGGCGACTACTGAGCCGCCAGAAACCACCACCTGGACCTGAACGGTATCTACACCACAACTGTCAGAAACTATACAAGAGAACAGCGTGGTTGAACTGACCGTTGCAATGGGATTCGGAATATTCGCATTATTCAGGAACTGTGAAGGACTCCATACGTAAGTCGCTCCTCCATAAGCCTCTAATTGAGCCGATTCACCACTACAAACCTGCACTTGAGGATTTACAACACCTCCCTGAAAGTCGCCGATATTCACAATGAAAGTGATTGAATCGGGCGCAAAACATTCATTGGTATCAGTAACCACCAGGGTTACCTCGTATTGTCCTGGTCCGCTGTAAGCATGTGAAGGATTTACCTCAAAAGATTCGCCCCCATCACCAAAATACCAATGGAAATGATTCCCATTTGCACTGTTATTATTGAAAATAACCGGATCAGGCATACATACCAACGGATCAGGTGTTGCAACTACTGCTTCGGCAGAACTCAATTCAAACTTGAAGACCGCCAAATTACAGTTCCAGCTTGGGTTAGTGGGTGACCAAACACCCGGAGTTGTACTAAAACCGGTTGGAGATGCACCACAAGCACCACAAACAGCGTGATAAATATTTCCGTTTTTATCGAATCGGCTTGTGCCACCGTCAACGTGATTATAAGAAGAAGAGGTACCACCGATGAATGTGGCATACTTCAGGAAAGCTGCGTCCGCGTCCAGCACCGCAATCCAAAAATTGCTCCCGTTTGTATTGCTCTGAAACGCATCGGTAGTAACCGGAAATCCCGAACTGGTGCTAAAATCAGCCTGAGACGGGCCAAAGTTGGTATTAATGGTTCCTCCCCAACCTGCCAGATAAATATCGTTGCAATTAGAAACAAGGAAAGCCGTTGGAGAAAGTTCGGTATGCCCGGTTCCTGCTCCAATTACGGTTGTCCAAACCCGGGATGACAAATTGGAATTAAACTTGGCAACAAACTGCCCTGAATTCGCATTCCCGTAACAACCCGGTGTAATAGGAATATCTCCTTCCGTTTGCCCATAAAGATATACCTGGTCCATTAGGTCAAGCTGAACAAAATAACTCTGGTCGAATTCTCCTGTACCAATGAAAGTCCCTGCCATTACAACACTTGTAAGTCCATTCAGTTTTGCCACATAACCATCAGCCGTTCCACCGTTATTGGCAAGGGTAAATCCTAGTGGAAAACCCATTGCATTTGAAGTGGAACCACCCGTAACAAAAACATCACCGGAGCTTGAAGTTTGAAGACCGTTTCCGGAATCTAAACCTGATCCGCCCAGGTAGGTACTCCAAAACATATTTGTAAGCGTGGTGTTCATTTTAAATACCACGGCATCTTGCGTTCCATTAAGGAAGTTCTGGGAGGCATTTACCGTTGGGAAATCAGAGGATAGAGTAGAACTTGCTACGTAAATTGCGTTGTTCTTCCAAATAATTTCTCCCCGGAACGGATCTCCGTAATTCGCAAAAAGAGCACCGGTATTAATTCCATCAGTATTCGTACCGCCAACAAACGTTGAACCCACCAATGCAGAACCCGCTTGGTTGAAATGCACAACATACATATCTGTTCCGCCGGGAAAACCTAACTCGTTGGTAATAACAGTCGGACCACCGGCAAAAGAATTGTCGAAACATCCTGATGTCACCGGAAAATCCGAAGAACTTGTCACGCCAATCGCGTACAAATGATTTTGGTCGTCAGTTACCAAACTATGAACGGTTTCGTTACCGGTTCCACCCAAATAAGTGGAATAAAGGAGTTGCGTTCCGTTTGCACTGAATTTTGAAATGGTGACATCAAATCCGCCAATCTGTCCGCTTCCCCAATTATACGTAACCCCACCGTTAAATGTGGCATCAAACGCTCCGGGAGTTGTCGGATAATTTCCGTTGGAACTGGCGCCCAATCTAACAAACCCAATTCCACCGCCGTACAAACAACCCTGGGTATCACCTGTTGCCGTCATTCCCCAATTGTCCATTGTAGAACCTGAAAAAGTGGAGAAAACAATGTCAGGATCAATTACCAGGGTTTCGGCATGATCATAGCCCTCAGGAAGCTCAAAACTCAATTTATTTCCTTCCAGCCTGAAATTCACTTTTACAGGAACTTTCTTCCCATTGAGAACGTTCCAGGCTACAGGTTGCTTTTCAATAATAACTCCGAATTGGGTTTTTAAATGAAGATTTCCATCCTCCAGCTTCACTTCATCAAATCCTTCCAAATTGGAAACAATAACGGATGGATCTGCACCCGGATTTACAATGAATGAATACTTCAACGAAGAACTCATACCTTCCAGTTTCAGATCAATTCCCGAATAATAATTAAGCAAAGAGGTGCTTTGCAGATCATATATCTCCGATTTCCAGTTTCGCTGGTCGGTTCCGTAATAATAATTGTTGTAATGCGTACTTTGTTTTCCTTCAGCTACTTCACCTGTCCATGTTGAGTTCTCAAAATGCGAAAACAAGATTTGACATTTCTTTGGCTCGTCGTCATGCTTTTCACCATCATGCCCATGCCCAAGATTGTCAAGAATATAAGTGAACCCGTTTTTATCAATGAAGATATTTCCCTGGTCCATATCTACTTTGTAGAGAATCTCCTGAGTCCATTGCCCCCGATTAGGATGCAGCCACACCTGAGCCCTTATGCCATTGAGGCAAAGCGCTGATAACATGAGTGTTATTGCGTAGCGAATCTTCATTAATCTAAATTACGAAATTTGACTATTTCCGTGAGCTTTTACTTTAAGGTTTAGTGAAAAGTACCTTTTCTATTAATAAAACTTAATTCTTGCAAAAAAGTTGCTCGTGGCAAGCCAATCTTGGTAATATCTTTTTACCTGAATCGATTTAGAATCCGTAATTTTGCAACTCAGTTAGTGAAGCTATGAGTGATGCCATAAAACATGAGTGCGGAATTGCACTTGTTCGACTTAAAAAACCACTTCAGTTCTATCTCGATAAATATGGGACTGCATTCTATGGAATAAACAAGCTTCATCTCCTTATGGAGAAGCAGCAAAATCGAGGACAGGATGGAGCCGGGGTAGCCAATATCAAATTAGACATGCAGCCGGGCGAGCGCTATATTTCCAGATACAGAAGTATAGATCCCAAACCAATTCAGGACATTTTTAATCATATTACGCAGCGTTTCAACCAAATCGGTGAAGATTCTCCGGAAAAATTGAAGGATGTTGATTATCTGAAAAAGCATGCAGGTTTTACAGGCGAACTTTTTCTGGGTCACTTGCGTTACGGAACATTCGGACGAAACTCAATTGAAAGCTGTCACCCTTTCCTTCGCCAAAACAACTGGATCACAAGAAACCTGGTTGTTGCAGGGAACTTTAACCTGACAAATGTTGACGAACTTTTCGATGTATTGCTTGAAATTGGTCAGCATCCAAAAGAAAAATCAGACACGGTAACGGTCCTTGAAAAAATCGGTCATTTCCTGGATATGGAAAACGACGAAATGGTAGCCAACTATACGAAACTGGGTTACTCAACACAACAAATTTACCAACGAATTTCGGAAAACCTGAATGTAGAGCGCATCCTGAAACGTGCTTCTGAAGTTTGGGACGGTGGTTACGCAATGGCGGGATTATTCGGCCACGGCGACGCATTCGTGCTTAGAGATCCGAACGGAATTCGCCCGGCATACTGGTACGAAGACGAGGAAGTTTGTGTTGTGGCATCGGAACGACCTGTTATTCAAACAGCTTTCAACCTGAAAGCGGAAGTAGTGAATGAGTTGACCCCGGGACACGCACTGATCATCAAGAAAAACGGAAAAGTTTCTGAAGTGGAGATCAATGCTCCCCGTGAAGCAAAAAAATGTTCTTTCGAGCGTATTTACTTCTCAAGAGGAAATGATAAGGATATTTATAAGGAACGTAAGAACCTGGGTCGATTTGTAGTGCCAAGCGTTCTGAACAAGATCAACCACGAAATCGATAATTCGGTTTTTTCGTTCATCCCGAATACTGCTGAAAGTTCTTTTTACGGAATGATCAAAGGTTTGGAAGATTACATGAACGACAAAAAGATGGAAGCGTTGATGGCAATTGACGGAAAACCAACGGAAGAGCAGCTCAAAGCTATTCTCTACCGCAGGGCCAGAATAGAAAAGATTGCCATTAAGGATGCGAAAGCAAGAACTTTCATTACCCAGGATGATGCACGCGACGATATGGTTGCGCAAGTATACGATATCGCTTACGGAACAGTAAATGCAGGTGAAGATAACCTGGTTGTGATAGATGACAGTATTGTTCGTGGAACAACGCTGAAACAAAGTATTCTTCGCATTCTCGACCGTCTTTCACCGAAACGCATTGTCATTGTCTCTTCGGCTCCGCAAATCCGTTATCCTGATTGTTACGGAATCGATATGGCGATCATGGGTGATTTCATCGCCTTTACAGCGGCAATTGAGTTGTTGAAAGATACAGGAAGAGAAGCCGTGATCAACGATGTTTACAAACGTGCTAAAGCCCAGGAAGGTCTTCCTAAGGAACGAATTGTTAACGTGGTTAAAGACATTTATGCTCCGTTTTCAGATGAGCAGATTTCCGACAAGATCGCTGAAATGCTGACACCGGAAGGAATCAATGCAGAAGTACATATTGTTTATCAAAGCGTGGAAAACCTTCATAAAGCTTGTCCGGATAACCTTGGCGACTGGTATTTCACAGGTGATTATCCAACTCCCGGTGGAAATAAGGTGGTTAACCGAGCTTTTATTAACTTTATCGAAGGACGAAACGAGCGAGCGTACTAAAGCATATTTCGAGAGCCTTAATGCTTTAAACTTTTGCGTTTCACCTCTTTGAACTAATCAAAAGCCGATGAAACAACGGAAACCTGCTGTTCTTTTTGTGTACCTGCTTGGTATCTATGTACTCTTCCAGTTTTCATGGTGGGGTTTCCACATTATTGAGCTTACAAAATCCGTAAAAAGTACTGAACCCGTTATTGGGAAACGTATTATGATGATCATCAGTGAAGGGTTGGTATTTATCACTTTACTCATTATCGGTTTGCTTTACATTGTCCGCTCCATAAAGAAGGACATAAAAATGGCCATTCAGCAGAATAACTTCATGCTTTCTGTTACCCATGAATTAAAGACTCCACTGGCAGCAAACAAACTTTACCTTCAAACCCTGCTAAAACACAACCTGAGCGAAGAAAAGAAACAGGAGATCATCTCGAAATCCCTGAATGAAAATGCAAGACTGGAAGATCTGGTTAACCAGATACTAACTGCTTCTCAGCTCGACCAAGGTGCTCTAAAAGCAAATAATTCGACCGTAAACCTGGAGAATGAACTGGCTCAGTTGATCAGCATACAGGAAGAAAGACATGAGTGCAAGTTCACGCTGGAAAGTACTTTCAACGGCACCATTTCAACCGATGCGTTCATGCTTCGTACTATTTTGAGTAACCTCATGGAAAACGCCGTGAAATACGGGAATACCGAAAAGGGAATCCTCATTCAACTCAATAAACTCGAAAACCGTGTTCAGATCTCTGTTCAGGATTTCGGGAAAGGAATTGATCCTTCCGACGAGCCTCTGCTCTTCCGAAAGTTTACACGTCTGGAAAACGAAGAAACCAGAAGTACCAAGGGAACAGGATTGGGGTTATATATTGCTTACGAAATGAGCCGCAGGATTGGCGGACAATTGTTATACAAATCGCAGCGCAGTGCCGGTGCATGTTTTCAGTTAATTTTACCTTATGAATAATCAGAAATTCGGTCTAATTATTTTGGACGGATGGGGAATTGGTGACCACACAAATGCCGATGCCGTTTTCAACGCAAAAACACCGGTTATGGATAACCTGCTTGCCAATTATCCGAATGCAACACTTGTTACCTGTGGAGAAGCTGTTGGTTTACCTGAAGGGCAAATGGGTAATTCAGAGGTTGGACACATGAACATCGGGGCAGGTCGCATCGTTTACCAGGAACTTACACGCATCAACAAGAGCATACGTGAAGGTGAATTTTTCCAAAACAAGGTTCTCCTCGATGCAATTCAGCAGGTAAAAAATTCCGGAAAGAAACTGCATCTCTTCGGCTTGGTATCCGAAGGTGGTGTTCACAGTTCTCAAGCGCATTTACATGCCATCCTTGAACTGGCAAAAACCAGCGGTTTGACAGAGGTCTTCGTTCATGCGTTTACCGACGGAAGGGATTGTGATCCCAAAAGCGGGTTGGAATTCATTCAAAACCTGGAGAGAAAAATTTCAGAAACTACAGGGCATTTAGCTTCCGTAATTGGTCGTTATTATGCTATGGATCGAGATAATCGTTGGGAACGAGTGCAAGAAGCATATCATTTGATGGTGAACGGCCTGGGAACTCCATTTACGAACGCAAGCGCTGCTATCGAAGCAAGTTATGCCGCGGAAATTACTGACGAATTCATCAAGCCATTAGTGAATGTAAGCTGTAATGGAAAAATCGAAGCCGGAGATACACTGATCTGTTTCAACTTTAGAACGGATCGTCCGCGCGAAATTGTTGAAGCGTTAACACAAAAGGCTTTTCCTGATTACAACATGGTTCCATTGAACGTCAATTTGGTAACTATGACCAGTTACGACGCACGCTTCAAGAAGGTAAAAGTGATGTTCGAAAAAGACAACCTGAACTACACCTTGGGAGAAGTTTTAAGTAAAATGGACCGAACGCAGATCAGAATTGCTGAAACGGAAAAGTACCCGCACGTAACGTTCTTCTTTAGCGGTGGACGAGAAGCTGAATTCAAGGGTGAATCGCGTTTATTGGTAAAATCACCTAAAGTGGCTACATATGATTTGCAGCCGGAAATGAGCGCTCCAGAAGTTCGAGATCAGATCGTTGAAGCTATGCAGAAAAAACGTCCTGATTTCTTTTGTTTGAACTTTGCAAATCCGGACATGGTTGGTCATACAGGTGTTTACGATGCCATTGTTAAAGCTGTTGAAACCGTAGATTCATGTCTCGGGGATATCGTAACTCAGGCGAAAAAACTGGATTATGAACTGTT
>Ga0307408_100001169_pt1 | contig 19915 bp, 17 predicted proteins | sample 322Cmetagenome_FD_202116 | JGI IMG/M metagenome (GOLD analysis project Ga0307408, IMG submission 202116) | Maize rhizosphere microbial communities from greenhouse at UC Davis, California, United States - 322HYB-C-3 | ecosystem: Host-associated > Plants > Roots > Rhizosphere > Soil | place... | reverse complement strand
TGGCCCCACATAACTTAAACGAAGTTATTGATGCCACGGTAGCTTATATTAACGACAGAGATATTGAAATTTCGGGCTTAATGCAACACATTAAAGGCCCTGATTTTCCAACCGGAGGTTATATTTATGGCCATGGCGGCGCTAAAGACGCATACGAAACCGGAAGGGGACGGATTGTTATGCGAGCCAAAGCTGAAATAGAAACTTATGGTAACGACCGCGAACGCATCATAGTAAATGAAATACCTTATCAGGTTAACAAGGCGATGATGATTGAGCGCACAGCGGAGCTTGTTAATGAAAAGAAACTTGAAGGTATTTCCGAAATTCGCGACGAATCTGACCGCGATGGTATGCGTATCGTATACGAAATCAAGCGTGATGCAAACTCTTCTATCGTATTAAATAACCTTTACAAATACACTGCACTTCAAACATCTTTCAGTATTAATAGCATTGCGCTTGTACATGGCAGGCCAATGATGCTAAACCTGAAAGACCTGATCAGGCACTTTGTTGACCACCGCCACGAAGTAGTAGTTAGAAGAACAAAGTTTGAACTAGCTGAAGCTCAAAAAAGAGCGCATATCCTTGAAGGATTACTTATCGCACTAGATCACCTGGACGAGGTTATTAAATTGATTCGTAGCTCTTTAACACCTGAGGATGCACGGACTGGTTTAATGGAACAATTCGGATTGTCTGATATTCAGGCGCGAGCTATTCTTGATATGACCCTTCGCCGCTTAACAGGACTTGAAAGGGATAAGATCAAAGATGAGTACGCTGAGCTGATGAAAACCATTGACTACTTGAATTCCGTTTTAGCGGATGAAGGCTTGCGTATGAAAATCATCACGGATGAGCTTCTAGAAATCAAGGAAAAGTATGGCGATGAGCGCAAAACTCAAATCATACATTCTGCGGAAGATATGACAATGGAAGACTTCATTGAGGACGAGGGTGTGGTTATCACCATTTCTCATGAAGGATATATTAAACGTACGCCGTTAACCGAGTATCGCACGCAAGCGAGAGGAGGAAAAGGCTCGATCGGTTCCAATTCACGCGATAAAGATTTCATAGAGCATATAATTATAGCATCGAACCATAACTATATGCTGTTCTTCACCGAGGCAGGACGTTGTTTCTGGCTCAGGGTATTCGAAGTTCCAGAAGGTAACCGTACCAGCAAGGGAAGGGCTATACAGAACATTATCAATATTCCGAAGGAAGAAAAGATAAAAGCATTTATCAGAGTTAAAAACCTGAAAGACCAGGAGTATCTGGAAAATAACTATATAATGATGTGTACCAAAAAAGGTACTATCAAGAAAACATCATTACAAGCATATTCCCGCCCTCGTGCTAATGGTATCAATGCAATTAATATCAACGAAGGAGACCAGCTACTTGAAGCTTGCTTAACCGATGGCAACAGCGAAATTGTAATGGCGCTTCGTTCAGGTCGTGCTATCCGCTTTAACGAAAGTAAAGTGAGGCCAATGGGCCGTACGGCAACTGGAGTAAGAGGCGTTACCCTTGCTCACGACAAAGACGAGGTTGTGGGTATGATTAGCGTAAACTCTCCTGAAATAACAGTGCTTGTAGTTTCCGAAAATGGTTATGGTAAACGTACAGATATAGAAGATTACCGTGTAACCAACCGTGGCGGTAAGGGCGTTAAAACAATCAACGTTACCGAGAAAACCGGTGAGCTTGTTGCAATCAAAGATCTTACAGAAAAAGACGACCTAATGATTATTAACAAATCAGGTATCGTTATTCGTATTGCAGTAAGCCAATTAAGAGTTATGGGCCGCGCCACTCAAGGCGTGCGGTTAATTACATTAAAAGGTAATGATGCAATTGCTTCTATTGCAAAAGTAGAGCACGATGATGAGGAAGAAGTGGATACAGAAGCAATAGCAGAACTTTCTGATGAAGAATTAGCTGCAGCCGCGCAATCTGCAGAGGTGGAAGAGCCAGAAGAAGAGGACGATGCAGCAGCAGAAGACAACAATGACGAAGAAGATTCGTTAGATGAAGAATAAAAAGATATAACAGCAATTGCCGATTTAAGGTTGATTGCTGTTATTTTGCATTTACCTCAAGTTTTTTTGATTTTTTACATGAAAAGGGCAGTATTATTTATAGCCGCAATAGTGGGTACATCGAGCTTATTTGCTCAAACACCAACTAAAGAAGCTATGAATAGTTTTGCCCTTTATACTTCTAAAAGAGAGTTTTCTGAGCTTGAAAAAGCACGAAGGAACATTGATGAGGCTTATAAAAGCAGGAAAGATTCGCTAACCTATAGAAATAATTTGATTAGGGCTTTAGTGTATTCTTCATTGGCGTTTGCGGATTCAACCCGAAAATTAAAATACCAGAAAGACCCAATTGATGAAGCTGTTTCCTCTATAAACCGCTTAAAAAGTCCAAAACAAAATTACGAGCACGAGCCTGAAATCAAGTTTATCCGTAAGCAGCTGGCTAAAGCCTGGTTAATAAAAGCAAACAGGGCAGCTAATAATCTTAACTACATACAGGCATATCATTCTTATTTGTCTGTAGATTCGTTAGACCAAAACAATTTCCTGGTAAAATACAATATCGCGGTTTTAAGTGAAAAACTGGGGCTCATCCCGCAAGCTATCAGGTACTATGAGTATTTAATAAAAGATAAGCAACGATCGCAACCCGATTACTACCTGGCATTGTCTAATTTGTACGAAACAGTTCGGAATAATAGCAAGTCGTTGGAAGTTTTGCAGGAGGGTAGGAAGGTATTCCCCGGAAACAGAGATATTCTTTTTAAAGAAATCAATATTTATATTGACAATGGCTCTTATGCATCCGTAGAGAAACTAATTGGAGATGCCCTAAATCTGGCACCCGACAATGTTTCTTTAAATTATGCAGCCGGTTTTGCTTATGATGCGATGGGAAAAAAGTCTAAAGCTGAGGAGTTTTATGAAAATGTAATTTCTCTAGAACAAAATAGCTACGAAGGACATTATGCCTTAGGCTTACTTTATCTGGATTCTTATTTAAAGGAAAATGATGATAAGAACAGGAATTTGTCAAGAAAGCATTTATTAAGAGCAGGAGATATTAATCCTAACTCCGTTAACGTTTTAAAGTCATTAGTGGTGCTTTATAGTCATTCTGGCAATACCACGGAATTACAAAAGGTGAATAATAAACTAAAACAATTTATATTTAACTAAACACAAGTATGAGAACCAAGTCATTGATATTGGCTTTAGCTATCACAGCAGTTTCTTTTTCTGCATCTGCCCAAAAAGGTGCAATAAACGCTGCAAAAACTGAATACGAAAAATATACTTCGTTAAGGCAGCAGCCTAAATTGGCACTTCCTTCCTTAAAATTGGCTCAGGAAGCAATTGATAAGGCAGTTGTACATGAGAAAACTAAAAATGACCCAAATGCGTGGACTTATAAAGCTTTAATTTATTCTGAATTAGCTACTGAAAAGTCAACCAGCAGCGACGCTGTAATTGAACAGGCTAAAGAAGCAATAAAAAAAGCCACTGAATTGGATGCACAAGGTGCTAATAAAGCAAACATTAAACTTGCAAGCCAGGGCTTATACAACTATCAGATACAAAAAGGTAAGACCTTTTACGATAATAAGGATTATGCAAACGCGTATACCGAGTTTAGCAAAGGGTTAGATTATATGCCTGGCGATACAACTGCAAACTTTGCGGCTGGCCTTTCTGCTATGTTTGCCAAAGACTATCCTAAAGCAATAGCAAGATACAACGAGTTAAGAAACACAAACTACTCTCAATTAGAGAGTGTTTATTCTAACCTTTCTATCATGTATGCTAGCCAGAAAGATACTGCTTCTGCAATTCAGGTTCTTGCGGAGGGATCAGCTAAATTCCCAAAAAGCACAGACCTTGCTACAAGGGAAATCGAGTTCAGCTTGATGAGCGGTAAACAAAAACAGGTAATTGATAAAATTACAGCACAAATTGCGGCTAATCCGACAAACAGATTGTATCCGTTCTATTTAGGTATTGCCTACAACTCAATTGGCGACAATAAAAAAGCTGAAGAGGCATATAAAAAAGCAATTGCTGTAGATCCAAACTATGCTGATGCTTATATCAATGTTGGTGGTTTAATCATGAACAATGGCATTGAGTTATATAACAAAGCAAATAAACTCCCAGTTAGTAAAGCTGCTGAATTCAATGCATTAAGGAAACAATCAACTGCAGAATTCGACAGAGCATTACCATATCTTGAGAAAGCAGTAGAATTAAATCCGAAGTCAACTCTTGCTTTAAGCAATCTTAGAAAATACTATAGCATTAAAAACAATACAGCAAAAGTTGCTGAACTTGATGCTAAGATCAAAGCTGCCCAAGAATAATCTGCGCAGCGTTAAATAAAAAAGGAGTGAAAGCCATGTGCTGTCGCTCCTTTTTTATTTACAGAAATCCGGTTTATTGAAAGGAGAGGGGCTTAAGCTCCTTTTTTAGAAGAAGTACCCAAGCTTTGCATTAACATATCATACAGATTATCATCGGAAGCTTTTTGAGGTTTCAGTTTTTTGATAGTAGGACGCTTGCCTTTGGCTTTCGCCTTAATAATATTCAACAGCTCTGTATGATATTCGTCTTTAAACTTCTCAATTTCAAACTTGCTGCTGTATTGGTTAATTAAGGCAAGTCCCATATCAAGCTCTTTTTTGCTAACCTCTACACTATCTGGAGTAAGTATTTCTTCCGCCGATCTAATTTCGTCAGCAAAGCGTATTTTAGAAACTACAATAACCTTTTCCAGGGGATGGATGATACACAAATTCTCACTGCTGCGTAATACAAAGCGTCCTAAGCCCGCCTTCTTCGATTTTTGAAGAGCCTTGTGTAGTAGGGCATAGGCTTTTTTACCTTGAGTTTCGGGTTCGCAATAGTAGGAGGTTTCATAAAACATTGGGTTAACCTCCTGCAGCTCAACGAAATTTTCTATTTCGATAATTTTGCTTTTCTCGGGGCTAGCATCTTCAAAATCCTTGTCTTCGAGAATAACGTAATTATCATCAACCAGATAACCTTTTACAATCTTATCGTAAGGAACTTCTTTTCGGGTATTTTCATTAATCCTCTGGTATCTGATTCTTGCATGGTCACGGCCGTCGAGCATATCAAGGCTTAACGAGCTGCTTTGCACTGCAGAATAGAGCTTAATTGGAATATTTACCAATCCAAAACCAATAGAACCTTTCCATATCGACCTCATGATTATAAGGTATTGTCGGTTTTAAAGAGGTTGAAGTAATGGCGGTCTAATTCCCAAAAGGATTCATTAATAGCTAACCGCTGTTCAGACAAGAAAGCTTTCAAATCCGGACGTTCCAAAACCGAGCCCTGCAGCACATCATCATAACCATCCAGCAAGTATTGATCTGAATTTCTGCAGCTTTCTAACAATTCCTGATCCCCTCGGCCGGCTGCTTTTGCCTGGATTTCGTGCCAGCTTCGTTCTAGCATGGATAAAAAGCCAAGGTCGTTTTCATTGGGATTGCCTCCAAATGAAGCGATTTTTTCGCGCAGATCTTCAGAAATTTTTTTTCGTTCCTTTACATAAAACTTTAAAAGATCCTTGAATTCTGTTGATTTAATATTTTCTTCAGCATATTGGTAATGCTGTTGGCTGTCTGTAACGAGTCCGAGCAATCGCTGCAATTGCCTTACATAATTTTCAGGATAGGTTTCCATGGCTTCATAGATTAATGTCTCTATAAAACCCTGATAAATTAAAATGGTTTGTTTGAGAATATCCAGAGTATAGAAGGTGTCCTATAAATTCTATTTAACATAATATTAATTATAGGACAAAAGAAGTTGTGTGAATCCGATCAATGCTTAAGTTTAACTAGTAAACGCGATTATAACTCTTTGACAAGTTTCAGAAATAAACTTAGCGCTTGACGTTTAGAATTACTTAAATCGTAGTCGATTTTATTTCTCAGGTAGTCGTCAAGATCAAAATTTGTATGTGGTTGTAGTTGCTGTATAACTTTGTCGCGATGCAGTAAACCTAGTTTTAATGCTGAATTAAATTCAAAAATAAAATCTTCCGGAATTGGTTTGTTTGCGGCCCAAACTGCAAACACAAATGGCAATTCAGTGAATTTCATCCATTCTTCGGCAAGGTCATACACAAAAGGAAATTTATCTTTTTTTCCAAACGTACGATCCCCAATTTCAACAAATGCATCACAGTCGTTATCGCTTGCGTGCGGATTGGTATTCCAATGGTTCTTTAATAAAACTTTGGCAAGCGCATTTGAGCTTCTTGAATGTGTATCGAACTTTATGGATTTAATTTCGTCAATTGGTTTATTACTGAAGATGAAAACAGAATTTACTTCGCCTCTAGCTCCAATACAATAATCCGAAACGATTTGATAATCAGGTAAATTTAGTAACGAAGCTACAGGTATCAATCCTATATCTACTTGATTATTAATTAGTTTGTTTGCGCACTCTGAAGGAATATCTAAGCTTAAATCAATCTTTTCTAGTATTCCAGAGTGTTTTAGTCCGTATATAAAAGGTTTGGTATTTGTATATGAAACTGCTGAAACCCTAATCTTGCTCAAAGTATTTTGTTAAATGCGCGGTGTTATTAAAATCAATAATCTCGAATTTTTCGCCATCATATTTTAACTTATAAAGTGTGGTATTTTGATGGGGAAATCTGTCCATTTCATGTAAAGGCAAATTCATTAACAGGCATAAAAACAAACGCATTGCCCGTCCGTGCATGCACACCAAAATGTTTTTCGCGTTATCGTTCTCAATTAGTTTTTCAAGTACTTCCAGTTGCCTTTCGTTTACTTCCAGAGGACTTTCGCCTTTTTCGAATTTTAAATGGAGGTTTCCATCCGACCAGTTCTTTATTAAAGCATCAAAGGTTGATCGAAGCTCATCACTTGCCTGTTGCCCTTCGTGGATGCCCCAGGCAAGCTCGTCCAGTCCGGTAAACTGTGTCCATGGAATACCTGATTCAATAAAATGCTGAACGGTTTGGTGTGTTCGTTTTAATGAAGATGTGTAAATTTTATCAAAAGGAACATCTTGGTAAAACTTATAGAACGCTTCAGCTTGCTTTCTGCCTGTATCGTTAAGGTCGGTATTCATGCCTCTCCCCTGCATAACTCCCCTCCTGTTCAAGTCTGTTTCTCCGTGCCTTATGATGTATATGTTTTTTTCTATCCCCATTCTAATTATTTACTACTGGTAACTTGTAAAACTTCGCTTTGGGCTCATCATCAAACTGATAATCCATGTAGTCAGTAATTACATTGTACAAGGTATCTCTTTCAATTGGATGGCGCCCCACTTGTTTAATTAGTTCTACCAGCTCTCGGGTGCTCATTGCCGGGGTTTGCTCTTCAGCTCCGGCCATTGAGTAAATTTTGGTTGTGTCATCAAGGGTTCCGTCAATGTCATCTACTCCAAAATTTAGCGAAAGCTGTGCCGTATTGCGGCTGATCATTGCCCAGTAAGCCTTTATATGGTCAAAATTATCCATGTAAATGCGGGCGATGGCGTAATTGCGTAAATCCTCGATTACCGAAACTTCAGGAATATGTGACATCTGGTTATTTTCATGCCTGAATTTCAATGGAATAAAGGTTTTGAAACCACCTGTTTTATCTTGAAGTTGCCTTAATTGCTCCATGTGGTCTACCCGGTGCCAAAACTTCTCTATATGTCCATATAGCATGGTTGCATTAGAGCGCATTCCAAGTTTATGCCATTCTTCGTGTATTGAAAGCCATTGGTCTCCAGTGCATTTATCCTTCGCTATCTGATCTCTTATTTCAGGATGAAAGATCTCCGCACCTCCGCCGGGAATAGAATCCAGTCCGGCATCTTTCATTAGCTTCATCCCGGTAGCATAGTCAATTTTTGCCTTTTTAAAAATATAGTGATATTCAACTGGCGTTAATGCCTTAATATGCAATTCGGGGCGGTGTTGCCTTATTTTGCTGAAAAGTTCAGAATAAAACGGAACATCGTACTGGGGTAATACGCCGCCAACAATATGGACTTCGGTAACTGGCTGTCCGTCATATTTTCTTACGATGTCGAGCATTTCATCCATCGTATATTCCCAGCCCTGCTCCTTCTGCTTAATTAAGCGCGAATATGAGCAAAACTTACAATCGTATACACAAAGGTTTGTTGGCTCGATATGGAAGTTGCGATTGAAATAGGTACTGTTTCCGTGTTTTTTCTCCCTTATATAATTGGCTAAAATACCAAGATAGGCAAGCTCGCCTTTTTCATACAATGAAACACCTTCATCGAACGTAATCCTCTCTCCTGCTTCAACTTTCTTGGCTATTTTTTTTAAATCCTCATCAAGATTTGTATCTGAAAGAAGGGTATTCAGTTTTCGTACTGCATCCATGTATGGCAAAAATACAATAATGAGCCTATTTGCCACATCATTTAGTTGTAACAAATCTTTAATTAGAATTATTATAAAAATGCTTATTCGGTATCAATTTCCTTTATTTCTGAGATTCTGATTCCAAAAAAGCAATCGTCCTGGCAGCCGTCGGGCACATAGCCACACAAGGAGATCATTCCATTATTCTTTGTTTCGAGATAAATTTCATTGTGCTTCTTATCAGCCGTTAGCCATTCATTTTTAGCTTTCTCATATACTTGCACAAGAGTAAGCGTTTGCGCGCATTCCTGATAGGAGTTTAAATTTATGGATGTTTCTTTCCAGGAAGCTAATTGCACCAAGCTTGTATCATTCCTGGTGGCTGCAGTGTATTCACGCGACGAAACAATTCGATTAAGAACTGTTATTTTGGTTGACGAGCTAAAGCCTGTCCAGGAACTAGTAGTTACTGTGTAAGAATAGTTGTTGCCTGTTTGCTGTTTAAATTCATTAAATCGTTTCAAGCTTTCATTGAAGCGGCTTGTTACCTGAGATTCGCTTTTTTTGCATGAAATGACAATCAATGACAGGAACAATATTGAAAAGACAGTTTTCATAGTATCAGTTTAAGTACATTTACCAAAACGAAATTACCTTAAAAACGCGACATGAATATCGAAACAATTGCTATACATGCTGGAAATAAAATAGATGAAACAAGCAAGGCGGTGGTGCAGCCGATAACATTATCTACCACATTTGAGCGGGGTTTTGATGGAGGTTTTCCTTCCGGATTTCAATACACTAGGGCAGCAAATCCGAACAGGCAATCTTTGGAGTCGGTAATATGCGGTTTAGAGACTGGTGCAGAAGCCTGCGCTTTCTCTTCGGGAAATGCCGCTGGAGCTGCTGTGTTTCAGGCATTGGAGCCAGGCAGCCATGTTATTGTTCCAACAGACATGTATCATGGATTAAAGGCCTTGATTAATGAAGTTTTCGCTAACAGAATATTAGACATTAGTTTTGTTGATTTATCTGATATTAAAGCTGTAAAAGCAGCAGTTAAGCCGCATACAACTAAGCTTATCTGGATAGAGACCCCCTCTAACCCTTTACTTAAAATATCTGATATAAAATCAATATGCGAAATTGCCCGAGCCAATGAAGCCGTTGTATGCTGTGATAATACTTTTGCGACGCCTGTTTTTCAACGGCCATTGGAGTTGGGCGCTGATTTAGTGATGTATTCATCTACTAAGTATTTTGGAGGGCACAGTGATGTTTTAGGCGGTGCATTAGTTTGCAAAGAAAAGAACGAGTTGTGGGAGCGGATAAAAAATATTCAAACCCTCTCGGGGGCAGTGCCCTCTCCTTTTGACTGTTATATGGCAGTTAGGGGAATAAAAACGCTTCCTTACCGGATGAAAGGGCATGCTAGTAATGCCCAGAAAATTGCTGAATATTTAGAAAATCATCCGCAGGTTGAAAAGGTCTTTTATCCTGGTTTGGTATCCCACGAAGGCTATAATGTGGCAAAAACGCAGATGAGTGGCTTTAGTGGAATGCTTTCTTTTACGTTGAAACAAGGCGAGCAAGCGGCTATCAAATTCGCTAACAGCCTGAAACTAATCATTAGGGCTACTAGCCTGGGTGGTGTTGAAAGTTTAATTGAACATCGGGCGTCTGTGGAAGGCCCGGATACAAAAACGCCTTTTAATTTGCTAAGGTTCTCAGTTGGCCTTGAATCTGCTGAAGATTTAATTGAGGATTTAGAACAAGCCTTTGCAGCCCTTTAGCTGTTTGCTATTTTTTTGGGTATTTGGGTGAAATGGTGCTATATTTGGCGCGACCAACGCATTTGGCTTGGTTTTCTTTATCAACGCCCCTTAAAAGGTTTTGATTTATAAAGAAGCGGTGAGAGAACAGGCTCTGCGACCCGCTGACAACCTAACCGGGAAAGTCCCGGAAAAGGTGCCAAATCCTGTTCCTGGCCTTGGCTGGGAAACATATAAATTGTTAAACCATGATGCTGAATCAACTTAACTTCTATCCCCCTGTGGGTGTTTCCGCTATATATCATACTCAAAGTATGCATATTCCCATATTATTTGACCCTCGTATTAGGTTTATAATGCGCAAGTAATTAAGCAGGGAACAATGCTTGATAAATGGTAAATAATAATTGAAAGCAATTTAGCTTCATTACCCACTTAGAAGATAAGCGGCTCAGGAATTAGAATAAATGAACATCCATACATACAAACACCATAAATCTTTCAGGTTTGAAAACGGCCAGGAAATAGAGGGGCTCGAAATTGCCTATCAAACCTGGGGTAATTTAAACGCCGCCGGAGATAATGTGATATGGGTTATACATGCCCTTACAGCAAATTCGGATGTTTTTGATTGGTGGGCCGGTTTATTTGGCGATAACAAGCTTTACAATAGTTCTGAGCACTTTATTGTTTGTGCCAATGTATTGGGATCTCATTACGGCACAACTTCTCCCCTAAGCATAAACCCAGTAACAGGTGAGCCTTATTACCTAACCTTCCCACAGTTTAATGTTAGAGATATGGCCGGGATGCAGAAGTTGCTGGCCGACCACCTGCAAATAAACGAAATTCATACTCTAATTGGCGGTTCCCTCGGTGGCCAACAGGCTGTGGAATGGGCAATTATTGAACCTGAACGTGTTAAGAATCTCGTATTAATGGCAACCAATGCCAAGCATTCTCCCTGGGGTATTGCATTTAATGAGAGCCAACGGCTAGCGCTGCAGGCTGATCCTTCTTTTAGCGAAAAGAGGCATGACGGAGGACTGAATGGCTTGAAGGTGGCAAGAAGCGTGGCTTTATTATCTTACCGGAATTACGAAACTTACGCGATATCTCAGCAAGAGGTTACCAACGATAAGACTGACGATTTTAAAGCTTGTTCTTATCAGAAATACCAGGGAGACAAATTGGTGAAACGTTTCAATGCATTTAGTTACTGGTATTTAACTAAAGCAATGGACAGTCATAATGTAGCACGTGGCCGTAATTCAGCCGAGGAGGCTTTAAATCAGGTTAAGGCCAGAACGCTCATCATCGCCATTGGTTCCGACTTACTATTTCCGCCTTCAGAACAACGCTTTTTGGCTCAGCATATTCCGGGCTCTGTTTATTCCGAGATTAGCTCTTTCTACGGGCACGATGGATTTTTGATTGAAACGGATAGTCTAACTAAGGTAATTGAAGATTTTTATCAGGGTTCATCGAATATTAACGCCCTTCACAGGATAGCATAAAAAACGGCGGAATTTTCATCCCGCCGCCACCTAATTTTTGTTATTTGTTGTTATTTAGTTTCTGTACTGGCAGCCTCGTTAACATAGCCTTCCGCTATTTCTGTTAGCAACCTGTCGGTGTTTTTTTCTTCCTGTAAAATCTGATCTAATAGATTTTGTGCGTCAATAAAGCCTAACACTCCTGCTAAGGTTTTTAATGTGCCATAAGTGGCAATTTCATAGTGTTCAACTTTCTGCGCTGCGGCAATCAAGGCAACATCACGTACTTCTGTACCTGTATTGGTTTCATCGATAAGCTCTTCAGCCTCTCTTACAAGGCCTTCCATTGCCTCGCATTTTTTTGCTGTTGCTCTTTCGCCGATGGATTCAAATACTTGATTTACGCGTTCGACATGCATTTCTGTTTCTGATAAATGTGTATCGAATGCGCTTTTCAATTCTTCGGCTGTTGCCGCCTTCGACATTTTTTTCAGGCTTTTTACAAGTTGTTTTTCGGCCCAAAGTATATCTTTTAATTGATCAACAAATAACTCTTTAAGAGCGCTCTCTTGCTCGTGTGAACGTTGTGTAGTTTTGCTGCTTCGAGAAGCAGAGGTAGATTTTGTATTTGGCATAGTTTAAATAATTAATTGTTAAACTGTTAATTTGAACTGCCTAAACACGGTTTTGTTTACAATTATTTGAAAAATCGATTGTTGAAAAAATATTTTTCTTTACCGATAATCAAAGTGTTCAGCTAGAAAAAGACTACACTTTTGGTATAGCTTCTCATAGCTTTTTAAGGTGCCCAGGCTATTTTTGCCCGCTTTTGACTGCTTCAATCACGGCGGGTTTTACTGGAATCTCTGCAGGTTTTTCTTCTTTAGCCACCACAGCCTCTTTGGCTACTGAGACATCTTTAGCTATTGAAGCATCTTTAGCCACGACAGCATCTTTAACTACCACAGTATCTTTGGCAAGGGAGGCCTCTTTAACCACCGCAGAATCTGGTTCGCCCAGCTTTTGTTTTAGTGATGAGATCTCAAGTATCAAGGATTCATTTTTGGCCGAGAGCCTTCTTTCTTCTGCCTTAAAATATTCAAATACTGTGCGCACCTTAGTTAATTCGGTAGTAAGGCTGTCAATAGCCGTCGCCTTGCCGGCAAAAGATTTATTTATGCTATCCATTTTGGCTTCAAGATTATCAACGGTGTCCTTGTTGGCTTCAACCGTACTTTGTAGTTTACTCACCTTTAACTCAAGTTGCTTTATGGTTTCCGTCTTTGAACTTAAGGCTTTTTTCAGGCTATCTGTCTGGTGGTTTAACTTTTCAATAATTTCCTTCTTGCTTTGGGCGTATGCCAAGCCTCCATTTAAAACAGTGATGGAAAAGAAGAGTAATAGCAGATTCTTTATCATGGCTTTACGAATTAGTTCGATCAGGAAGCCCCCGGAAACCACAAAAGGGCTTAAGAAAAAAGTGTGTAAGTATCTAAGTAAAAGGAATATAAATATAACTATTTGAAAGCTTAAGTTCTTCGCAACTTATTAACATAAGTGTTGCTACAGGCTTTCTGTTTTACTTACGATGTTTTTTATCACTTCGTCAAGCTCAGTAGCAGACAGCTGTAACAATGGAAGAAGTTCTTCAATGACTTTAGGGTCTTTGTCCATCACCATAATATCCACAAGTCCAAGAATCCGGGAAAGTGGGGCCCTTACAATATGAGATTGTGTCCAGGCAATTTCCCGCAGTTTTAAGTTCTGCTCTTCTATCGCGAGGATATAGTTCATTCTCTCAGTAATATCACGTTTAATTGCGATGTAGTTTTTTACATTCCCGGCGGCATCTGTAACCGGGGCAATGGCCAGAGCTGCCCAGTAAACTTCTCCACTTTTTTTGTGAAACCTGGTTTGTATCTGGCAACTTTCTCCATTTTGCATGGCGTTTGCCAGCTTTTCAATCTCATTTCCTTCCGTTTTTTCACCAATCAAAAGTCCGGTACCCTTACCAATTACTTCATTTGATTCGTAGCCGGTCATTTGCAAAAAGGCGTTGTTTACAAAAATTATCTCGGCTCCTTTGGGCAGAGAAAAGTCTGCATTGGTGATAATCACTGCATCTGAGGCATTCGTGATAACCGACTCAAACAGCTTTAAGCGGTGTTCTTCGGCTTTCAGCAGTGTTATATCTCTCATTGCACCGATCATTTGGTATGGAGTACCCTGTTCGTCGCGAATAATAACTGCATTATTACTAACTATCGCATACTCCCCAGATGCTTTTTTATAACGATATTCATCATGCCAATGGCTTTGTCCGGGTGCTTTTACCGCCTCTTCAATGCCACTCCATACGCGATGCATCTCATCAGGGTGGATATTTAACGACATCCATGTGCTATCCACTTCGGGGATGGTAATGTCATAACCGAAAAGAGTCGAAAAGCCCTCGCCAAGGAGAATCTTGTTTTGAGTGAGGTTAAAATCCCAGATGGCGTCGGAGGTTGCCTTGGTAGCGTATCGAAAGCGCTGATTGCTTCTAATAAGTTCGTTTTTGGCGTTAATAGCTTCGGTGATATCTTTTGAAATTACCATCATCGCGTCGCGGTTATTATAGCTAATGCGGTGCCCTGTGATTTCTACTTTGATTGTATCGCCATTCTTTTTGCGATGCCGCCATTGGCTAAAATAAGAACCTTCATTGTTTAATTTACCAATAGCTTCACGCAGAAGTTCAATGTCCTCTGGGGGGTGCATGTCAACTATGGAAAAGCTTAGAAATTCATCGCGGGAATAACCGTATGAACTTATAGCGGCTTTATTTACTTCAAGTATTTTATAAGTTTCCAGATCATATATCCAGTAAGGAAGGGGGCTTTCCTCGAACAGTTTACGGTATTTCTTCTCAGATTCTGCAACTGCCTGCTCTGCCAAAACCCTGTCTGTTACGTCCTGTACCGTTCCCTCAAATTTTATTATTTCTTTACTGGCGTTATAGTAGGGAATACTTTTTTCGTGGACATAACGCACAGATTTATCATGGCGGATAATGCGGTGTACAACATCATGATTCTTTTCTCCGCGAAGCGCCATATTCAGATCGTACATAAACATATCGCGGTCATCCGGATGTATCGAATTGAAAAAGTTATCGAAGGTTAGTGCCTTGGGTATCTTTTCCCATCCCCAAATTTCGAAAACTTCATCTGACCAGAATATTTCGTTTGTAATAACATCGTACTCCCAATACCCCAATCTGGCAATTTGCTGGGCCGATTTTAACCTGCTGTTTAATTTAAGCAATTTACCTTCTGTACTCTTTCGCTCGCTTATATCCTTAAAATTTGCAACAATGCCATTTACGGCTTTATCTGTAATTACATTACTGAAAGTGCATTCAAGCCAACACCACTTTCCACTTTTATGGCGTATTCTAAAGCTCAAATCTTCTTGCAGATATTCTGGGTATTGTTCAAATGCCATAAATAATTGTAGCAGCCTTTCTTTGTTTTCGGGATGTAAATAAGCATGAAAGTGGGTGCCGATAAGTTCCGCTTCTGAGTATCCCAAAACACGCGAAACTGCACCGGAAGCGTATTTAATTGTAGAGTTAACTGCGAGCACTACTACTCCATCCCTACTATTTTCCACCAGGGCTCTGTACCGCCTTTCGCTATTTTCGAGTTTTTCTTCGGCATTTTTTTGCTGAGTTATGTCCCGGCCGGAAATACAAATACATGAAATGCCTTCCACATCTTTCACTGGATAAATTGCAAATTGAAACCAGCGAAGCCCTTCGTTTTCACTATACACGGAGCGCGTGTATTGAACAGATTCGCCTTCCAAAACCTTGGCGATCTGGGCGGTAAAATGCGCCTTAGCTGACTCTTCTATATAGTCTATGAGATTTTTTCCTACTTCAAAATCAGTGCGATTTTCATTAAGCAAAATAAAATCCCTGGCACGCGCATTATACGCTTTAATAGTTAAGTTGCTGCTTGTTAATACCAAGCCTTCTATCGAGTTATCAAAAATAGCCCGCAGGTTTAGCTCAGATTCTCTTATTTTATGTTGGGCTGCCCTTCTTGCTGTGATGTCTTTGTAGTTATAAACAAAGGCTTTAACTGCCTCATCATGAAGTAAGTTGGTCACTGTACCCTCCAGCCAAACATAATCGCCTTTTTTAGCTTTTATACGGCTGATGCGGTGAAATGGCTTACCCGGGTTCTTTAACAAATCGGGCAGCATGTCATTAAATTCTTTGAAGTTAGCTGGATGGATTAAAGATTCTAGGGTTTGCAAACGGGCTTCTTCCAATGTAAATCCAATTATTTTTCTGAAAGATGGACTTGTGTAGAGAATGTAACCATCGCCACTGGTTAAAAAGATTATGTCTTCAGAGTTTTCAATAACAGCTTTAAACTTATTTTGACTTAACCGGGCCTCATCTTCCGCTAGTTTTTTGGCTGTTATATCTTGTACTACTATGGCATATCGTATGTCGCCGGCCGTAGAATTATAAGCTGTTGCTGAGTATTCACAAAAGAAATGTGTGCCGTCTTTTTTAAGTCCTATACACTCTCCAGTATCCGTTTCAGGCACTTCGTTCTGGCTAAACATGCTCAGGAAATTAAAATGTGTGGCCATTAATAACTTCTTCTTGTGCATTGTTCTGAGTTCCTGCAGGCTATAGCCGAACATTTTTGAAGCTGTTTTATTTGCCTCCAGAATCTTTCCATCGTCATCCAGAATCAGAATCGCGCTTACTGTATTTTCGTAAATGGCATTAAAAGTATTAGCGGAATGTAGTTCAACTTCGGGCGGCTGCCCGGATTTAGGGCCTGCCGATCTGGCTTTTGAATATTGCCTTGTTATATCCTTTATAATACAAATTAAGTAATGGAAATGTCCACCGTCTTCAAGAAGTGGATAGCTATATAATTCCCAGTATTTTACCTCAAATTTATTCTGCTCATAAAGAGGGAGCCCGTAGCGCAATGCCTTAACCTGCTGGGGCAAGCCGGTTTCAATAAGCTCTAATAAAAGCCCTTCGAACGTTTTAAATGCATGTTTGTTTAAGCTTAAATGCAAGCCGGGGAATATTTCAAGCAAGGCTTGCCCTTCGAGTTCTTCGGCAGTTCTGTAGACAGTTTTTAGAAAGGCGCTATTGACTTTGGCTACCTTAAGCCCTTCTACCGAAATAACAAGCGCAGGTGTGGGAAAGTCCTTAATTAAGGTTTCAATATTTCTTAAGGTTAGCATATAGGCCTAAGTTTAAGCACACCGCATAAGAAGAAGGTAATAATTGGCTTAAGATGTATTAACGGCGATGTGATGAAAAGGTTTCTTGCTGTAAGTAGATATTCTGACGGTTTTTGAATAAAAATTTCACCGTTCAGTTTAGCCACTATCACGGTAGCTTTATTATACGCCTATTGAAGGTTTTTAATTACTTTTTTCATTAGAAAAGACCGCTTAAACAACATTCCAGCAGTATTGAAGACAACGCTCCATCTTTGTATTGCTTGCAGAAAAAAGTGGCCCGACATTCGCTCAGGCCACATAGAAGATTATTGTTATTCAGGACTAAACCGACTTTCTTATAAATTTGGTTAGGATAACAATGGTGTCGCCGTTTATTTTTCCTTCAATCTGCTCTGCATTATCGTGTACTAGTTTGATTTTACGAACCACCGTACCTTTTGGCGCAATGTAATTAGTGCCCTTTACATTGAGGTTTTGAGTAAGCACAACAGTGTCGCCAGCCTCTAAAACGACGCCATAACTATCTTTGTGAATAACTTTCTCGGCTTCCAGCGCATCCTCGGCGTTAGCCCAGGTGATTAGCGCTTCGTCCAGATAAACAGATTCGATAGTATCTCTTGCCCACTCTTCACCAGATAGTTTGCTTAAGATTTTGTAAGAAAGCACCTGTACTGCCGGAACTTCAGACCAGATGGAGCCTTCCAGGCAGCGCCAGTGGTGGGTATTGGTGTAATTGCCATTGCTTATTTGCTCGAAACAGTCTGCGCAAAGTGCAACCTGATTATTAATAGTTTCATCGCTTTTTGGGGGGACTGTGTAAGCCTGCAGATTAGTGTCCTGATTGCCACAAAGCTCGCATGCGTGATTGCTTCTTTCTTGTAATTGAGTATTTATCGCCATTGCGGCAAATTTAATTTAAAAATGGATGATTAAAGTTAATGGTATGGGGAAAAATTTCTTGTTATTTTGGTGAAGTAGAGCTCTCTTCATTTGGAGGTGGCGATAAAGGTCTTTTTAATGTATGAACGCAATCTTGTGGCAAAAAATTTTTGAATTTGATTTGGATGAACCGATAAGAGGCTATGGTTTTTCCACCAGGCTAGCAAACGAAAATAGCTGGACAAGCAATTTTACGAAACAAGCTATACTTGAATACAAGAAGTTTATGTATTTAGCTGCTATTCAAGATCAAATGGTATCGCCTTCGGATATAGTTGATATTGTTTGGCACCAGCACTTGATTTTTACACAGTCATACCACCGATTTTGCGAAATCCTTGAAAAAAAGATTGAGCATATACCGGGTACTCATGATAGGCAGGATTTGGAGAAACTAAAGCTAGCGAGATATAGATTAAGTACCTTATATATTCAATCGTTTGGGCCGCAGCCGGCTCAATACTGGCACTATCAGGATATATATGAACCATTGAGCCTTGATAAGTCGCCACTCAAAATAAATACTTTTTTAGCATTAGGGTTTCTAGGGATGGCTATTGTTTATCTGGCAATTGCTCCTCTTTTAAAACCAATGTATATTAAAATAGATAATCCTGAGTTCCTAATTGGATTTATTACCATTGCCTGTATTTTTTTTGTCTGTTTAGAGTTATATAACAGAAGGAGATTAAATGAATTCCTGCGAAAGGCAGATAAAGGTACTTTTTTATTTAACCTTAGTCCTGCAGAGTTGATTTATCTTCAAAACGGTAAGTTGGAGTATGTTATCCATGGCTACATAAGCAGGATGATAGAAAAAAATATTTTGTATTTAGGGGAAGACAAGATATTATGTAACAGGAGCAATGCTGAAGTTAATAATGAAATCGAGTTTACAATTACGCAAGTCATTGAAACATATGGAGCTAATCATTATCCTTCACTGTTACCTCGATTGCTTGAACGCCCTGTTTTTAGAATAATTGAAAACTCCATGGCCTCGTTTAAAAGGCACTTTATAAATTCGCGATATTTCTCATCGATATTCTATGCCAATTTTTCCGCCATTTCTTGTGTATTCTTATTTGGGCTTGTAAGGCTGAGTGCCGGAATACAAAGGGATAAGCCAATTGCGTTTCTGGTTATGCTATTAGCTATATATTTATTCTGTTCTGCAGTTTTTCTTGTCCGGCTGGGCTCTAAACTTGGAACTGAAACTATTCCTCAATTCTATAAAACAGAACTAAATCCAAGTGAACATAGCGAGTGGGAATGGAAATACTTTTTTATGGGGCAAGCAGCACTCATCGGGCCTCTTATTCCAATACTAACAGCAATGCAAAAAAGTTCTAACACATATTTTGGGACTGGAGATTCTTCTTGTAGTTCCGGATGTGGAAGCTCCTGCGGTGGTGGTTGTGGCGGCTGTGGTGGCGGTGATTAGGTGTTCAATTGCTGGATGGATGGCGTCCGCCTTTGGCAAGCTTGTATGAAATTGATCTATATTCCATAACTAGTGTTTTGATTTTCTGCCACTTAAGCAGTTAACAAAACCTCATCACCATATATGTGTTTTGCTATTATCCTGTAACACCAAAATTAATGGGGGCAGTAATAAATTGTGCAGCCTATGCTAATGGGATGCGGCTTGCCAATGTCGGTTTAAACGACATTAGCGGCATGCTTAGCGAACCGGATATATTTATTTGGATTGGGCTTCACGAGCCTGATGAATCCTTAATGGTGGAAGCCCAACAGCAATTTGGTTTACACCACCTAGCCGTTGAAGATGCCCATCAGGCACACCAACGCCCCAAATTGGAAACTTATGGAGATACCCTTTTCATCGTTCTGCGGACAGCGCAAATGCTGGATAAGCAGATATCCTTTGGGGAGACTCATTTTTTTATAGGGCATAGTTTCATCTTAACAATAAGGCATGGTTCAACACTTAGCTATAAAGATGTGCGAACCCGTTGCGAGAGCACC
>Ga0307408_100001168_pt1 | contig 19919 bp, 17 predicted proteins | sample 322Cmetagenome_FD_202116 | JGI IMG/M metagenome (GOLD analysis project Ga0307408, IMG submission 202116) | Maize rhizosphere microbial communities from greenhouse at UC Davis, California, United States - 322HYB-C-3 | ecosystem: Host-associated > Plants > Roots > Rhizosphere > Soil | place... | reverse complement strand
TGACCTGCTCCCCAATTTAGTACGACCCCGAACTGGAGTCTACGGTTAATAATCCTTCGGCAAACTGCTTCGGTGTCAGATTCCTCAGCGTACTGTGCGGCCGTTCCTCGTTGTACTCCCGACGCCAGGCTTCGATCACCTGGCGCGCATGCCGCAATGAGATAAACCAGTGCTCGTTCAAGCACTCATCGCGAAACTTGCCATTGAAGCTTTCGACGTAGGCGTTCTGTTGCGGTTTGCCGGGCGCAATAAACTTCAGCTGGAGCTTGTGCTGATACGCCCATGTATCCAAGGTTTTCCCTGCAAACTCGGGTCCGTTATCGACGGTCACCGAGCTTGGTAAGCCCCGCGATTCCGCAAGACGTTCCAGCACCGAGGCGACGCGCCAACCAGGCAGCGAGGTATCGACTTCGATGGCCAAGCACTCCTTCGTGAAATCATCCACGATATTCAAGCAGCGCAACCGCCTGCCATCAACAAAGCCATCCGACACAAAGTCCATCGACCAGCTTTGATTGACGCCCGTAGCCATCACCCTGACGGTACGTTCCACCCCGGCGATGCGTTTGCGCTTCCTGCGCCGAACCATCAAGCCTGCCGCGTGGTACACGCGGTAGGTACGCTTCCAATTGAGCGTCCATCCCTCTCGACGCAGCAGCACATGCAGGCGACGGTATCCATAGCGCCGCTTCTGGCCAGCCAGCTCGGTCAGCCGCGCCAGCAATTGCTCATCGTCCGGGCGCTTCGCCGCATACCGAAACAACGATCTGGAGATCCCAATCAGCCCGCAGGCACGCGTCACGCCCAACGCATGGATGGTCATTAAATGCGCCACGGCGAGCCGCTTCGCCTGCGGGCCTACCACTTTCGGCTGACCACGTCCTTTAGCGCCGCGTTATCCAGCATGGCATCGGCCAACAGGTGCTTAAGCTTCGAGTTTTCCGCTTCAAGCTCCTTCAATCGCTGAGCTTCCGAGACCGTCATGCCGCCGAACTTCGTCTTCCAGTTGTAGAACGTCGCTTCGGCAATGCCATATTTCCGGCTCAGGTCAGCCACCTTGGCGCCAGCTTCGGCCTCCTTCAGCACACCAATGATCTGCTCTTCGGTAAATCGCTTTTTCATGCCTGCCTCCCATGTGGCAGACTCTAGCTTAGCACCGTACTATTTCATGGGAGCAGGTCAGCCTCGTTCTCGCAATGATTTTCGCTCCATTTCAACTGCCAGCCAGCGGCTCACAAGTTCAGCCACAAATACCTCTGGCTTTACGCCTGGCCGTACATCCATTAGGTGGAACTCTAGATTCAAGAAATCCGCTATGGGAAGGTAGACCGGCTGCTTGGCTTCGTATTCCATGATTCCCCCCTTTCGAAAATGGTCTAAAGGTTGGATCGCGGAACCGAAAAATAGTTCACTTTAGATTTTCGTGCCAAATTCTTGGACTGCATTAGACATTGCCCCGGGATTCTTGGACCCTTCTAGACAACGGCCTGCGTTTTCTAGAGCTAAATAGCGCGAAAGGGTGGGGAATAGACTGAATTAGACCGCGTCGGGGTTGATACCCAAGGACGTGGCCGGCCTGGAGCGCTTGGTGAACAATTGCACGCTACATTGAACCAGTTTGTGGAAGGCGTATGATGGGCGCACATTGGGAGGAGCGCATATGTACGCACAAAAACTCGAATTCCCTGGCGCAAACGGGGAAATGCTGGCTGCGCGGCTGGACTCACCGGAGAGCGGCATCCGTGCCTATGCCTTGTTTGCACACTGCTTCACCTGCGGCAAGGACGTTTTCGCCGCCAGCCGCATCGCGCAAGCGTTGACCGAGCATGGCATTGCCGTGCTGCGCTTCGATTTTACTGGCCTGGGGGCCAGCGAGGGCGATTTTGCCAACACCAATTTCTCATCCAACGTGGCCGACCTGCAGGCAGCCACCGATTTCCTGCGGCGCGAATTCCAGGCGCCGCGCATCCTGATCGGGCATAGCCTTGGCGGTGCGGCGACGCTGGCCTTTGCCGCTACCGTGCCGGAAGCACAGGCCGTGGTCACCATTGCTGCGCCGAGTGACCCGGTGCACGTGACGCATTTGTTTGGCGACCAGATCGATGCGATCACGGCGCAGGGTGAGGCCATGGTGCAACTGGCGGGCCGGCCGTTCCGCATCAAGCGGCAATTCCTGGAAGACGTGGCGGAGAACAGCTTGCGCAACAAGATCGCCAATATGCGCAAGGCCTTGCTCATCATGCACGCGCCGGGCGATGCGACGGTCGGCATCAATAATGCGCTGGAAATTTTCACGGCAGCCAAACACCCGAAGAGCTTTATTTCGCTCGATACGGCGGATCACCTGCTGACTGTGCGCGAGGATGCCAGCTATGTGGCGGGCCTGATTGCCGCCTGGAGCGAGCGTTATCTCAAGGACTACCAGGCTTCCACGCCATCGCCTTCGTGATGGCGGGGCGCTCGCCGACCAGGGCGAGCCAGCGCTGCACTGCGGGCTTGCCTGACAGGTTCAGTTCGAGGTGCGAGGCGGCGGCTTGTGTCCACGGATAGCAGGCGATATCGGCGATCGTATAGTGCTCGCCGGCGACGTAGGTGTTGCCCGCCAGTGTGCGGTCGAGCACATTCAGCAAGCGGTCCGCCTCGGCAATGAAATGTTCCTTGGGCAGCGCCAGGTCTCCTTTTGCGAAGAAGCCTAGTTGGCCCAGCATGGGGCCAAGGCCGCCAACTTGCCAGTGCAGCCATTGCAAGGTGTGGTAGCGTTCCGGCCCTTCCGGTGCCAGGAAGCGGTCGTATTTTTCGGCGAGGTAAGTGAGGATTGCGCCGCTTTCGAACAGTGCCAGCGAGCCATCCCTCAGCGCGGGGATCTTGTTGTTGGGCGAGATCGCCAGGAATTCGGGGGCGAATTGCTCATGCTCGCGCAGGTTGACCGGTACCACTTCATAAGGAAGGTCGAGTTCTTCCAGCAGGATCAGCGGCTTGCGCCCATTGGGCGTGGTCCAGGTGTAGACGGTGAACATGATGTCCACCACTCTAGCTCGGGGAAACGAAAACGGGCGCACCGCAGTGCGCCCGTTTGCTGTGACTTACTGTCGCGGCGCCAAGATGGCTTCCAGTCGGTCAGGCGTGCCTTCAATGCGTTCCAGGCGCGGATACTTCAAGCCCTCGTAGTATTCCAGCGCGACGGTGCGGTATTGCTGGCCGTGTTTCACCAGCAGTTCGATCGGCTTCTTGCTGGTCTTGGCTTCGGTGATCGCCTTGCGCAGCAGCTCGGCCTTGTAGGCGCGGCCGTTGACAGCCAGCAGGGTGGTGTTGCCGGACAGGCCAGCCTTGAAGCCGACGCCTTCCCACTGGATGCTTTCGATCTTTCCTTCGCTGCCCACGTTGAAGCCGAGCGAGTAGGTGAAGTCGGCGGACTTGCTGCGGTCCTCGGCGGCCTTCAAGAAATCGGTCTGCTTTTCGGCGAACACCAGCTTGTAGCCGGCGCGGGTGATGCCATCCATCGGCACCGGGCCCAGGTCTTCGATGCGGGTGCGCAGGAAGCTGGCCCAGTCGTGCGGCTGCACGCCGTTGAGCACTTTGACCACGTCGTCGACGGTGTAGTGCAGGGCTTGCACGCGGCCGTCGTCCACGCCGAAGAACTTGGCCGAGAAGTCGTCCAGCGAGCGCTTGTCGCCAGACAGTTCGCGGATCTTGGTGTCCACGTCCAGCCAGACCAGCATGCCTTCAACGTAGTAGTCTTCGCTGCGCTGGTAGTTCGACCATGGAATCGGGCGGCGTGCGTTGATGATCGGATCGTAAGTCGTGTCCTGCACCGAGCGCCATTCGCGTCCCTTCTGGATGCTGTAGCGCGCGGCGGAAGCGGCGATGGTGTCCTTGATGCTGGCAGCCTTCATCAGGCCGGAACGCGCCGCCAGCACTTCGCCGTAGTAGGTGGTCTGGCCTTCATACACCCACAGCAGGTCGTTTTGCAGCGGCTGGTTGAAGTTCAGCACGTCCTGGCCTTTCGGGCGGCGGAACTTGCCGTTCCAGGAGTGGGTGAATTCGTGCGGCAGCAGGCCGCGCTCGGACTCGGTCTTGTTCCACTCGGTGAAGTAGTCGGGCTTCAGCGCGTTCTCGCTGGACTGGTGGTGCTCGCGGCCCACACGGCCGAATTCATCGCTCAGCGCGAACAGGAAGTCGTAGTGCTTGTAGTGCTGGGAGCCGAACACTTTGTAGGCCTGCTTGACCAGGTTGCGGTGCAGCTCGATGTGCTCTGGCTTGGCTTCCAGCGCTTCCGCGGTGTCGGCCACCACGTTCAGGTGCACCGGCACCTTGGCGCCCGGGTCGAGGTCAAAGCGCTTGAAGTGGCGGCCGGCGAACAGCGGCGAGTCGACGAAGGTTTCCACGTCGGTGGTCTTGAAGGTCACCACGTCGCCCTTGCGTTCCGCTTCTTCCAGCGCGGAGCCGTACTGCCAGCCGGCCGGCAGGGTCAATGTCGTCTGGATCGGGATGCGGCGGGTGGCGTAGCCGGCCGGGTACATGGTCAGCGATTGCCACTGGATGCCCAGCATGTCGGGCGTGATCGAGGTGCGGCCTTGCGCAGCCTCGGTCGGGGCCAGGTGCTGGTATTCCACTTCGATCGTTTTGGCGCCGGACGGCACGTCGATATGGAAGGCATAGACGTTCACATTGTCGCGGCGCCAGGCCAGGCTCTTGCCGTTGGCGCTGACCTTGAAGCCGGCAAACTGGTTCAGTGCACCGGTCGGGCCATGCTGTGCCGTGACCCACTGCGGGAACAGCAGCGTCATCTTGCCTGGCTTGGCCGGGACGGTCTGCTGGATGCGGTAGATGTTCTGGGCGGTATTCGAGGCATCGACCTTCATCACGATGGTGCCCGGATAAGGCTGGTCGGCCGGGGCAGGGATGGGCTCTCCGGCGTAGGCGCTGAAGGCAGTGCCCAGCAGCAGGGCGAGGGCAGTGTTGGTGAACAGTTTCATTTATTTCAACAGGGAAAGTGCGACGGGCGAGTTTAGCACGCAGGGGGAGGCAAATTGTTTCGGAACGTAACGCAAAAAAATCCCTTGAAATCCATTTTGGGGCACTTATATCGGATTCAGCGGTTGCCCAGCCGGGGACCGCCTGACCTTATATCGCTTAACTCTGAAAGGATATGAAAATGCGTACTTTTGACCTGACCCCACTGTATCGTTCCGCTATCGGCTTCGACCGCCTGGCCCAGATGCTGAATGACGCGCATCGCAGCGACCAGCCCAGCTACCCTCCGTACAACATCGAGCTGGTCTCCGAAGACCAGTACCGTATCGTGATGGCGCTGGCCGGCTTTGACCGTAGCGAAATCGACATTACCTCCGAGCGTGATTCCCTCGTGGTGATTGGCCGCAAGCAGAAAGACGGCCAGGAAAAGACCTTCCTGCACCGTGGCATCGCCTTCCGCGATTTCGAACAGCGCTTCCAGCTCGCCAACCATGTGAAGGTGACCGGCGCGTCCTTCGACAACGGCATCCTCAGCATTGACCTGGTGCGCGAAGTGCCTGAAGCGCTGAAGCCTCGCAAGATCGCGATTGACGGCGTCGTCAACCACACTGCCCTGGAGCAGAAAGCTGCCGCCTAAGCGCGCGTAGCTCCCTTGAAAAGGCCGGATTTCCGGCCTTTTTTACATTAAGACGCGTCTAAGTTTGATGCCGCATATTAGAGCCGTTGAGAAAGCAATCTTCTTCAGGAGTTTAATCATGCGCAACGCCACCACCATGTTCCTTGCCCTGGCCACCGCCGGTGTTATCGGTGCCGGTGCAGCCATCGCTGTCCAGCAGAGCCAGGCCTTTGCATCGCCGCATCCTACCCTCACCGCCACCGCCCCGGCCAATGCCGCCCAGGGCGCACCGGCGCCGGTGCCAGCGCCGATGATTTCCCTGCCTGACTTCAGCGTGATCGCGTCGCGCAATGGTCCGGCCGTGGTGAACATCAGCACTACCGGCACCACCAAGGCGCAGTTCCGCGGTGACGAGGATGCTGAAAACGATCCGTTCTATGAATTCTTCCGCCGCTTCCAGATTCCGGGCCCGCGCGGCCGCGGCGGCGCACCTGCCCCAACCCACGGCGTGGGTTCGGGCTTCATCGTCAGCGCCGACGGCATTATCCTGACCAATGCCCACGTGGTGCGCGATGCCAGCGAGGTGTCGGTCAAGCTGACCGACCGCCGCGAATTCCGCGCCAAGGTGCTGGGTTCCGACCCGAAGACCGACGTGGCCGTGCTGAAGATCGAAGCCAAGAACCTGCCGGTGGTACCGCTGGGCCGCTCCACCGACGTCAAAGTAGGCGAGTGGGTGCTGGCAATCGGCTCGCCGTTCGGCCTGGAGAACACGGTGACTGCCGGCGTGGTGAGCGCTAAGGGCCGCTCCCTGCCGGACGACTCCAACGTGCCGTTCATCCAGACCGACGTGGCGATCAACCCCGGCAACTCGGGCGGCCCGCTGTTCAACACCAAGGGCGAAGTGATCGGCATTAACTCGCAGATCTACAGCCAGAGCGGCGGCTACCAGGGCCTGTCGTTCTCGATCCCGATCGACGTGGCGACCCGCGTGCGCGACCAGGTGGTCAAGACCGGCAAGGTGGTGCATGCCCGCCTGGGTGTGATGGTGCAGGAAGTGAACCAGGGCTTTGCCGATTCCTTCGACCTGGAGTCGCCGGAAGGCGCGCTGGTGTCGAACGTGGAACGCGGCGGCCCGGCAGACAAGCTTGGTCTGAAGGCGGGCGACGTGATCCGCAAGATGAATGGCCAGAAGATCGTTGCGTCCGGCGACCTGCCGGCAATGGTGGGCCTGGCCATGCCGGGTGATAAAGTAGCGCTTGAGGTCTGGCGCCAGGGTAAAACCATCACGCTGGAAGGCAAGTTGGGCAACGCTGCCGAGCGCAATGTGGCCGCGGTGCAGAACGATGAAGCGGCCGCCAAGCTGCGCCTCGGCCTGTCGTTGCGCCAGCTCGACCCGCTGGAGCGCCGTGAATCGGGCCTGGCATCGGGCTTGCTGATCGAGGATGCGGGCGGTGCGGCGGCCAGCGCCGGTGTGCAGCCGGGCGACGTGCTGCTGTCGGTGAACGGCCGTCCCGTCACTTCGGTCAACGATGTGCGCGACCTCGTGGCAAAATCGAGTAAATCCGTAGCGCTGCTGATCCAGCGCGGCGAGGACCGCATCTTTATCCCGGTGCGCCTCGGCTAACAAAACAAGAAAGGTAGTAAGAAATGCGCCTCCTGCTGGTAGAAGATGACACGATGATCGGCGAGGTAGTGCTCGACCTGCTCAGGGCAGAGCACTACGCCGTCGACTGGGTCAAGGATGGCGCCATGGCCGACACGGCCCTGCAGACCCAGACCTACGACCTGGTGCTGCTGGACCTGGGCTTGCCGAAGAAAGACGGCCTGGAAGTCTTGCGCTCGATGCGCGCGCGCAAGGAGCTCACGCCAGTCCTGGTGGCCACCGCGCGCGACGCGGTCGAGCAGCGCATCGCCGGCCTCGATGCCGGCGCCGACGACTATGTGCTCAAGCCTTACGACCTGGACGAGCTGCTGGCCCGCATCCGCGCCTTGCTGCGCCGCGCCGCCGGCCGCGCCGAGCCGGTGTTCGAGCACAAGGGCGTATCGATCAACCCGCAAACGCGCGAAGTAATTGCCAACGGCCAGCCGGTCAGCCTGTCGGCCCGAGAATGGGCGGTGCTGGAAGCGCTGATCGCGCGCCCCGGCATCGTGCTGTCGCGCGCCCAGCTGGAAGAAAAGCTGTACAGCTGGAAGGATGAAGTCAATTCCAACGCGGTTGAAGTGTATATCCACGGCTTGCGCAAGAAGCTCGGGTCGGAACTGATCCAGAACGTGCGCGGCCTTGGCTACATGGTGCCTAAAGCATGATGATGGCGGTCCCGAAGGTCAACGTCACGCACTCGCTGCGTGGGCGCCTGCTATGGTTCTTGCTGGCGGCGATCACCATGGCGGCGGTGGCGCAGGCCATGATTGCCTACAGTTCTGCATTGAATGACGCCGACCAGATCTTCGACTATCACATGCAGCAGATGGCCATGTCGCTGCGCTCGAATGCGCCGATGGCTGCCACCGGCAATACCGATCCCAACGATCCGGGCAACGACGAGATGGTGGTGCAGGTGTGGACGCCGGACGGCATCCAGGTGTTCCGTTCCTTGTCGCGTGCCGAGCTGCCGCAGCGCGCGGTGCTCGGTTTTTCGAATGTGCGCGCCAATGGCACGACCTACCGCGTGTTTTCGGCACAGACTGCGACCCAGACGATCCAGATTGCGCAGGACCTGGCCGTGCGCAAGCGCATGGCGGGCACGCTGGCGCTGCGCACCGTCGGCCCGATCGCGCTGATGGCGCCGGTGCTGATGCTGGTGGTGTGGTGGGTGGTGTCCGGCTCGCTGGCGCCGGTGGCGCGCGTGCAGCGGCAACTCGCGTTGCGCAAGGCCGACGATTTGTCCGAGGTGTCGGACGCTGACTTGCCGGATGAAGTGCGGCCTTTGGTGCAGGAGCTGAACGAGCTGTTCAAGCGCGTCGGCACTGCGTTCGAGGCGCAGCAGAACTTCGTGGCCGATGCGGCGCATGAACTGCGCACGCCGCTCGCCGCGCTCAAGCTGCAAATCCTCAGCCTGGCCCGTGCCGACTGCAGCGAAGCGCGCGACGTGGCGATCGGCCGCCTGTCGGCCGGCGTCGAGCGGGCTTCCCGGCTGGTCGAGCAATTGCTGGTGCTGGCGCGCACCGAAGCGGCCGATGCCAAGATGGAACCGGTCAGCCTGACCGACCTGGCCAAGCGCGCAGTGGGCGACATGGCTGGCGCGGCGCAGGCGCGCAGCATTGACCTTGGGCTGGAGCAGGCCGAGGAAGCGACGGTGCAGGGGCAGGGCGATGCCCTGGTCATCCTGTTGCGCAACCTGGTCGACAACGCGGTCAAATACACGCCCGCCGGCGGAACCGTCGACGTGTCGGTGCTGGGCGGCCCCGCACCGCGGCTGGTGGTGGAAGACAGCGGCCCGGGCATCGAGCCGGAAGAACGCGAGCGCGTGTTCAACCGCTTCTACCGCGTGCCGGGCAGCGAAGCGCAGGGCAGCGGGCTTGGCCTGGCCATCATCCGCGCGATTGCCGAACGCCATGGAGCGAAGCTGGCGCTGGATGCCTCGGAGCGCCTTGGCGGCCTGAAAGTGACGGTGGAGTTTGCCCCGCGCTAGAATGTCGTTTTCGACAAGCGGAGCAGGGCATGCAGAAGATCGGTTTCTCGGGGACCTTGGACCCCATCACCAACGGCCATATGTGGGTCATTGGCGAAGCGCGTTCCATCGCGGAGGAAGTGGTTGTCTTCCTGTCCGAGAACTCCACCAAGGCGCCCAAATTCTCGGCCGAAGAGCGCAAGGCCATCGTGCTGGCCAGCTGCGCAGAGCGCGGCTGGGACAATGTCAGCGTGCAGATCGTCAAGAGCGAATACACGGCGCGCGTGGCCAAGCGCAACGGCGTCGGCTACCTGATCCGCGGCATCCGCAGCACGGCCGATTTCGACTACGAGAACCTGATCCAGCAAACCAATGTGGAAGTGATCGGCGGCGCCAAGACGCTGTTCGTGATGCCGCCGCGCGACCTCGGCTCGGTGAGTTCCAGCTTCGTCAAGGCGCTGGAAGGGCCGGTGGGCTGGAACTGGACCATGAAAAAGTTCGTCCCGGCACCTGCGTATAAAGCGTGGATCCTGGCCTGGCTGCGCAAGGAGTGGGACAGCCTGTGGCGCGAACGGCCGCATTCGGCCGACTGGTTCGAGCGCCTGACCGGCGAAGCGGCCTACGGCGGCGCCGACCGCCATTACCATAACCTCGACCACCTGGTGCACGGCCTGGCGGAAATCCGCGCCTGGGCCGCCAACACCGGCGCCATTGCATCCGACGTGGCCGTGGTCAAAGCCGCCTTCTGGTTCCACGACGCCGTGTATGCGCATGGCGCAGGCGAGGTATCGAATGAAGAAGCCAGCGCGCGCCTGTGGCTGGGCAGCGGCCTGGAGCCGGACGCCGCGCGCGCCGACGACGTGGCCACGCTGATCCGCGCCACCGACCACTTCCAGGGCGGCGCCATTGTGCATCCGCTGAAGGACACCATGCTCTCGGTCGACCTGGCGATCCTCGGCCAGGAGACCGAGGTGTACCAGGCTTATTCGCACGGCATACGCGCCGAATACGCCCATGTGCCGGAAGAGCGTTACAACAGCCAGCGCTCCCAGATCCTGGCGCACCTGCGCGGCAAGGCGGAAGCGGGCACGCTGTTCGCCGACCCATACTTCACGGACACCTACACCGCCGCGGCGATTGCGAACATGGGCGCCGAGCTGGCGCTAATTTCGAACAGGTAAGGCGGGCAAGGGGAGGGCGAGGTCGCGCCAGAAGCTCTCCACTTCCTCCAGTGCGGTCGCTTTCGCGCACTTTTCGGAGACGGCGCTGAGGATGAATTCTTCCGCAGACATATGCTCTATCGGGGCCCATTTGGCGATTGCGGAAATAACGTCGCCGGCCAGGTGGATCGTCATTGCAGCCATAGCACCTCCTCCGAGTGAAATGTAATTCCACATTGCATCAATTGACCGGAAGAGACTTTGCGCTACATCAAACCATAAGCAAGAGCCCGTGTCACACCCTGGGGTCAGACCCCAAGTGTGACACGAGCACATCTGCAACAAGGCAGAGCCCGTGTCACACTTAGGGTGTGACCCCAAGGTGGGACACGGGCTGGGCCGTTGGGGCGCTTAGAACTTGACGTGCAGGCGGGCGAAGTAGGATACGCCGTTCAGGCCGAACTGCACGCTTTCGTACTTGAAGCCGTTGTCGGTTTCGTTCGGGTCTTGCGGCGTTGGGTGTACGTCGAAGATGTTGGCGGCGCCGAAGCTCAACTTGGTGTTCTTGTTGAACGCGTAGGTGAAGCCCAGGTCAGCCGAGGTCTTCGCTTCATACTTCTGGTTCGCTACGCCGGCTGCAGTGCCGCTCCAGGTGCCCAGGGTCTGCGGGCCGAAGTGGATGATCTTGAAGTCGGTTTCCAGCGGGCCGGTCACGTAGTTGAAGCCCAGAGTGGCCTTGCGACGTGGGCCGCCCTGTTCCAGGAACAGGCGCTCGCGTTCGGACAGCAGCACGTCTTCATAGCCTTGCAGCGCGGCCGGGGCGTGGATGTCGGTCACTTCGGTCTTGCTGAAGTTCGCGGCCAGGAAGGTGGTCAGCTTGTTGCCGAACAGCGTGGCCTTGTGCGATGCGGTCAGGTCAAGGCCCTGGGTCCTGGTGTCGACCGAGTTGACGAAGAATTGCGCGCCGCCCACGCCCAGGGTTGCCAGCTTGGCGGCCAGGGTCGGGTAGTTCGATTCGTCGAACAGGCCTGACAGCACGATGCGGTCCTTGATCTTGATGCGGTACAGGTCGGCGGTGACGGACAAGTCCGCGTTCGGGGTCCAGGTGGCGCCGAGGGTGAAGCTGCGCGACTTTTCTTCTTTCAGCGGATCGAGGCCGGCTACCTTGCCCACCGGGCCCACAGCCGGGGTGATCGAGATGTCGGTTGGCACGCCACCCACAAAGTCGGTGTAGGTCGAAGAGAAGTAAGCCTGCTGCAGCGACGGTGCGCGGAAGCCGGTCGATGCCGATGCGCGCAGCAGCACCGGATCGGCAACGCGGTAGCTGCCGGCGATCTTGCCGGTCACGGTGGAGCCGAAGTCGCTGTACTTTTCCCAGCGCAGTGCGCCTTGCAGGCGTGCTTTCTGGGTCAGGTCTGCTTCCACGTCGATGTAGGCGGCGGTGCTGTGGCGCTTGGCGTTGGTCACGTCGCCCGGCTGGAAGCCTGGAAAGCCCTGGCTGCCGGCATTGCCGCCGCCGGCGCCGTCGGCGTCGATGTAGGAGCCCGGCTCGCCGGCGTAGATCTTGTACTTCTCGGCGCGGTACTCGCCGCCGAAGGCCACGTTCAGGCCTTCACCCACCAGGCCTTCGAAGTAGCGGTTCATGTCGAAGTTGGTGGTCGACTGCTGGAAGGAGAAGCCGCCGGCGTCGAAGCTGCTAGCGCTGATGCCTTTGCCGCCGTTCAGCAGGTCCTGGTTGGCAATGGAGGCGTTCAGCGTGTTGCTGATGTTGTACTTCAGGCGGTTGTAGCCGTAGGTTTGCGACAGGTCGGCATTCCAGTCGCCGATCTTTTGCTTGTAGCCGAAGATGGCGTAGCGGTCATCCAGGTCGCCGTTGATGAACGGGACGAAGCCGTTGGGGTACATGGCGGCGGAGTTGCGGGTCGGGATGTCGTCGGTGCCGTTGCGCGCCCAGGCGCCGCTGGAAGCGTCGCGCTGCTGCACGCCGCCGGTGAAGTAGACGCGGCCAGGACCGGCTGGGATCTCGCCGTTCACGTAGACGGTCTTGTTCTTGGACTTGGAGTCGCCAATGGTGCGTGGATTGCCTTCTTCGGCGCGGTTGGAGCGGCCGCGGTCGAGGTATTCGCCGGTGATGCCGACCGTGCCGCCTGCTACAGCGAAGCCGCAGTAGGCCGATGCCAGCCAGTTCTTGCCGTCGCCCGCGCCGTACTGGCCGTAGCCGACTGCCGATTCGCAGCCTACGTTCTTTTTCAGGCCGATGTCCATCACGCCTGCAATGGCGTCGGAACCGTATTGCGCAGCGGCGCCATCGCGCAGCACTTGCACGTCCTTGATGGCCATCACGGGGATGGCGTTCATGTCGGTACCGGTGGCGCCGCGGTTGCGCGCGCCGAAGATGTTGACCAGGGAGGAGGTGTGGCGGCGCTTGCCGTTCACCAGCACCAGGGTCTGGTCCGAGCTCAGGCCGCGCAGCGCTGCGGAGTCGACCAGGTCGGCGCCATCCGCGCCGGTCTGGCGGGTCGAGTTGAACGATGGCGAGATGAAGGTCAGGGTCTGTGCCAGGTCGAACTGCGCGCCTTGCTCGGAGGCCTTGGTCAGGGAAATGACATCGACCGGCGCCACGGTGTCGGTGAGGGAACTGGTCGCGCGGCGCGAACCCACCACGTTCACCACGGTCATGTCGCCGGAAGCGGATTGGGTTTGTGCTGCAACAGGCAGGGCGGACAGGGCACCGGCGCCATACAGCGCGGTCAGGACGGCTTTACGCAGAATCGAATGACTTGACAATTTTTTGCTCCTAGGAAAAATTGCCATACATTCTAGCTTAACTACATTTATGCAGCGTTCACTAATGACAAGTTTACGTTGCAACTACGCCACTTCGGCGCTGTGGATCATACGTATTCCGCCGCGCCGCCGATCAGGATTTTCTCGCCGTCGAGCATGGTACGCAGACGGCAGGGCTGGCCCAAGTGGGCGCCTTGGTAGAGGTCGAGGGAGCGGCCCAGGTGGACGGTGAGTGCGCCTGCAGCAACGCCGGTGGCGCTGTCCTCCAGGGCCGGATCGAGGTGGTTGAAGTTGCGGCCTTCGAAGGCGCAGTCGGTGCGCCGGCGCCAGGCGTAGATGCCGTTCACGCCAGTTGCCTTGCCCCAGTGGGCAATCGCTGCCAGGTCGGGACGCAGCGCATGCAGCGTGGCGCTGTCCGCGACTTCAACCAGCAGCTTGGGGCTGCCGACGGAGGCGACGCGTGGCGCCGAAGCGATGACCAGGCCGGGTGCGGCCAGCAGGCCTGCCGCCAGGTTGGCGGGCGGCGCAACATCCGGCGCGACCTGGGGCGCGAGGCTGACGAAGGCGCCGCTCTCGCTGCGCGTCAGCACCAGTTCCTGCCCGCGCATGGCGGTGCGCACCGTCAGTGGGCCGGGCGAGTCGGCCAGCAGGACGCGGGCGGCAGCCAGCGTGGCGTGCAGGCAGAGAGGAGAGCGCGTGTGCGGGTAGTAGTAGTCCAGCGTCGCGCCATCGACAAACACGCAGGCGCTCTTGTTGGCTGCCTTGGCGAACGCTTGCCGTTCGTCGGCGGCGGCCGGGCCGTCGAGAATGACCAGTGCCGCATTGCCCTCGCCGGGCCGGGTCCCAAAACATTTCAATTCGTAAATAGCCATCGGCGCAGGATACAACAGGGTGGCGCGACGTGCTGGAAGCGGTGTAAAATACTGTATGAATATACAGTCATCGCACGCCGGGCTGCCCGCCTATGTGGAGCTGTTTTGCCTGACGAATTTTTCATTCCTGCACGGCGCCTCCCATGCCGAAGAGCTGGTGGAGCGTGCGGTAAAACTCGGCTATAGCGCGCTGGCCATTACCGACGAATGCTCGCTGGCCGGCGTGGTGCGCGCGCATGGCGAGGCCAAGCAGGCCGGCCTGAAGCTGCTGATCGGCGCCCACTTCCACCTGACCCATGCCGACGGCAGCCGCGCGCTCTCCCTGCTGGCGCTGGCGGCCAACCGCAATGGCTACGGCAACCTGTCCGAAATGATCACCCTCGGCCGCATGCGCGCCGACAAGGGCAGTTACGAGCTGCATCCGGACGATTTCGCCAATCCTCCGCCCGAACGCGAACACTTGCGCGGCTTGCCGGATTGCCTGCTCCTGCTGCTGCCGGAATATCCGGCCGAGGTGGAGCGCCTGCACCATCAGGCTTCGTGGATGACTGCCACCTTTGGCGAGCGCACCTGGCTCGCCATGACCATGCTGGGCCGCGCCTTCGATGAAGCGCATGGCGCGGCGATCGAGGAAGTCTCGCTGCAGCACGCCATGCCGATGGTCGCGGCCGGCCACGTCTGCATGCACGTGCGCTCCCGCAAGCCCTTGCACGACACACTGACCGCGGTGCGGCTTGGCAAGCCGGTCAGCGAATGCGGTTATGAACTGGGGCAGAACGCCGAACAGCATCTGCGCTCGCGCCTGCGGCTGGCCAACGTCTACTCGCAGCAAGCGCTGGAAGAGACCGTGCGCATTGCGGAGATGTGCACGTTCTCGCTGGAAGAGCTGCGCTACGAATACCCGAATGAGCTGATCCCGCCGGGCCACACGCCGTCCAGCTTCCTGCGGCAGGAAACCTATATTGGCGCCCACCACCGCTACCCGGCCGGCGTGCCGGCCAATGTGCAAAAGCAGATCGAGGAAGAGTTGGCGCTGGCCGCCCAACTGAAATACGAGTATTTCTTCCTGACGGTGTACGACATCGTGCGCTATGCGCGCTCGCAGGAAATCCTGTGCCAGGGACGCGGTTCGGCTGCCAATTCAGCCGTCTGCTACTGCCTTGGCGTTACCGAAGTCGATCCCGCACTGGGCAATAGCGTGGTGGGACGCTTCATGTCGATCGAGCGCGATGAACCGCCCGACATCGACGTCGATTTCGAGCACCAGCGCCGCGAAGAAGTGATCCAGTACATCTACCGCAAATACGGCCGCCACCGCACGGCGCTGGCCGCGACCGTGATCTGCTATCGCACCAAGAGCGCGCTGCGCGACAGCGGCAAGGCGCTCGGCGTGGACCTGGAGATCGTCGAGAAGGTCGCCAAGTCGCACCGCTGGTTCGACCGCAAGCATGAGCTGATGGAGCGTTTTGCCGAATGCGGGCTGGACCCGGAATCGCCGGTGGCGCACCAATGGGCCCAACTGGCGCTGCAATTCCTCAGTTTCCCGCGCCACTTGTCGCAGCACGTCGGCGGCTTTGTCATTTCACAGGACAAGCTATCGCGCCTGGTGCCGATCGAGAACGCGGCGATGGAAGAGCGCAGCGTGATCCAGTGGGACAAGGACGACCTGGAAGAACTGGGGCTGCTGAAAGTGGACGTGCTGGCGCTGGGCATGCTGTCGGCGCTGCGCCGTGCCTTCGACCTGGTCAGCGCGCGGCGCGGCGAAATCTTCACCATGCAGGATGTGCCGCGCGAGGACCGTACCACCTACGAGATGATCTGCCAGGCCGACACCATCGGCGTGTTCCAGATCGAATCGCGGGCGCAAATGAGCATGCTGCCGCGCCTCAAGCCGCGCGTATTCTACGACCTGGTGATCGAGGTGGCGATCGTGCGGCCTGGCCCGATCCAGGGCGGCATGGTGCACCCCTACCTGCAACGGCGCATGCGCAAGGTGCCGGTCGACTATCCGCCGGGGCTGGAAAAGGCACTGGGGCGCACGCTGGGCGTGCCGATCTTCCAGGAACAGGTGATGCAGGTGGTGATCGACGCTGCCGGCTTCACGCCAGGCGAGGCGGACCAGTTGCGCCGCTCGATGGCGGCCTGGAAGCGCAAGGGCGGGCTGGAAAAATACCAGGACCGCATTGTCAGCGGCATGGTGGATCGCGGTTACGACGAAGCCTTTGCGCAGCAAATCTGCCTGCAGATCCAGGGCTTCGGCGAATACGGCTTCCCCGAATCGCACGCGGCCAGCTTTGCCTGGCTGACCTACGTGAGCTCATGGATCAAATGCCACGAGCCGGCCGCCTTCCTGTGCGCGCTGCTGAACAGCCAGCCGATGGGCTTTTATTCGCCATCGCAGCTGGTGCAGGATGCGAAGCGGCATGGCATCGAGGTGCGGCCGGTCGACATCACATGCAGCGGCTGGGAATCGTCGCTGGAGGAGCGCGAAGGCGAGGCCCAGCCGGCAGTGCGGCTCGGCATGGCGCTGCTGCGCGGCATGCGTTCCGAGGCTGCGCAGCGCATTGAGGAAACGCGCGCGATCAGGCCATTCGCCAGCGTGACGGAACTGGCGCGCCGCGCCGACCTCAATCGCCATGACCTGCAGGTGCTGGCCGGGGGCAATGCACTGCGTTCGCTGGCCGGCAACCGCCGCCAGGCGCTGTGGGATGCGGCAGGTGCGGTGCCGGACAAGGACTTGCTGCGCCCGACCGAAGTGGAGGAAGTGGCGCCGCAACTGGTTCCGCCAACGGAGGGCGAAGAAATCCTGGGCGACTACCGCGCGCAAGGCTTGACGCTGGGACGGCATCCGCTGGCGCTGCTGCGGCCCGCGCTGCTCGCCAAGCGCTTCCTTCCGGCCGAGGTGCTGAACACCTTCAGCAACAACCAGCTGGCGCGCGGCGCCGGCATCGTCACCGGCCGCCAGCGGCCCGGCACCGCAAAGGGCGTGCTGTTCGTCACCATCGAAGACGAAACGGGCTACGTCAACGTGATCGTCTGGCCCGACCTGGTGGAGCAATACCGGCGCGAAGTGCTGGGTTCTTCGCTGTTGGGCGTGTACGGCGTGTGGCAGCAGGAGGGCATCGTGCGCCACCTGGTGGCCCGCCGGCTGGTCGACCTGTCCCACCTGCTCGGCCGCCTGCCCACCGCCAGCCGCGACTTCCAATAGTTTGCCGCGGCGGGAGACTGGCGCCGGTGAGTTTTGTTGATAATGTGCGCAGGGGTACGGTGCTACCATGCCGGCATGAAAATAACTGTCAAGAAAATGGCGATGCTGCTCGCCATGGCGGTCTTAACGACTGCTTGCCAACGCAGCAAAGAAGCACCGCCGTCGCCAGTCGTACAAGTTAAAACGCCAGCCGCCGCACCGGAAGCCGCCGCAGCGGACAGCGCACCGCAGGACCCGGATGAACTTCGCATGCTGGAGCTGCTGCATGCCATCTACGGCACCCCTCTCAAAGGGCCTGTTATTACCGAGCTGCCTGATCCAGACAAGCGCAGCGAAAAGGGCAGCTATCGCATCACGCCGATCGACATGCACGAAATCGGGCCGGGACGCGTGGCCTTGGTGGCCAGCGCCAACTATGCGAATGACGACAATCCGAGTCATGGCCAGCCCGGCCTGTTAAACGCCTACATTTTGCAAAAACAGGGCGATAAATGGAAAGTGGAGCGACGCTTTGAGAACGTCGCCGCCATGGGAACCTTCGGCTATCTTGGCAGTGTCGCCTGGGTCGAACTGGGCGAGGGGCGGCCGGGTTTCGCGATTGAGTGGGGCGGGACATGGCAAGGCATCAGCGTCGGATATTTTTCCCTGTTTGACCTGACGGATCCGAAGCTGCGCGACCTGGCAACGAAAGTCGGAGTTGCGAGGTCCGATAACGAGGGCGATTGCGGTGAACACCGGGATCGTTGCTGGAACGTCGAAGGTAAATGGCGTTTTGAGCGCGTGGCGCAGCAGACCTACGACGACCTGGTGTTCGATTTCAGCGGATATACCGAATCGCGCCCCGAAGATTCCACGGAAACTGTGGCACGCAGCCGCACCGTCGTGAACAATACAGCGCGTTATGCCTTCCGTGATGGCGAGTACGTCCTGGCCAGCGGCGAACATTCAGCACCCAATCCCTGAACATGAAACGAAGACAAACCACTTTGCTTCTTGCTGCGGCATTGATGTTCGTGGCCTGCGGGAAGAAAGAAGCCCCACAGCTCACTGCCAAGCCTATTCCCGCACCGGCTGCTGTGGCCGAGATAAAGAAAGCGGTTGGATCGAAAACTGCGCGCATGATGGAGTTGCTGCGTGCCGCCTACGATTCGGAAGGCGGTGACGATTACCTGCTGGTTGACCTGCCTGACGTCGAACAGCGTGATGTGAGCGGTTCCTACCGCCTGGAACCGGTTGCGATGCACGAATTGCCCGATGGCCGCGTGGCGCTGGTCGCCAACGCCCAACTTGCGGACGAACATGGCGAAGCAATGTCCGCGCATGCCACGCCAGGCCTGCTGAATGCGTATGTGATGCACCGGGAAGCGGGTAGATGGGAGATCGACAGTCGCCAGGAAAACATTGCCTCTCTTGGCTCGTTCGGGCAGTTTGGCACAGTGGACTGGGTCTCATTGGGCAATGGCAAACCTGGATTCACCGTCCAGCATGGCGGCACCTGGCAAGGCCAGACGATCAGCTACCTTTCCGTGTTCGACCTGACGGAGCGCACCATGCACGACTTGACCCAGGGCCTGCCGCTGTTCGCGACCGATGAAGGCATTTGCGGCGAGAATCGCTCCTGCACATCTGTGGAAGGGAAATGGACCTTCGAGAAGCGCGAAGGCGCGGGTTATGATGACCTGGTGCTGCGCTTTACCGGCCATGAGGAAAGCAGGGCTGAGGACGCAGCCGCCAGCGCGCCGCGCGTGCGAAAGGAGTTGCGCGGGATGGCTCGTTACAAATTCGACGGCCAACACTATGTTCTGATTGAAGGTGAAAATATTGTCCCAGAAGTTTGAATTGCGCCCGGCGGACGCGGCAGATGCGTCCGCGATCAGCGGGCTGATCCTGTCGCTGCAGCCTTACCTCACCATCGAACCGGATGGCAGCGGGGCGGAAGAATTCCTGGTATCGCTGTCGCCCGATATCATCCGCCGCAACCTGCTGGACGAGAAGTACTGCTACCAGCTGGCCTTCGACGGCGAGGCGCTGGCTGGAGTGGTCGCGGTGCGCGACAACACCCACCTGTTCAGCCTGTACGTGGGATCGCCCTGGCATGGGCAAGGCTTGGGCAAGCGGCTGTGGGAGGTGGCGCGCGACGCGGCACTGGCGCGCGGCAACCCGGGCAGCTTCACCGTCAATTCTTCAACTTTCGCCGAGGCCATGTACCGCCACCTGGGCTTCGGTGCTACCGGCCCGGTGGCGGAAATGCACGGGATACGTTTTATCCCGATGCGGCTCGACCTTTAACGGGAGCTCTGGTCCAGGTGGCTTGGGCCGCTGGTCGAGCTGCTGGTGCCGTAGAAGTTGTGCAGCTCGGTGGCCCAGGTCTGGTTGGCCATGTCAGGCCAATGATTTTTATCGAAACCGGGCGCCTGTTCGATGCGCTCTTTCTCGATATTCAGTGTCATGCGGTGGTTCGATGTGTCGAGCGACAGCGCCTCGAACGGCACCGCAAACAGCTTTTCGCCGATGCCCAGCACGCCGCCGGATGCCATCACCACATAGGCGATGTGACCGGTCTGCATGTCGAGCATGATCTCTTTGACCGTGCCCAGATGTTCATTCTGCAGGTTATGGACATGGTCGCCGATCAGGGTGTCCGCGCCCATCAGGCGGGGACCTGGACCCTGGTGGCCAGTGTCGACATAG
>Ga0307408_100001167_pt1 | contig 19940 bp, 18 predicted proteins | sample 322Cmetagenome_FD_202116 | JGI IMG/M metagenome (GOLD analysis project Ga0307408, IMG submission 202116) | Maize rhizosphere microbial communities from greenhouse at UC Davis, California, United States - 322HYB-C-3 | ecosystem: Host-associated > Plants > Roots > Rhizosphere > Soil | place... | reverse complement strand
GCGCATTGCATCAGGGCCAGAGCGAGAAACCGCTCAACTTACAGGCCGTATAGATACGTGCAATCTCAACCTACGGTTCATTTGAAAATTCTCCTTGCAAAACGGGTGGAGTCCATAGATACGGATTCGGCGCCGCAGGGCTGGCTGGATTAGCCGCGCGCGCGGCGGTATTCCGGGAAGATTTCCTTGAGCAGGAACGCTTCCAGCTCGGCCTGGTAGCGGACGTCGGCACTCATCGTGATGACCTTGCCCAGCCGCTGCGAATCCCACGGGAATTCGCCCGGCTTTTCCTTGCGGATCACTTCGATCATCTTGCGCACGACGGCCGTTTCAATGTCCGGCGCGGAGCCCACTTCGACGTGGTATTGCTGCAGCCACTGGCGCTTAAAATTGGTATTCCAGCCACGGAATTTAAAATCCGCGCTGAGCGACGTGCGGTTCAGCACCTGGAATACGCCGCCGGTTTCTTCACGCTCGCCGGCCGCGTTGCGGCCCTGCGCGCCCATGATGTTGGCGCGCGCCACGCGGGCAGCGCGCTGGGCTTCGGATTCTTCCGGCTCGGCCTGCTGCGGTTGCGGGTTTTCCTGCGCGCGGCGCTTGCGGGCCGCCTCCACGCGCGCCTGCATATCTTCTTCCTGCACCGGCGTGATGGTTTTCATCGGCGCTTGCACCGGCGGCACATAGACTTCCTGGCGCGGGGCGGCTGGAGCCGGTTTCGAGACGGCCTTGGCCACGCGCTGTTCGCGCACCGGTTCGGATTTTTTCGGTTCCGGCTTGGGTGCCGGCTTGGTCTTGGGTTTCTCCGCCAGCGGCGCCACCCACACCATTTCCCCTTCCTTCGCGGGCGGTTTCAGGACAATGCGGCTGCTGGGCGCAAACAGGACGTAAGCCAGCAACGCCACGTGCAGTGCGATGGAAATGCCGACGCCGACGCGGTTGTGTTTTTTCGGTCCCCAATATCCTGCCTTGCGGTCAGGCAGTTTCTGGCCGCAGGCATGGCAGTACTCATCGTGCGAGTGCGCGTGGTGATCGTCCGCGGAGGATGGGCTGGGCTGGAACAAGATGACGAACCTTCTGCACTGCGTCTAACGGAATTGGAGGAAACGGAAAAGCGAGCCGCCAGCTTACCTAATCTCGGTCTTGACGGATGTAACTGTATGTATCACATCAGCAATAAAACGAATTGTCAGAAAAGCAAACGGGCCGGACATGATCCAGCCCGCCGTATGATAGCAGTGAGACGCTGCGATGACTAATCAGCTGTACGGCGGTTGCCGCCTTGGCATCACACGGGATGGCGACGCATGCATGGCGGCAAGCCTGCGGCTTACCGCCCTACGATTTTTACGATTTCACCGCTTTCAGGCCAACCACGCCATGGCTGGCCAGTTCCTCATCCGCCAGCTGCGCATCGCTCATCGGCCCGCTGCCGCTGTACTTGTCCAGGTACAAATAAATCACCGGCGTGATGTACAGTGTAATGACTTGCGAGAAAATCAGGCCACCCACCACCGCCAGGCCCAGCGGCTGGCGCAATTCCGCGCCCGCGCCCAGGCCCAGCGCGATCGGCAACGCGCCCATCAGTGCCGCCAGGGTCGTCATCATGATCGGGCGGAAGCGCAGGATGCACGCCTCGCGGATCGCCACAGCCGGCGCCATGCCCTGCTCGCGCTGCGCGTGCAGGGCGAAGTCGATCATCATGATGGCGTTTTTCTTGACGATCCCGATCAGCATCAGGATGCCGATGATGGCAATCATGGTCAGGTCCATGCCGAACATACGCAGGGTCAGCAGCGCCCCCACGGCGGCCGACGGCAGGCCGGCCAGGATGGTCAGCGGGTGGATATAGCTTTCGTACAAGACGCCCAGCAACACATAAATCACGCCCAGCGCCGCGATAATCAGGATCAGCTGGCTGCCCTGCGAACTCTGGAACACGGCCGCGTCGCCGCCATAGTTTGTGATGATGGACGCCGGCAAGCCCATTTCCACGCCCATTTTTTCAATCTTGGCGGTGGCGTTGCCCAGCGGGACATCCGGCGCCAGGTTGAACGAAATCGTGATGGCTTGCAGCTGGCCCTGGTGGTTGACGGAGGTCGGCCCCACAGTGCGCTCGACCGACGCAAAGCTCGACAGCTGCACCAGCTGGCCCGCCTTGTTGCGCACGGAAATCCTGGTCAGCGCATCATCGAACTGGCGGTCTTCCGTGGCCGCTTCCAGGATCACGAAGTAACTGGCGGCAGACGAATAAATCGTCGACACTTGCCGCTCGCCGAACGCCAGGTACAGCGCGCTGCGGATCGCGGACATTTCCACGCCCATGCTGTTGGCCTTGTCGCGGTCGATCTTCAGCGACGCCTGCAAGCCCTTGTTTTGCGAATCGCTGGTGACGTCGCGGAAGTCCGCATCGCCGCGCATGCGTTCCTGCAGCTTGCCGGCCCAGTCGCTCAGCGCATCCGGGCTGACCGATTGCAGGGTGTACTGGTAGCGGCTCTTGGACGGGCGGCCGCCCAGTTGCAGGTTTTGCGTGGGGCGCAGGTAGACGTTCATGCCCGGCACCTGGCGCAGCGACTTGCGCAGGCTGTCGACCACTTGCGGCATTTTCTCGCGTTCACCGCGCGGTTTCAGCACCAGGAACATGCGCCCCGTGTTGGAACCGCCGGAAAACGACGTCACATCCTTGACGTTCGGATTGGCGCGGGCGATCTCCACGACTTTCATTTGCAGTTCCAGCATCGCGCTTGAGGAAATATCTTCCGACGCTTCCGTGGTGGCCTGGATCTGGCCCAGGTCTTCCTCCGGGAAGAAGCCTTTCGGGATATCGATGTACATCCAGATTGTCAGCGCAAACGTGCCGATGGCGACCGCCAGCACCACCGGGCGGTGGCGCAGCGCGCCATCGAGCGTGCGCGCATAGCTGTCGCGCAGGCGGGTGAAGCCCGCCTCAAACCAGCGGCCAATGACACCGCCGGCCTGTTCATGGTGCGCATCTTCATGCGACAGCAGGCGCGACGCCAGCATCGGCACCAGGGTCAGCGACACCACGGCCGACACCAGCACTGACAAGCCCACGACGACAGCGAACTCATGGAACAATAATCCAATCACGCCCGGCATGAAGAAGATCGGGATGAACACGGCCACCAGCGAGATGGAAATCGAGATGATCGTAAAACCCATTTCCCGCGATCCCACCAGCGCCGCCTGCAGCGGCTTCTTGCCCATTTCCAGGTGGCGCACGATGTTTTCCAGCACGACAATCGCGTCATCGACCACCAGGCCAACCGCCAGGGTGATGCCCAGCAGCGAAACATTGTCGAGGCTATAACCGAACGCGTACAGCAGCGCCAGCGCGCCCAGCAGCGAAATCGGCATCGTGATGCCGGGAATGAAGGTGGCGGCCGCCTTGCGCAAAAACAGGAAAATCACCAGCACCACCAGCGCCACGGTCAGCGCCAAGGTCAGGTTGACATCGTGGATCGCTTCGCGGATCGAGACCGAGCGGTCGTTGACCAGGTTGATTTTCACGGACTGCGGCAATTGCGCCTGGAAACGCGGCAGCAGGCTGCGCACGCCATCGACCACTTGCACCGTGTTGGCGTCCGGCTGGCGCTGCACTTGCAGCACGATCGAGCGCTCGCCGTTGTAGCTGCCGGCGGCCTTGATCGATTGATAGGAATCTTCGACGGAAGCCACTTCCTTCAGGCGCACCGGCTGGCCATTGCGGGTCGCGACGATCAATTCGGCAAATTCCGCCGCCTTCATCAATTGCGCATTGCCCTGGATGGTCAGGGTCTGGCTGGGACCGTCGAGGATACCGAGCGGCGTGTTGGTATTGGCGGAACGGATCGCGGCCGCCAGTTCGTCCAGCGTCATATTGCGGGCGTTGAGCAAATCCGCCTTGGCGCGGATGCGCACGGCAAAGCGCTTCTGGCCGTTGACCGTGACCTGCGCCACGCCGGGCAAGGTGGACAGGCTGGGGGCAATCAGGTTTTCCGCATAGTCGTTCAACTCCGACAGCGACAGCGAGGGCGACGTCATTGCCAGGAACATCACGGGCGCGTCGGCCGGATTGACCTTGCGGTACGACGGGATATCCGTCATTTCCTGCGGCAGCGAACGCTGCGCGCGCAGCAGCGCGGCCTGCACGTCGACAGCGGCTTCGTTGACATTGATGCTGGTATCGAATTCCAGGGTCAGCGACGTGTTGCCCAGGGTGCTGGTGGACGTGATCATGGCCACGCCGGCGATGGTGGAAAACTGCTTTTCCAGCGGCAGCGCCACCGACGACGCCATGGTTTCCGGGCTGGCGCCCGGCAAGTCCGCGCTGACGTTGATGACCGGGGTGTTATAGCTGGGCAGCGCCGCCACCGGGATGTGGGCATACGCCAGGATGCCGGCCAGGATCAGGCTCAGCGACAGCAACACCACCATCACGGGGCGGCGTATGCACAGTTCGGACAGGTTCATGCCGCACTATCCTTCTTTTCGCGCTTGCGCTCGTCGCCACCCGGCTTGCCCTTGCCGCCACGGCCGCCTTCGGCCGACGCTTCGGCGATTTTCACCTTGGCGCCGGGACGCAGGTTTTGCTTGCCTTCGACGATGACTTTTTCATCGCCGGTCAGGCCGGTCACGGCAGCATACGGGCCGAACGCATGCACGCGGACAATGTTGGCGACTTGGGCCGTCTGGTCCGCCGCGACGGTATAGACGAAGGTGCCGCGGGTATTGGTAATGATAGCGTTTTGCGGCACCACCAGCGCATCCTTCAGCGTTTGCACCGTGAGCCTGGCATTGACGTACTGTCCCGGCCACAGGCGCGTGGCGCTGTTGTCGAATTCCGCCTTGACCTTGATGACGCCCGATTGCGCGTCGACCGCATTGTCGATAAAGCTCAGGTGGCCGTGGAAATCCTGGCCGCCCGACGTCACCTGCACCGGCACCTTGCCAGCCTGCTTGGCGGCCAGCAGCGCGCCCAGGGCACTTTCCGGCAAGGTGAACGCGACATTGATCGGGTTCAGTTGCGTGATGGTCGTCAGCGAGGTGGCCATTTGCACCAGGCTGCCCGGATAGACGTTGATCGCGCCGACCCGGCCGGACAGCGGCGCGCGGATCGTGTTGTAGCCGGCGCCCACCTGGGCCGCCTGCGCGGCCGCCTGGTCGGCCGCCAGCAAGGCCTTGGCGGCCTCTACCTGGCTGCGCAAGGTATCGACTGTCCCCTGCGCGATGAAGTTCTGCGACAGCAATTCCTGGCTGCGCTTGTACTGGCGTTCCAGGTCCATCAGGCTGGCGCGGTCGCGCTGCACCTGCGCCTGCGCTTTTTCCACGTTGGCCTGGTCGCTGCGGCTGTCCAGCGAAAAGATCACCTGGCCCTGTTTGACGAACTCGCCTTCCTTGATGTGGACCTTGGTGATGGTGCTGGTGGTTTGCGGGTGCAGGTCCACCGTGGACAGCGGCGACACGGTGCCATTGGCGGCAAGCATGACCGCCACGTCCTGGCGCTTGGGCGCCACCACGTTGACGGTGGTCGGGCCTTGCTGGCCGCCGCCTTTGCCCTGTCCCTGCGCCTGCGCGGCGCCGCCTGGCCCGGCTTGCGGCGCGGGTTGGGTGTAAAACCAGGCGCCGGCGCCGATCGCGGCCGCCGCACCCACCAGGACTGCCAGTGTGGATTTCTTCATATTGTATGGGGCGCCCCGTCGGGGGCGTTAGTTGCCTGCGTAGTATTCCGGGACGACAAGGGTGACCTCCAGCCCGCCGTCGGGATGGTTGGCCAGCGCCAGGCTGGCGCCGTGCTGTTCTGCGATATTGCGGGCAATCGTCAGCCCCAGGCCGGTGCCGCCGGACTCGCGCGAACGGGAACTTTCAATCCGATAAAACGGTTCAAAGACTTGCGCCAGCTGGTCCGGGGCGATGCCGGGACCGCTGTCGTGGATGCGGATGCGGGCCGCACCGACCATGCGCTCCACGGTGACGCCCGCGTTCTGGCCATACTTGACGGCATTGTCGAGCAGGTTCACCAGGCAGCGGCGGATCGCCAGCGGGCGGCCCATCAGCGCCATCGAGGCGCGGCCTTTCAGGGTCACGTCCTGGCCCGCGTCGGCGGCGTCGGCGCAAACGCTGTCGAGCAGCGAATCGAGGTCCAGCGCCTGCATGGTTTCCGTGCTGTCCATGCTGCGCGCCAGTTCCAGGCCTTCCTTGACCATTTGCTGGGTGGCGGACAAGTCGCCCAGCAGCTTGTGCTGCAAATCCGCGTCCGACACTTTTTCCAGCCGCAGGCGCATGCGCGTCAGCGGCGTCTGCAAATCGTGGGTGATGGCGGCCAGCATTTGCGTACGCTGGAAAATATGCTGGCGGATGCGCGCCTGCATCGCGTTGAACGCGGCGGCGGCCTGGCGGATTTCCGCCGCGCCGCGCAATGCCAGCGGCGGGCGGTTGATGTCGTCGCCCAGGTCGCGCGCCGCCTTGGCCAGCTGCTTCAGCGGGCGCACGGTCATGCGGGACACCAGGAACGCCAGGCCGATCATCGACAGCGCGAACGGCACGAAGGTGGCGATTTCATTCTGGCCGGTCGGTGGCGGCGGTTTCGGCGGCAGCACGGTCAGGCGCATGACGGAGCCGTCGTGCATGGTCACATTCATGGCTTCGCAGGTGCCGCGCCACTGGGCCGGCCCGAAGATCGAATTGATCTGGCGCGGTTCATCGCAGGCGGCCGGGCGGTCCGCCACCGGCATCACCTTGTAGTCGGCGCCCAGGCGGGTGGACAGCTGGCGGGAAAAATCGGTTTGCGCGGAACCACCGGTCATCGCGTCGGTGGTCGGCTCCAGCCGGATCGCGCCCTTGACCGCGATCTTCCGGTACATGTCGCGCGCTTCGGGCTTGATCACGGCGGCAATGCTGATCAGCTCTTCCGCGCGGTCCAGCGCATAGGCGTCGCGGTAACGCTCGACGGTGCGCTGGCGCTCCATGACCGCCAGGTACTGGGTCAGCGACGCCGACGCCACGATCCCCAGCAACAGGATGGCAAACACCCTGCCCGTCATCGACATCCAGAACGCTTTCACGCGCCCTCCACCGAGACCGCGCCGGCCAGCACATAGCCGCCATTGCGCACGGTCTTGATGATTTGCGGCACGCGCGCATCTTCACCGAGTTTCTGGCGCAGGCGGCTGATCTGGATATCGATCGAGCGGTCGAACGGATCGGCGTCGCGGCCCTGCGTCAGGTTCAGCAGCTGGTCGCGGTTCAGCACGCGGTTCGGGTGTTCGAGGAACACTTTCAGCAAGCGGAATTCCGCGCCGGACAGCATGATGACGATGCCGTCCGGATTGAGCAGGTGGCGCGCCGTCAGGTCCAGCGTCCAGTTCGAAAAACGCATTTTCTGCACCTTGTCGGAACCGGCGTTCGATGGCATCGCATGGCTGCGGCGCAGCACGCTGCGGATGCGTGCCAGCAATTCACGCGGCTCGAACGGCTTCGGCAGATAATCGTCGGCGCCCATTTCCAGGCCCAGGATCCGGTCCAGCGGCTCGCTGCGGGCGGTCAGCATGATCACCGGCAGCGACGAGGTGGCGCGCAGCTTGCGGCACAGGGTCAGGCCATCTTCGCCCGGCATGTTCAGGTCCAGCACGATCAGGTCCGGACGGGTTTCTTCCAGTTGTTTCCACATGCCCGCGCCATCGGCCGCACATAGTGTGCGGTAACCGTTGCTTTCCAGGTAATCGGCCAGCAGGGTGCGGATATCGCGGTCGTCATCGACGATCAGAATGGTAGAAATCGGTTCCATGCCTCAATTATCCTTAGTTCAGGGGGGATAGCCAATGACCGTTTGTATCGTCTTGTATATCAGAGGACACTGGATGCCAGGCGCCGGCAACACCGAAACAGTTTGATACAAATGCTCCCGCAAGGGACACGGAGTGGAAACAGCCCGGTGCCAAGATGGTTCCATGTGCAGCACAGTTGACCTGCACTCCACTGAAAGGACACATCATGAAAAACACGATTGCCAACGCTGTAATGGTTGCCTTGCTGGGCCTGGGCGCCCTGGGCTCCGCTCATGCCGCCGACCAGGCGGCACACGGCCGCCACGGCCACGCGCTGAGCCAGGAAGAACGCGCCGCGAAACACGAAGAACATAAAGCCAAATTTGCCGAAATGGTGGCGAAGCACCAGGCTGCCCTGCACGATAAACTGAAACTGACCGCCGCGCAGGAACCGGCATGGCAAACCTTTGTGGCCGCCGTCACGCCAACCTTGCCGACGCGGCAAGAACGCAACCCCGCGGCGACCGCCCCGGAGCGCCTGGACCAGCACCTGGCCATGGCCAGGCAGCACGTGGCGAAAATGGAAACCCGCACCGCCGCCACCAAGGTGTTTTATGCGCAGCTGACGCCGGAACAGCAAAAAACCTTTGATGCGGAAACGGCCAGGATGCACCGTCGCATGGGGCATGGCATGGGCCACGGCTTCGGCCATCGCGTCATGATGCATCGCGGCGGCATGTAATCCCCCCTTTGCGAAAACGCCCCCTCACCTGCCAAGGAGAGGGGGCGTTACGCTGTCCGGCTATTTCAATTTTTCCAGCGACTGCATGAATTTCTGTGCATCCTGGAAGCCGATCACGCGGGAATCCGGGATTTCCTGGCCCCGCGCGTCAAACAGGATGATGCCGGGCGGGCCGAACAGTTTAAAACGTTTCAGCATGGCCTTGTCATCGGCATCGTTGGCGGTCACATCCACTTGCAGCAACACGGTGTTGGCCAGGCGGGCCTGCACTTCCGGTTTCACAAACGTCAACTTTTCCATTTCCTTGCAGGACACGCACCAGTCCGCGTAAAAATCCAAGATCACGGTTTTTCCAGCGGTCTGCGCCAGCGCCGCATCAAGTTGCGCCACGGTCTTGATGCGGGTGAAGGACAAGCCGTGCTGCGCGCCGCCTTTCCCCAGGTGCGCCAGCGGCGCCAGCAAGTCGCGCCCGCCGGTCGCCACGCCGACCAGTTGCACACTGCCCAGCGCCAGGAACACCAGCGAGACCAGTTTGCCCTTGCGGCCGGAGCGGGCCAGCAGATACATGCCATACACCAGGCCCAGGAACGCAAAGCCCGCCATCGCAACCACCGCCGGCAACACCGGCGACACCAGCCACAGCGCCACGCCCAGCAACAGCACGCCAAAGAACCGTTTCACGTGTTCCATCCACCTGCCGGCGCGCGGCAGCAAGGCGCCGGCCGATACCCCCACCAGCAACAGCGGCACGCTCATGCCGGCCGCCATCGCGAACAAGGCGCCGCCGCCAATGACGACGTCGCGCGTCTGGCTGATATACACCAGCGCGCCGGCCAACGGCGCCGCCACGCAAGGCCCCACGATCAGCGCGGAAATCGCGCCCATCATGAACACGCCCGCCAGGCGGCCGCCGGACTGGCGGTTCGAGGCGGCGCTCAATTTGCTTTGCAGCGCGGCCGGCACCTGCAATTCATAGACGCCGAACATGGACAGGGCCAGGGCCGCCATCAGCAGGCCGAACGCGCCCAGCACCCACGGGTTTTGCAAAGCGGCCGCCAGGCCTTCGCCGGCCAGCCCGGCCGCCACGCCCAGCGCGGTATAGACGATCGCCATGCCCAGCGAGTAGGTGGACGACAGCAGCAGGCCGCGCGAGCGGCTCGACGGCGCGCCGTCGCCGACCACGATGGACGACAGGATCGGCACCATCGGCAACACGCACGGCGTGAACGACAGGCCCAGGCCCAAGAGCGCGAACAGCGGCAGGATCACCAGCAGGCGGCCGCCTTTCAGGGCGGATTCGATCTGGCCCAGGTCGCTTTGCTGCGCGGTGGCCGCAGTGGCGGTTCCGGCTGCCCCTGCGCTTGCCATGGTTGCATTGGCCGCCGCCGTGCCACCGGCCGCCGTCAAATTGGCGGTAGCGTCTTGCGGCGAATAGCACAAGCCCTTGTCGGAGCAGCCCTGGCCCGTCACCGTCAGGGTGAACGGGCCGGCGCCGTCGACCGGCACCGTGATCGTCACCTGGCGGCGGTAGGTTTCCACTTCCTTGTTAAAGGTTTCATCGAATTTGACCTTGCCGGGAGGGATATCCGGCTGGCCCAGGGTGGCGCCGCTGGCCTTGAAGGCAAAGCGTTCACGGTACATGTAATAGCCGTCCGCGATATCGAAGGTGACGGCGGCAGTCTTGCCGTCCACCATGCGGGCGGAGAATTTAAAGGCGACGGCGGGATCAAGGAATTCGTCTTCGGCGTGCGCGGCGCCGACCAGCAGCAGGAACAACGCGGCCAGCAGGCGGATGAAGGTGTGGAACATGACTGCTTTCAGGGTGACATTGCAACGGGTAATGGTACACCGGGTTGGGCCGGGCATGAAATATGCGAAACTCATGAGCTGCTATCAAAAACGTGCACAAAGGTGAACACGCTCTCTTCCTGCCCTGAGCCGTCTTGCTGACCGTACTCATGCCTGACAGGCGTTACTTTCCCGCCTCATGCCTGCAATCGCCGGCATCAGTGCCTGACGTTACCGTCAGGCTCGCCACGGATAGCGCGGTTTTGGCTTGCGCCACGGTTGCGAGCCGTGCAACTTGTCTTGCGTCCCACTGGGCAATCCGATCTGGCAGCAGATTGATTGCCGCATTCAGGTCGCGGTCATGCTGTGTACCACATTGCGCACAGGTCCATGCGCGATCGTTCAACGTGAGCGCGGTGTTTTTCCAGCCGCAGCACGAACACAGTCGGCTCGGCGGGTACCAGCGGCTGGCGATCACCAGTCGGGTGCCGTAGCGTTGCGCCTTGTAGGCGAGCTGGCGGGAAAATTCCGCCATGCCGACGTCGGCCATCGGCCGCGCCAGGCGTTCGTTCCTGAGCATGCCGGCCACGTTTAAATCCTCGATGCCGATCGCTTGGTTTTCGCGACACAGCCTCGTGGTCAATTTATGCGTAAAGTCACAGCGTAGGCGGGCGATACGGGCGTGCATCCGGGCCAACCTGCCTGCCGATTTGCCCTGGTTACTGCTGCGCGGCGCCCGCATCGGTTCCTGCACGGGGCCGATGAATTCCCGTTTAAACCGTTTGGCCGCCTCGACTTTGCGGCTGTGGCGGCGGGCACGTATGCGCAAACGCCGCAGCGCACACTTGAGCGGCATCGGCGCGTCGATTTTTTCACCGCTCGACAACGACACCGCCGTCTTGATGCCCAGGTCGACGCCGATTTCGCCATCGGCCACGCGCCGGCATCTCGCCTGCCGTTCGGGTACATCGACCTGCACCGCAACGTACCACCGGTCGGCGGTGCGCGACACCACCGCACTCAGTATTTTGCCTTCAAAGCGCAGCGCCTCGGTCATATCAACCCAGCCCAGTTTTGGCAGTTTGATCCGGTGGCCCGCGACCTCGAACTTGTCGTTGGCGACATAAAACCTGTCCGGGCATTCGCCTTTGCGCTTGCGCTCCGGCGGATAGGCCAGCGCAATGCCCTGCGCCTTGAGTCGCCGCCGTGCTTGCCGGTCATCGGGGGCGCGGCGTTTTCCGGCTTTGACATCCTTGAAGAACTTGTCCCAGGCCCGCCCCAGGTTACGGAATGGTTGCGCATGGCTGTCGCGGTGCATGGCTTTCAACCAGGGGAACTGGATGTACTTGATGGCGTTGAACTGTTTCTTGAGCCGGACGGCATTCGGTTTTTCACCCTTGGCATATTGCTTGTTCCACTCATCAAGGGCCCAGTTCCATACAAAGCGCGCGGTGCCACAGGCGCGCACGAAATAATCGGCTTGCGTGCCTGTCGGTTTCAGCTCAATCCGGTGCGCCAGTTCCATTGCTCGCCACCTCCTGTGGCAACGCGACACTTCATGTTCTTCAGGTCATTAACGTTGCATCTGCCACCAACAATCTCGAGCAACTCAACGTTTGACCAGCCTTGGGCTACAAAGTTCCCGGCTTGACTCCAAACTATTTAAGCCAGGCGCCGCTGGTGGCAAAAGAACTCACCGCCTTTCGCGCCAGCAGCCCTGCAATCCTGATCGTCACGCCTAAACAACTGCCCACTTCGCCTGGGCCCATCGTGCTTTCCGTAACATGCTTTGCACACTAAAAATCACGTTTAATTGATCTAGAGTTTAGCTCCATCACTTCGTGAGATAAGACATGGCAGCCAAACGCATTCCTTTCCTCCCTATCGGGGCACTGCTGGCCCTGGCGACCGGCCAGGCCGGCGCCCAGGCGCCCGCTGCCGCGCTGAAAGCGATTTCCGAACAAGGGTTACTGGCCCACATCAAGGTGCTGGCATCCGATGATTTCGAAGGGCGCGCGCCCGGTTCCGACGGCGAGCGCAAGACCGTCGCTTACCTGGAACAGCAATTCAAACAGCTGGGACTCAAGCCGGGCAATCCCGACGGGACCTATGTTCAAAAAGTGCCGATGCGGGGGCAGACACCCATGCCCACGTTCAGCTATACCGTGGCCGGAAAAACCGTGCCGCTGCGCTTCCCGGACGATTATGTCGCGCACTCCACGGCGATGCAGACGCAGGTCGCCATTCCCTCGTCGGACATCGTGTTTGTCGGCTACGGCGTGCAGGCGCCGGAATATGGGTGGGATGACTACAAGGGCGCGGATGTGCGCGGCAAGACCCTGCTGATGCTGATTAACGATCCCGCCATCCCCGATCCCGCCGACCCGTCACAACTCGATAAAGCCATGTTCAAGGGTGCGGCCATGACGTATTACGGGCGCTGGACCTACAAGTATGAAATCGCCGCCAGGCTGGGCGCGGCGGCGGCCATCATCATCCATGAAACCAAGCCCGCCGCGTATCCGTATGACGTGGTGAAAACCGGCGGCCTGGCCGAGAATTTCAGCCTCCATCGCGATGGTCCCGATCCCGACGCGCAGGTGATTCCCGGCTGGATCCACCTGGACCGCGCCAAGGAACTGCTGGCGGCGGCGGGGCATGACTTCGATGCGCTGAAGCAGGCGGCCCTGCGCAAGGACTTCAAGCCGGTGGCGCTGAATGGCACGGCGTCGTTCCAGGTCGATAACCGGGTCCGCAGCGTGCAGTCGCATAACGTGGTGGCGAAGATCGAGGGTTCCGATCCGAAGTTGAAGAACGAGTACATCGTGTACAGCGCGCACTGGGACCATTTCGGCATCGATGAAAAACTGCCGGGTCCGCGCTCGCGCCAGATTTATCACGGCGCGCTCGATAACGCGTCCGGCACCAGTGCGCTGCTGGAACTGGCCAAGGCGTATAAAGCCTTGCCGAAGGCGCCGAAGCGGTCGATTTTATTTGTCGCGACCACGGCGGAAGAACGGGGGCTGCTGGGGGCGAAGTACTACGCGAAGCACCCGCTCTACCCGCTCGACAAGACGCTGGCCAACATTAATATCGACGGCATCAATGCGTGGGGCAAGACCGCGCAAATCGAGAACGTGACGTCGGGCCACTCGACCATCGATGACTTGCTGGCCAAGTATGCCGCCACGCAGGGGCGCAGGATGGAGCCCGATTCGCGTCCGGAACTGGGCAGCTTCTACCGCGCCGACCAGCTGGAATTCGCCCGCGTGGGCGTGCCGGTGCTGTACACCAGGGCGCGCAGCAATTACATCGGCAAACCGGCCGATTATGCGCGCCAGGTGGTCGACCATTACGTGGCGCACGATTACCACAAGGTGTCCGACGACGTGCGCGGCGACTGGGACTTTTCCGGCGGGATGCAGGATATCCAGTTGCTGTTCCAAGTTGGCTACGACATCGCGCAGGGCAAGACCTGGCCGCAGTGGAAAGCCGGCTCGGAATTCAAAGGCGCCCCGCGCGGCAAGCAGTAATTCAGGACGAAAAAAAAGCCGGGCAAGCCCGGCTTTTCTCGTGAAAACGACGGAAGATTACTCTTCGCCGGTCACTTCAACAGCTTCGGTGATCTCTGGACGGTCCAGCAGTTCAACGAAGGCCATTGGCGCGTTGTCGCCAACGCGGAAACCCATTTTCAGGATGCGCAGGTAGCCACCGTTACGGTTGGCGAAACGTGGGCCCAGTTCGGAGAACAGTTTTTGCACGATTTCGCGGTCACGCAGACGGGAGAATGCCAGACGCTTGTTAGCCAGGGTGTCGGTCTTGCCCAGGGTCAGGATCGGCTCAACAACGCGGCGCAGTTCTTTAGCCTTTGGCAGCGTGGTCTTGATCGCTTCGTGACGCAGCAGCGAAACAGTCATGTTGCGCAGCATTGCCAGACGGTGGGAAGAGGTACGGTTCAGTTTACGGAGGCCGTGACGGTGACGCATGGTATTTCCTTTCGAGGTGTTTAAATCCGAGTTCTTCGATCGCCACCGCTCAAGAGCTTAGGCGCGGACCGGTTATCAGTAAAAACGCCCGCGGCGACATGCCGCAGGCGGGTGCAGCAAAGCGAATTACTTCTCCAGACCTGCAGGCGGCCAGTTTTCCAGCTTCATGCCCAAGGTCAGACCACGGGAAGCCAGGACTTCCTTGATCTCGTTCAGCGACTTGCGGCCCAGGTTCGGGGTCTTCAGCAGTTCGTTTTCCGAACGCTGGATCAGGTCGCCGATGTAGTAAATGTTTTCTGCTTTCAGGCAGTTGGCCGAGCGGACGGTCAGTTCCAGGTCGTCCACTGGACGCAGCAGGATCGGATCGACCAGCGGAGCGCGGCTTGGCGCTTCGGCGGCGGCTTCGGTGCCTTCCAGGGCGGCGAACACGTTCAACTGGTCCACCAGGACGCGGGCCGACTGGCGGATCGCTTCTTCCGGCGTGATCACGCCGTTGGTTTCAATGTTGATGATCAGCTTGTCCAGGTCGGTACGCTGTTCCACACGGGCCGATTCCACCGAGTACGACACGCGGCGCACAGGGGCGAACGAGGCGTCCAGGATGATGCGGCCGATGGTCTTGTTGGTGTCTTCCGACAGGCGGCGAACGTTGCCCGGCACATAGCCACGGCCTTTTTCAACCTTGATCTGCATGTCCAGCTTGCCACCAGCGGTCAGGTGGGCGATCACGTGGTCAGGGTTGATCAGTTCCACGTCGTGTGGCAGATCGATGTCCGACGCCAGCACGGCGCCTTCGCCTTCTTTCTTCAGGGTCAGGGTCACGGCGTCACGGTTGTGCACCTTGAACACGACACCCTTCAGGTTCAGCAGCAGGTCAACCACGTCTTCTTGCACGCCGTCCAGCGACGAGTATTCGTGCACGACGCCGGCGATGGTCACTTCGGTCGGTGCATAGCCGATCATCGACGACAGCAGGACGCGGCGCAGCGCGTTGCCCAGGGTGTGACCGTAGCCACGTTCAAACGGTTCCATCACGACTTTCGCGTGGCCGGCACCCAGGGTTTCTACATCGATGATACGTGGTTTCAACAGACTGTTTTGCATGTGTAAATGTCCTTTTCATTACCCTCGGCTCGTTACACCGATAAGGCTGATGGCATTAGTGAAAACGCCCACTCCGGAGAGTGGGCGGATAAAGCGTAAAACTAAACTGCGGATTAACGCGAGTACAGTTCGACGATCAGCGATTCGTTGACGTCTTGAGCGATTTCGTTGCGCTCTGGCAGCGAACGGAAGGTGCCTTCCATTTTCTTCGCATCAACCGACACCCAAGCTGGCATGCCAACTTGTTCAGCCAGCGACAGGGCTTCAACGATACGGGTCTGCTTTTTCGACTTTTCGCGAACAGCGATCACGTCGCCGGTTTTCACGACGTACGAAGGGATGTTCACAACGTTGCCGTTGATGGTGAACGCTTTGTGCGATACCAGCTGACGCGCTTCAGCGCGGGTCGAGCCGAAGCCCATGCGGTAGGCGACGTTGTCCAGGCGGGTTTCCAGCAGTTGCAGCAGGGTTTCGCCGGTGTTGCCTTTGCGACGGTCGGCTTCAGCGAAGTAGCGACGGAACTGACGTTCCAGCACGCCGTAGATACGCTTGACTTTTTGCTTTTCGCGCAGTTGGTTGCCGTAGTCGGAGGTACGGGCGCCCGACTTCACACCGTGCTGGCCTGGCTTGACGTCCAGTTTGCACTTGGAATCGAGCGAGCGGCGTGCGCTCTTCAGGAACAGGTCGGTGCCTTCACGGCGGGACAGTTTTGCTTTTGGTCCGATATAACGTGCCACAGTAATTTCCTTTGATGATGTTGACGCCCCAGCCACATCGGAATGCGGTTAGGCGCAAGTCCAGCCTGCGAACGGCGGGACGTGGCTACAATAAGCCTGCGGGAGACAATCCCACAGACGAGAACAGCCGGACAGTATAGTCGTTTCCGACCAACTGTTCCAGCGGTTTTTTTACAGCGTGAAGCCCTCCGATGGCCTGAGCCATCGGAAAGTTGCCGTATTAGATACGACGACGCTTTGGAGGACGGCAGCCGTTGTGCGGCACTGGCGTTACGTCCTGGATCTCGGTGATCTTGATACCCAGGCTGTTCAGTGCGCGAACCGCGGATTCGCGGCCAGGACCTGGGCCCTTGATGCGAACTTCCAGGTTCTTCACGCCGCATTCCTGTGCAACTTTACCAGCGGCTTCAGCAGCAACCTGCGCTGCGAACGGGGTCGATTTACGCGAACCCTTGAAGCCAGCACCACCGGAGGTCGCCCACGACAGAGCGTTGCCCTGACGGTCGGTGATGGTGATGATGGTGTTGTTGAAGGAAGCGTGAACGTGAGCGATGCCTTCAGCGACGTTCTTCTTGACTTTCTTGCGCACGCGAGCTGCTGCTGCGGAGCTTTGTTGCTTAGCCATAGTAGTTTCCTAGATTATTTCTTCAGCGATTGAGCGGCTTTGCGCGGGCCCTTGCGGGTACGTGCATTGGTGCGGGTGCGCTGGCCGCGGACCGGCAGGCCCTTACGGTGACGCAGACCGCGGTAGCAGCCCAGGTCCATCAGACGCTTGATGTTCATCGACAGTTCGCGGCGCAGGTCGCCTTCTACTACGAACTTGCCAACTTCATCACGCAGCTTTTCCAGTTCGCTGTCGTCCAGGTCCTTGACCTTCTTGTTGGTAGCAATACCGGTCTGCTGGCAGATGTACTGCGAGCGTGGACGGCCGATACCGTAAATGGCGGTCAGGCCGATAACGGTGTGTTGGTGATTTGGGATGTTAACCCCTGCAATACGTGCCATTCGTTATTCCTCGAATAAATAACGGTTATTAACCTTGACGCTGCTTATGGCGCGGTTCTACGCAGATTACGCGGACCACACCTTTGCGCTTGATGATCTTGCAGTTGCGGCAGATGCGCTTGACTGAAGCGTTAACTTTCATTTTTGCACTCTTTTCTAGTACGTTTGTTTGATTTACTTGGTCCGGAACACAATGCGGGCGCGGCTCAGGTCGTACGGTGTCAACTCAACCGTTACCTTGTCGCCGGGAAGGATGCGGATATAGTTCATCCGCATTTTACCCGAAATGTGTCCAAGTACCACGTGGCCGTTTTCCAGCTTCACTCGAAATGTTGCATTGGGGAGATTCTCCAGAATCTCGCCTTGCATTTGGATGACGTCGTCTTTTGCCATTCGTTATGTTTGCCGCGCTTATCGCGTCGGAACTCCGCCCTTGAAGTTTGCTTTGCGCAGCAGCGAATCATATTGCTGCGACATCACGTAGTTCTGAACCTGGGCCATGAAGTCCATGGTCACTACCACAATAATCAGCAGTGAGGTGCCACCGAAGTAGAACGGCACTTTCCACTGGGCTTGCATGAATTCCGGCAACAAGCACACGAGGGTGATGTAGACGGCGCCTGCCAGAGTCAATCGCATCAGGATCTTGTCGATGTAACGGGCAGTCTGCTCACCGGGACGAATCCCTGGCACAAAGGCCCCGCTCTTCTTCAAGTTGTCCGCGGTTTCCTTGCTGTTGAACACCAGTGCGGTGTAGAAGAAGCAGAAGAACACGATTGCAACGGCATACAGCAATGCATGAATAGGCTCGCCTGGTGCCATCGATGCCGACAGGTCCCGGAGGAACCGGACGACAGGATTGGCATTATCAGCGCCCTTCGAGAACCAGTCCACGATGGTAGCCGGGAACAAGATAATCGACGATGCGAAGATCGGCGGGATCACGCCGGCCATGTTCAGTTTCAACGGCAAGTGGCTGGTCTGACCGCCATAGATCTTGTTACCGACCTGGCGCTTGGCGTAGTTGACCAGAATCTTGCGCTGACCACGTTCCACGAACACCACGGTATAAGTGACGCCAGCCACCAATACCAGGATGATCAGGGCCGAGAATGCACCGATCGTGTCGTTCGCCACCTGGGTCAGCAAACCGCCCAGTGCGCCCGGCAGACCAGCTGCAATACCGGCGAAGATGATGATCGAGATGCCGTTACCCAGACCGCGCTCGGTAATCTGCTCGCCCAACCACATCAGGAACATAGTGCCGGTCAACAGCGTCACGACCGTCACGAAGCGGAAGCCCAGGCCCGGATCCAGCACCAGACCCGGCTGCGATTCCAATGCGACGGCTATGCCGAGTGCCTGGAACAGCGCCAGACCCACGGTTGCATAACGCGTGTACTGGGTAATCTTGCGCCGGCCGGCTTCACCTTCCTTTTTCAACGCTTCCATCTGTGGCGACACGATCGACAGCAATTGCATGATGATCGAGGCCGAGATGTACGGCGTGATACCCAGCGCAAACACTGTGAAGCGCGAAAGGGCGCCACCGCTGAACATGTTGAACATGCCCAGGATGCCGCCTTCTTGCGACTTGAACAGCGAGGCCAGTTGTGCCGGGTCTACACCCGGCACAGGAACGTGAGCGCCGATACGATACACCACCAATGCGCCAAGCAGGAACCACAGGCGGCTCCATGGGAAGCCTGCAGCTGCACTCTTGGCAAGTTGTGGGTTGGTCGCCATTGTCGCTCCGATCTAGTCAGCAGCCAATTAGGCTACCGAACCGCCAGCCGCTTCGATGGCAGCTTTCGCGCCAGCGGTGACTTTCAGACCTTTGACGGTAACAGCCTTGGTGATCTCGCCGGAAGCGATCACACGCACGTCGCGCGCCAGGACGTTCAGAACGCCGGCTTGCTTCAGTACCAGGATGTCGACTTCGCCTACTGCCAGGGCGTTCAGGTCGGACAGACGCACTTCAGCTTTGAAGGTGGCGTTCAGCGACTTGAAACCGCGCTTTGGCAGACGACGCTGCAGAGGCATCTGACCGCCTTCGAAACCGACTTTGTGGAAGCCGCCCGAACGCGATTTTTGACCTTTGTGACCACGGCCAGCGGTTTTACCCAGGCCGGAGCCGATACCGCGGCCAACGCGACGCTTAGCGTGCTTCGCGCCGTCCGCTGGTTGAATGGTATTCAATTCCATTGTGTTCTCCAGATCGCAAGCCGGGGGCTTACGATACGACTTTCACGAGGTAAGCGACTTTGTTGATCATGCCGCGAACCGACGGGGTGTCCTGCAACTCGGAAACCGAGTTGACACGGCGCAGGCCCAGGCCACGCACGGTAGCGCGGTGGTCTTGACGGGTGCCGATCAGGCCTTTCACCAGTTTGACTTTAATAGTGCTCATGTGGTTTCCCCTTAAGCCAGGATCTCTTCCACCGACTTGCCGCGTTTCGCAGCGATGTCAGCGGGAGTACTCATTTTCGACAGGCCGTCCAGGGTGGCGCGCACCAGGTTGTACGGGTTGTTCGAACCGGTGGATTTCGCCACCACGTCCGTTACGCCCATCACTTCGAAGATAGCGCGCATGGCGCCACCAGCGATGACGCCGGTACCTGGCTTGGCTGGGCTCATCATCACTTTCGACGCGCCGTGGCGGCCGGTGACGGTGTGCTGCAGCGTGCCGTTTTTCAAAGGCACTTTGATCAGGTTGCGGCGGGCTTCTTCCATTGCCTTCTGCACACCCACTGGCACTTCTTTCGATTTGCCCTTGCCCATGCCGATGCGGCCATCGCCATCGCCGACCACGGTC
>Ga0307408_100001165_pt1 | contig 19976 bp, 12 predicted proteins | sample 322Cmetagenome_FD_202116 | JGI IMG/M metagenome (GOLD analysis project Ga0307408, IMG submission 202116) | Maize rhizosphere microbial communities from greenhouse at UC Davis, California, United States - 322HYB-C-3 | ecosystem: Host-associated > Plants > Roots > Rhizosphere > Soil | place... | reverse complement strand
CCAGGCTGCCGGACATTCCAGGGGATGGGGTGGTCATGGGAGATTCCTCAAAAACTGTTCCAGGATGATGCAGGCCGATGCCGCGTCGGCATCCTTGGCACCACCCGCGATGGCTTCCGTGGTGCTGTAGCGCTCGTCCACCTCGAACACCGGCAAGCCAAAGCGACCGCGCAGCTGGCGCCCGAACTTGAGCGCGCGTGCGGTGTTTTCGTGGGCTGCGCCATCGGGGTGGTAGGGCACGCCGATCACCAGCGCGTCGGGCTGCCACTCTTTGATGCGCTCGGCCACCTGGGCAAAGCGGGCGTCGCCCTCGGCCTGGATGGTGCGCTGGGGCGTGGCACTCTTCAGCATGCGGTTGCCCGAGGCCACGCCCGTGCGTTTGAGCCCAAAGTCAAAAGCGAGAAAAGTCTGAAAATGCGCAGGAACGGCTGGCGGCTGAATGGACTGAGCGGGCACGCCAGTCATGCGTGCCCCGCCTCGGGCGACAGCATCCAGGCCTGAAGGCCCAGCAGCGAGAGGGCCCGGTCATAACGCTCGGGCACGGGGGTGTCGAAGATCACCGACAGGTCGGCCGCCACGGTGAGCCAGGCGTTCTCTGCCAATTCGGACTCCAGCTGCCCCTCGCCCCAGGACGAGTAGCCCAGCGTGACGAGCACGCGGCGGGGCCCCGCACCTGTGGACAGCGCTTCCAGCACGTCCTTGGAAGTCGTCATTTCCAGCCCGCCCGGGATGGTCATGGTGGAGGCGTAGGCTGGCTCTTCGGTCTGCTCCCGGTCCATCAGCATGGGCTCGTGCAGCACAAACCCCCGTTCGGTCTGCACCGGCCCGCCCTGGAACACAGGTTCCTTGCTCAGGTCTTCGCGCCGGAGGGACAGGTCCACTTTGTCGAACAGGCTCTTGAGCGTGATGTCGGACGGCTTGTTGATGATGAGGCCGAGCGCGCCGCGCTCGCTGTGCTCGCACAGGTAAACGACGCTGCGCGAAAAAGACTCATCTTCCAGACCGGGCATCGCGATGAGGAAGTGATGCGTCAGGTTGATGGGCGCAGAATCGAAAGACATGCTGCAATTTTAAACGGTGAACATGGCCCCCTCCCCCGCGCCCAGCTACGCCACCGGCCTCGCCTGGTTTCGCCGCGACCTGCGTGCACAGGACCACGCCGCGCTGTACCACGCCTTGACGCGCTGCGGTCAGGTGCATTGCGCATTTGTCTTTGACCGGGAGATCCTGGACGCCCTGCCCCGCGCGGACCGGCGGGTGGAGTTCATCCGGGAATCGCTGGTGGAACTGGACACATCGCTGCGCGCGTTGTCGGGCCATGCGCAAGGCGGGCTCATCGTGCTGCATGCGGTCGCCAGCGACGAGATTCCGGCACTGGCGAAAACCCTGGGCGTGCAAGCCGTGTTTGCCAACCATGACGACGAACCCCAGGCACTGGAGCGCGACGCGCTGGTGCGCACCCGCCTGACTGCGCAGGGATGCGCCTTTCACACCTTCAAGGACCACACGCTGCTCGAGCGCAACGAGGTACTCACCCAGGGCGGTCATCCGTACAGCGTGTTCACGCCCTACAAGAATGCCTGGCTCCAAAAGATCGATGCCTACCAGCTGCAAAGCTACGCGATCGAACGGCACGCGCACCGGCTGGCTCCGCGCCCGCTCGCACACTGCCGAGAGGTGCCCGCGCTCGACTCTCTGGGGTTCGAAGGCACCAACTTGCCGCAGCTGCACCTTCCCACCGGGTCCAGCGGCGCGCAGCGGCTGTTCGACGACTTCCTCGCCCGCATCCAGCGCTACGACAGCGCGCGCGACTTTCCGGCCCTCAAGGGGCCAAGCTACCTGAGCGTGCACCTGCGCTTTGGCACCATCTCGCCGCGCCTGCTGGCGCGCACGGCGCACCAGCTGATGCGGCAGGGCAATGCCGGGGCCACCACCTGGCTCAGCGAGCTGATCTGGCGGGATTTCTACTTTCAGATCCTGCACCACCACCCCCACGTCGTGAACCGGAGTTTCAAGCCCGCCTACGACGCCATCGCATGGGAAACCGGGGAAGAGGCCGACGCCCTGTTTGCCGCCTGGTGCGAGGGCCGAACCGGCTACCCGCTGGTGGATGCCGCCATGGCACAAATCAACCAGACAGGCTACATGCACAACCGCCTGCGCATGGTGGTGGCGAGTTTTCTGGTGAAGGACTTGGGGCTGGACTGGCGCCGGGGCGAGGCCTACTTTGCCACCCACCTCAACGACTTCGACCTGGCGGCCAACAACGGTGGCTGGCAATGGGCCAGCTCCAGCGGCTGCGACGCGCAGCCGTACTTCCGCATCTTCAATCCCGTGAGCCAAAGCGAGAAGTTCGATCCGGACGGCAAGTTCATCGCGCGCTACCTGCCCCAGCTGGCCCCACTGGCCCGGCTTTCGCCCAAGGCGGTGCATGCCCCGTGGCAGGCGCGTCCCTTGGATCTGCAGGGGGCGGGCTTGCGCCTGGGCCGGGACTATCCGCTACCCGTGGTCGAACACGACGCCGCGCGCCGCCGGACACTGGAACGCTATGCAGTCGTGAAAGCGCCCGTCGCCACGCCCTGACCGGGCGACGGCGGGCAGCGCAGGCCACCGCTCACTTGCCCATCGGCGTCCGCGGGGCTGCGGGCTCAAGCGGTGCGGACATGCTCATGCCGTCCACCGCCAGCGAGCCCCCCGCGGCCAGCCGCAGCTTGAGGGACAGGTCCGTGCGGTTGTCAGCATGCGCAATTGCTTCCTCCGCCGTGATGGCGCCAGATTCCACAAGCTTGAACAACGAATGGTCAAAGCTGCACATGCCCTGTTCCGTGCCGCGGTTGATCGCGGTCTTGAGCTCGTCGATCTGCCCCTTCTGGATGAGGTCAGCCACGTATGGCGTGAGCAGCATGATCTCCGCTGCCGGCACCAGACGTCCCTGCACGCCCCGGATCAGGCGCTGGGCGATCACGGCCCGGAGGTTGAGCGACAGATCCATCTGCAGCTGCCTGTGCGCATGCTCCGGAAAGAAGTTCAGGATGCGCTGCACGGCCTGATTGGCGTTGTGCGCGTGCAAGGTCGAAACACACAGGTGGCCCGACTCCGCATAGTGCAGGGCGTGCTGCATGGTGGCCCGGTCGCGGATCTCGCCAATCATGATCACGTTGGGCGCTTCGCGCATCGCGCGGCGCAGGGCCTCGTCGTAAGACCGCGTGTCGATTCCCACCTCCCGCTGTGTGATCAGGGATTTCTTGTGCGGGTGAAGGTACTCGATGGGGTCCTCGATTGTGAGGATGTGGCCGCTGGCATTGGCGTTGCGGTGGTCCAGCAGCGCGGCCAGCGTCGTGGTCTTTCCAGACCCGGCAGCGCCCACAGTGAGCACCAGCCCCCCCTTGAGAAAAGCCAGGTCCTTCAGGATGGGCGGCAGGCCCAGTTCGTCGAGGTTGGGGATGGTGCCCGCCACATGGCGTATCACCATGCCGACCTGGCCGCGCTGCAGGTGCACGTTCACCCGAAACCGCGCGCCTTCCGCCGTGGCATACGAGAAGTCGCATTCCATCGTGGTCTCAAACTCATGGTGCTGTGCCTTGCCCATGATGGAGTACGCCATGGCGCGAATGTCCTGCGCAGAAAGCACCTGCTGGCTGATCGGCAGGAACGCGCCCTGCCGCTTGACCGTGGGCGGAGCGCCCGCCAGCAGAAACAGGTCCGATGCGCGCTCGCGGGCTACCAGGGCCAGGCAGGCCAGCAAGCGGCTGTCGCCATACGGTGCCGGCGTCGCAGCGTCCAGCGAAACTCCCGATGGCTGCACAGGCTGCATGGAATGGGCCCAATCCTTGAATGAGAAGAGGCTTTGCGAAAGTGCCGTCCCCGCTTCCCAAGGGAAGCGGGGACGGCGGCTCGACAATCAGGCCGCCTCGGCTGCGGCAGCAACGCGGGCGTAATGCTGGATGAGGCTCAGCAGTTCTTCGTCGGAGTACGGCTTGCCCAGGTAGTGGTTGACGCCCAGCTCCATCGCATGCTCACGGTGCTTCTCAGCGATCCGCGACGTGATCATGATGATGGGAAGGTCGCGCAATGCGCCGTCTGCCCGGATGTTGCGCGCCAAGTCGAACCCGTCCATGCGCGGCATTTCGATGTCCGACAGCACCACCGTCGGCCGCTCTTCCTGGAGACGTTCGAGCGCTTGCAGCCCGTCTGCCGCCAGGGCGACACGATAGCCTTCGCGCTGCAGCAGGCGCTGCGTCACGCGGCGCACGGTGATCGAATCGTCCACCACCAGCACCAACGGAACCTGGCTGGGGCCGGCCAGCTGCTGCGACACCACCGACTTGCCAGCACCCGCAGCCTCGGCAGCGACATCCGGCGTCGCCGGCAGCGCCGCAGCCGCAGCACGCACCTGGTCGCCGTACACCGTGGCCAAAGCCACCGGGTTGTAGATCAGCACCACGGCACCGGACGCGAGCACCGACATGCCCGCCAAGCCGGGCAGACGCGACAGCTGCGGCCCGAGGTTCTTCACCACCACTTCCTGGTTGCCCAGCACTTCGTCCACGTGCATCGCAATGCGCTGCGAGGCGCTTCGGAAGATCACGACAGGTCGGGTCTTGCCGCCTGGCTCGCTGCTGCGCGCAGAAGCCTGCAGCAGTGCGCCCGACCAGAAGAACGGCAGCTTCTCCATGCCGTCATCGAAAGTACCGGTGCGGTAGGCCTCTTCCAGATCGGCGGCAGAAGTGCGGCGCACGATCTCGACCACATTGGCGGGCACGCCGATGGCCAAGTCGCCCGCACGCAGCATCACCACCTGCGTCACCGCCGTCGTCAATGGCAGCACCATGCGGAACGCGGTGCCCTTGCCGGCCTCGGTCGATGTCTCGATGCGGCCACCGAGCGCGTTGATCTCGGAACGCACCACGTCCATCCCGATGCCGCGCCCCGCCAGGCCGGTCACCTCGGCCGCCGTGGAAAAGCCGGGCATGAAGATCAGGTTGGCCGCGTCGGCATCGCTGAGCTCGGCATCCGCGTCAATCAGGCCCTGCGCCAGGGCCTTCTCGCGGATGCGCGGGAGGTTCAGGCCCGCACCATCGTCACGGAACTCCACCGAAACGTCGTTGCCTTCGTACCGCAGATCGACCGAAATCGTGCCCGAGGCGGGTTTGCCCGCAGCCACACGGTCGTCCGGGCTCTCGATGCCATGCGCGACGCAGTTGCGCAGCAGGTGTTCGAACGCCGGTGTCATGCGGTCCAGCACCCCGCGGTCCATTTCAATGGAGCCGCCGGTAATGTCCAGCTTGATCTGCTTGCCCGTCTCCTTGGAGGACTGCCGCACCACCGCGTAGAGACGTTCGGCAATGCCCTCGAACTCCACCATGCGGGTGCGCAGCAGATCGCGCTGCAGCTCTCGCGCCTGGCGTCCTTGGGCGATCAGATCGTCTTCCGCGCCTTCCATGGCGCGCTGCAGATTTCGCTGCACGGTGGCCACGTCGTTCACCGACTCGGCCATCATGCGGGTGAGTTCCTGCACGCGGGTGAAGCGGTCGAACTCCAGCGGATCGAAGCCAGCGGCCGAGTCCTTGGACAGTGCCAGGCGCGACTGCATCTGCGATTCGGCCTGAACCTCGATGTCTCGCAGCTGCTGACGCAGACGGTCGAGGTTGCCCGACAGATCGTTCAGCGACGCGCGGAACTGCCCCAGGCGGACATCCAGGCGCGAGCGGCTGATCATCACCTCGCCAGCTTGGTTCACCAAGCGGTCCAGCAACTGCGCGCGCACGCGCACCGACTGGCTGGCCGCTGCGCGCAGCGGAGCCAGCTGCGACGGCGCAGGCAGGCGCACCGCTGGGGAAGCAGCCGGCCGGTCTGCTGGCTCCTGGGCAACCGGTGCCGCCGCTGCGGTATCCGGCGCCATGGGCGTACGGCCGGCAGGCAAGGTCGCGGGCATCGCCACCACGGTGTCGGTGGGTTCCTGCCCGATGGCGCGCAGCGCGTCAAAGTTGGCTTGCAAGCCGTCAAAGCTGGCCTGCAACGGCTCGATCAGATCCGCCGTGACGGTCTCGGCATCGAGTTGCTCGATCGCGGATTCCAGCCGGTGCGCCATTTCACCCAGGCGCATGGCCCCCGCCAGACGCGAACTCCCCTTAAGGGTGTGCAGCGCTCGCAACACCTCGCTGCGGGCTCCGAGATTGTCGGGCCTTGCCGCCCACTGGCGCAGCGCGCCGCCCAACTGAGGCAACAGTTCCGCTGCCTCTTCCTCAAAGATGGGGAACAGGTCGGGATCGATAACGTCGATGGCGTCGATGTCGTCATCCACATCCGACGCGTGCGCCACTGCATGGGCAATGGCATCGTCCACCCGCTGGTCGTGGTCGGACAGCCCCGCTGACAGCGCGGGCACCACCGGCCCCCGTGGGACCACTGCGGGCGCCGGCGCGGCGATGACCTCGGCCGGCTCTGCGGCAGCCAATGGTTCGATGGCTTCGGGCTCGGCTGGAACTTCCTGGGCTTGCTCCGACGCGAAGCTGGCTTCTGCTTCCTCTTCGGGCGGTGAGAGGGTATGGACCACCTCGGCTTCCAGGATCTGGCGCAGTTGCTCCAGGACTTCCTGGCTGGGCTCCTTGAGGAAACCCGCCGCGAACTGGTGCAACAGCCGACGGATGTCTTCCGCAGCCGCCATGAAGGCGTTGGCCTGCTCGACGGTTCCACCGGACTGCAGCTGCACATGCTGCAGCGCATGCTCCAGCACCCGGGCCAGTTCCGACAAGGCCGTGAATCCCACGGTCGCCGAACTGCCTGCCAACGAGTGAGCCAAAGCCACGGCGGTATCTGGCAGGGGTTCGTGCAGTTCGAGAGACCACTCCTGCAAACACGTCACCAGGCGGCGCGACCATTCATCCGCCTCGTTCAGGTACACGTTGTAGAGCGGGATTCCGATGCGCAGCGTGTCAATGACCTTGACGGCTTCGTCGCTGACGCTGTCTTCTGGCACCTCGGTCTCGAGCGCGGCAGGCGACACCTCTGCGGCAGACGGGGCCACCGGGGTCACCAGCGCCTCGTCGGGTTCCTCAGGCGTTTCTGCCGGTGCAGTGGCCTCCGCGGGCTTCTGCAGATCGAGATCCGCCAGCAGAGGCTCGGGCTCTGCGAACGCTGGCGCCTCGGGGGCGGCCTCGGCCACGATGGGTTCGAAATCCACGGAGGGCAGCGAGGAAATCTCATCCAGCTTCTCTGCCTCAGCTTCTAGCGCCAACCCGGGCTCGGCTTCGGCGGTAGCCGGCAACGCGGCATTGCCCTCGGACACCTCTGCCACTGGCTCCAAATCGGGCAACTCGAGATCCAGCACGAAGTCGTGACTGGATGGATCAACCACCGCAGGCTCGGCGGGCGCCTGATCCAGCGCGGCCGCAAACACGGAGAAGTCGATTTCCTCTGCCGACTGTGCGGCCGGTGCGACCACCTCTGCGGAGGGCACGGGAACCTCGTCCGAGATTTCTGTGGCCACAAAGTCCGGGATCGCAAGCTCTTCGTCGACGGCTGGCGGCACTTCTGGCGCCGTGCCTGCAGGTGTGTCGGGTGACAGGACTTCCTGCGCGGCAACTGCCTGTGCTTCCGCCTCTTTCTCTTCTACTTGCTGCGCAGGCAATTCCTCACTCTGAACCTCCGCGGCAACGCCAGAGGACATCGCCAGCGGCAGCAGGATTCCTTCACTGCGCATGGCATCCGCGGATTTGCGGAATGCCTCGGGCTGCCAGCCCGAAGCCTGACCCGCGGCAATATCGTCAGCCCAGCTTCCAAACGCTTTCAGCGCATCGGAAGACAGCTGCAGCAATCCAGGCTGCATCGGCTTTTGTTCCGCCAGCCAGGCGTTCAGCACTTGCTCCATCGACCAGGCCGCCTCGCCAAAGTCGTTCAGGCCAACCATCCGCGAGCTGCCCTTCAAGGTATGGAACGCGCGGCGCAGCGTGGTCTGTTCGCTCAGGTTGCCGGGTTCATTCTGGAGGACAGCAATCGCCCCCAGGCCGTTGCCCACCACCTCACGGGCTTCCTCCAGGAAGACCTCCAGCAGCTCGTCCTCGATCTCTGGGACTTGTGCGGGCGTCGGTGCAGCCGCAGGAGCCGGGATCGAGGCAGCTGGCGCCGCAGCTGACGCCTCTGGGGCGGCTGCGGTCGGCGCCAAATCAAACGAGATATCGGGTGCCAGAGCCTCGGGCTCCGCAGGCGCAGGCGCCGAGGCCGTTGGCATGGCAAGCGTCGAAACATCCGGAAGCGCAGGCAGCGACCCGAAGTCCGTAGGCTCGCTGAGGGGCTCCTGCACCGGGAACCGGGGCACCACGTCGGGCAGTGCAACGGCTGCACGCTCTTCCAGCTTGGCCGGCGCCTCTTCCACCGCATCGGAGGCACGCGGGCGCGTCTTGCCCATGAGAATGCGCAATTCGCCCAGATCTTCGTCGTAGACGAACAGCTTGCGTGCCATCGTCCGCTGGTAGCTGAGCATGTCGATCAGGAAGCCAAGTGCACCCAGGCTGTTGCCCAGCTTCTCGAAAACGCCCTGGCGGTCCGCCTCGGGCACTTCGTTGATGAGCAGGCGCTCCACCATGTCGCGCATGCGGACCACCGCCAGCGATGCCTGATCCAAGCCCAGCACCGACAACACACCCCGCATTTGTGCGAGGTGGCCAGGCACCGTGGTCAATGCCGCCGTGTCCTGTGGGTTGCGGAAGAATTGGTCCAGCGCCTTCTCTGCTTCGCCCAACGTGGAACGCAACTCGTCGACCACGCTGCCCATGGTCTGGTTGTCACTGACCCGCCGGTACAGCTCTTCCATCCATTGTTCAAGGGGCTCGGGCTCGGCCCCCGCCCCCACGGCATCCAGGCGCTCGGCCAACCGACCGGCCCGTGCCTCCATCTGTTCGTCGGCCGAGTCCAGTTCTTCGAAAGCGGCCTGCAAGTACAGCACCGAAGTCGCCACCTCCATGGCCAGCGCCGCGGAGGGGGGTTCGCCGGAACGCGTGGTGGCGTCCAGTGCACGCGTCAGGGCCTGGGCGAGGCTTTCGCTGCCCGGCTGCAGCTTGCGCAGCGAGTCACACACCAGACTGAACTGGTCTGCCGCAGGCTTGAGTTTGTTGCGGTCGCCGCCCGCCAGGGCGGACCAGGTTTCCGTGGCAGCGGCGATCCGCTTGCGCGCCTGGGCCAGGAGAGCAGGATCGAAGCGACCAAACCGCGATGTTTCGTAGTCGACCGGCTTGAAACGGTCCAGCGCAAATGCCTGCCGCACGGCATTCAGTGACGGTGTCTCGACAGCCGCCGACTCCGAAGGCTTGGCCTGAGAGCAGAAGAACAGCAGGTCTTGCACCAGGCGGTCGGCAATGGTCGTGTCGCCCTTGGCCAGGGTGGCGTACTGCATCAGCACACGGGATGCCACGCGCTTGACGTATACGTCGGCGGGTAGCAGGCCCGTGCCAAAGGCTTCAAAAAAGCCCGCACAGATCTTCCAGAAAGCACGGGACTGGCGGTCCTGTTGCGCAGCCACGAAACCCAGGCAGGTGTCGCGCAAGCTCAGGGAGGCGCGCAGGTCGCCCGACTTGACGATGCGCAGAACCGCAGAATCCAGGCGCGCACGCGCCTCGGGGCCGTAGGGAAGCGGCGCTGCAGAGACGGCCCCCTCGGGCTCGCGGAAGCGGCGCTCCACAGGCCACAGATCGGCGGGGTGAACGCGGTCCGCGCCGGCCAGCGCCTGGGCATCACGGTATTGGGGAAACAGCGCCACCGGCGAAGCGGGCTTGCCCGCCAGCACGGTTTCGAGGTATTCGATCAGCGCAAAGCTTGCACGCTCAATGACGGCGGCGGCATCGTCGCTGCAGGTCTCCGGCCGCTGCACGAATTTCTGGACCGCCGACTCCATGGCCCGCAGAACGAGGGCTGGAGGGCCCATGCCCACCATTTCCAGCGCTCCGCAAGCCTGGTGCAACTGCTGCCTGGCAATGCGCAGCGGGCCTGCGTCCAGCGCCGCCAGATCCGATTCGCGTGCCACTTCCGCGTCACGCACGAAGCGCCGCATGGCCTTGACTGCGCCGTCCAGGGATTTGCGCAGTTCGTCAAGCACCCACGCCAAAGGTCCGAGGTCTTGATCCCCCTGGCCCCCGTCCGCAGCTGGTGCATTGTTGACATCAATAGATGACATGGATTCGTCCCCGGCTGCTATGAGCCAGCTGGTTGATGACTACGAGGTCAGGCGATCTTGAAACGGGCCACCGACTGGCGCAATTCCTCAGCCATGTGGGAGAGCTCACGCACCTGCTGCGCTGTGGTGCGCGTACCTTCACCGGTCTGCTCGGTCACCGCAAAAATGTGCTGGATGTTGTCGGCCACTTCGTTCGCCAACACGGCTTCACGCGAAGTCGACGACGAAATTTGCTCAATCAGTTCGGCCAGGCGGCGCGACACGCGGTCGATCTCGGTCAGCGCGGTACCCGCGCTGTCGGACAGGCGAGCCCCTTCCACCACACCCTGCGTGGAGCGTTCCATAGCGGCCACGGCGTCTTGGGTGTCTGTCTGAATAGCCTTCACCAGCGCCGAGATCTGGCGCGTGGCGTCTGCGGAGCGTTCAGCGAGGCGCTGCACTTCTTCCGCCACCACCGAGAAGCCGCGGCCGGCTTCACCAGCGGACGCGGCCTGAATGGCGGCGTTCAAAGCCAGCACGTTGGTCTGCTCGGTAATGTCCGAAATCAGTTCCGTGATTTCGCCGATCTCCTGCGAGGATTCGCCCAGACGCTTGATCCGCTTGGAAGTGTCCTGAATCTGGTCGCGGATCGAGTTCATACCGCCGATGGCGTTCTGCACGGCTTGCAGACCGGAGTCAGCAGCTTGCAGCGATTGACGGGCCACGGTAGCGGACTCTTGCGCCTGCGTGGACACTTCGTTGATTCGGGTCGCCATGTCCAGAACGGAGCGGCCGGTTTCGCGGATTTCGCGCAGTTGCTCGGTCGATGCAGCCAGCAGTTCTGTCGAGGTATTGTCCACCTGGGCAGTCGTCTGGGCCACGCGCGTTGCCGTGTTTTGCACACTGCCCACCAGCTGGCGCAACTCTTCCACCGTGTAGTTCACCGAGTCGGCGATAGCGCCGGTGATGTCCTCCGTCACCGTGGCTTCCTGGGTCAAGTCACCTTCAGCCACCGACTGCAGTTCGTTCATCAGACGCAAAATGGCAGCCTGATTGGCGTCGTTGACGCGCTTGGCTTCTTGTTCCTGGCGCTTGGCGTCCTTCTGCTGCGCTTCGGCAGCGGCCTGGCGGCCCCGGCTGTCCAGCAGCTGAACGCGCGAGATACCCACGCCGCAAAGAATCACAAACAGACCGGCCAGGGTCAGCGCAGCCAGCTGGCCACCCCCCACGCCCGTCTGGGCCGACAGCTTGGCCTGCAGACCTTCGAGCTGACGGCGCAGCGGTTCGCTGTCCGCAATGATGGCCGACTGCGCTTCGCGGGCAGACACCAGGCCCTGCAGGTTACCCAGAATGGCGCTGGCCTGGGTACGGGTCTGTTCGTAGAGCTTCACCAGCGCTTCGAGTTGTTCGCGCGTCTGCGCATCCTTGGTGGCACTCAGCCGCAGCTCGGGGCTGCCGTCCAGCAGGCCCTGGGCAATTTCCTTGAACGAATTCAAGTCCTTGCCCAGCAGGAACACGGCCTCGGGGCTCACGCCTTCCATGGTCTGGAATTCGTTGGCGGACTTGCCGATGCGCTGGGTCAACATCACCAACTGGCCCGCGGCGGAAATCTCGGCGGCCGGCGCGTTTTGCTGCAGCTTCAACGACGACACGGTTTCGGCGATTTCCAGCAGATCGGACGACTGGCGGTTGATGGTGCGCAGAGCGTCACCCACCTGCGTCAGGATCTTCTGCTGGCCCATCACCACCGCGGCGTTGCGCTCGGCCCGTTCCATCAGGGGGTTCACTGCGTCCAGGTCAGGCTTGTAGGGCTCACCCAAGGACTGAACACCCAGCTCATCGTCACCCCCGTTGAGTGCGCGCACATTGCGCGCCAGCACGCCAGAGCTTTCCACCACGTCGGGAAATGCCTGGGGACTTCCGACCAGTGCCTGCGAGACGGATTTGGCCAAACGCTGGGACTGCATGAGGGACTGGCCCGTGGCCGCCAGCTGTTGTGCGGAGCGGTCCGCTTGCCGGAGCACCCAAGCCGCAATCAGCGCCAGCACGACCAGACCAACACCCAGCAGGCCAAGCAGACGCCGCTGGTGGGCGGCAGCCGTGGCGCGGCCCAGGCCTGGCAGCGCGATCAGGTCTTCTTCCGCGTCGGACGCGGGCAGCTCCGAAGGATAGCCATCAGGATCCCCCTGAACGCTGTTCATGGCATCGGCCTGATAGGTCTCTCGCAACTGCATACCGTCCGCAGAACCCGTGGCAAGGAGTTCCTGCCCGTCATCGACGGTGCCGGCAGTCGCGCCAGCGTCCGGCGTGGCAGGTTTCCGGTTGAACAGTTTTCCAAATTGATTGACGACGGACATGGTGCAGCCTTACAGAAAAACTCAAGCACTGATGCTCAGGAAAGCGGGATGCTGGGACAGGGTCTGCAAGTTCAGTTCCTGCCAGCGCGTGCCACTGGAATCGATATAGGTGGTGCCATAGAAGGCGGGCGCATCTTCAGCGGGGGGTTCGGAGGCAACGAACGCATCGGTTCCCCGCAGCCCAGCCAAGCGATCCACCAGAAGGGCGGCATTGACATCGAGGGCCGCGTTGAACGCGAGAAGATTGGCCTCCGCCAGCGCCTGCTCCGTGCGCGGGGTGGTGGAGCCCAGAAGCCCTGCCAGGTCCACCACGCCGACGAGGCCGCCGCGCAGATTGGCAACGCCCAGGAACCAGCTTTGGGTATAAGGCACCGCCTGGACCGAAACCCAGGGGAAGATCTCCCCGGACTGTCCAAGGGGCAGCAAATAAAAACTCCCGGCGGACTCTACAGCCAGCCAGGATGAAACAGAGGTCCCCTCGGTCCTTGCCGCTTGAAGTCGGCTGGCAAGTCGGGTTTGGAGCTCTCGAAGGGCTTCGCGGTTGGCCATGGACGCGCCGCAGCCTCAGTTGAGGGCGTCGATTTTGGCCTGGAGTTCTGCGGGATCCACCGGCTTGGTGATGTAGCCACGCGCTCCCTGCCGCATTCCCCAGACACGGTCCGTTTCCTGGTTCTTGCTCGTGCACATGATGATGGGCACATCGGCATAGAGGGGATCACGGGAGATGGCGCGCGTGAGCTGAAAGCCGTTCTGCCCCGGCATCACGACGTCCATCAGGATCAGGTCAGGCTTGTCTTCGGCCAGGCGGCGGAAAGCCTCGTCGGCATTTTCCGCAGTGCGCACCTGCATGCCTTTCTTCTGAAGCAGATCCGTCAAAAACATCAACTCGGTCTTCGAGTCGTCGACGACCAGTACTTTCTGGATGGGCATTACATCGCTCCTTGTTGGGAATTGCCAAACTGCTGCACCGCCTGCAACAGTTGGTCTTTGGTAAACGGTTTGGTGAGATATTCCTGGCAACCGACCATGCGCCCGCGCGCCTTGTCGAACACGCCGTCCTTGGAGGACAGCATTACCACCGGAGTATCTGCAAAACGGGCATTGCGCTTGATGATGGCGCAGGTTTGGTACCCGTCGAGCTTGGGCATGAGGATGTCGCAGAAAATCAGTTGAGGCTGATAATCATTGACCTTGGCCAAAGCATCAAAGCCGTCGTCAGCCAACAAGACTTCGTGCCCCCCTTGCTTGAGAAAAATCTCGGCGCTTCGACGGATGGTGTTGCTGTCATCCACCACGAGCACTTTGAAAGATGCGCCTGTTGTAGTCAATTGTTACTGCTCCCGATGGGAAAATAAACAACGCGGCAGCACATGATGATGCTGGAGCGCCTCAAATCTGGACCATCTCGAAATCTTCCTTGCGGGCGCCACACTCGGGGCAGGTCCAGTTCATGGGGACCTGCTCCCATGGCGTGTTGGGGGCGATACCGTGTTCAGGTGAACCTTGAACTTCATCGTATATCCACCCGCAAATCAAACACATCCAAGTTTTAGAGTCGGTCACAGCTTAAAGGGCCTTCACATAGAATGCAACGATTGTATCTAGTCATCTCCGTGGGCTGCGGCTTCGGTGCCACCCCTCTTGCAGGATCTGGTCCATGACCATTAAAGCATCCCCCCCACCCCCAGAAAACCCCGAAAACGACGGTGACGGAGCAGCGGAAGCCAGCCCGGCCTGCGTGCTGGTCTTCAATGCAAGCGACCCCAGCGGCGCGGGCGGGCTGACAGCCGACATCACCACCATTGCGTCCGTGGGCGGACACCCGATCGCGGTGGTCACGGGGGCATACGCCCGGGATACCGCAGAGATTTTCGAGCACTTCAGCTTCGACGACGAGGCCGTGGCAGAGCAGGCCCGAGCGGTGCTCGAAGACCTGCCGGTGCAAGCCATCAAGGTCGGCTTCGTCGGCAGTGCAGAGAACATCAGCACCATCGCCGAGATCACCACCGACTACGACGAGGTTCCGGTCATTGCCTACATGCCCAACCTCTCCTGGTGGCGCGACGAGCTGATCGACGAGTATCTGGACGCTTTCCGAGAATTGTTGTTACCGCAGACCTCGGTGTTGGTTGGAAACCACAGCACGCTGTGGCGCTGGCTGTTACCGGACTGGACGGGCGAGCGCAACCCCACCGCGCGCGACATCGCCCGGGCGGCTTCCGAGATGGGCGTGCCCTACACGCTGGTCACCGGCATTCCCTTGCCCGAGCAGTTCGTGGAGAACGTGCTCGCCTCGCCACAGACCGTGCTGGGCAGCGGCAAATTCGAGCTGTTCGAAGCGACCTTCTCTGGTGCGGGCGACACGCTCTCGGCTGCATTGACCGCCCTGGTCGCTGCTGGCAACGACCTGGGCGAGGCAACCAGTGAAGCGCTGAGCTATCTCGACCGCTGCCTGGACGCGGGCTTTCGCCCCGGGATGGGCCACATCGTGCCCGACCGCATGTTCTGGGCGCAGCCCGAAGACGACGAAGACGACGGCGGTGAGGCCGCCGCCGAAGACGAACCCCTGATCGACGAAACACAGGCCCTGGAAGGCTTTGTGATGCCGCCCCATGACACCAAGCACTGACCTCAACATCCCCCTGTTCGAACGCGCCAAGGCGCTGATCCCCGGCGGCGTGAACTCGCCCGTGCGGGCCTTCAAGGCCGTGGGCGGCACGCCGCGCTTCGTCAAGCGGGCACAAGGCGCGTACTTCTGGGACGCCAACGACCAGCGTTTCATCGACTACATCGGCTCCTGGGGCCCCATGATCCTCGGCCATGGCCACCCGGCCGTGCTGGAGGCCGTGCAGAAGGCGGCGCTCGAAGGTTTCAGCTTCGGCGCCCCCACCGAGCGCGAGGTTGAGCTGGCCGAGGAAATCCTGAGCCTCGTTCCCTCCATGGAGATGATCCGCCTGGTCAGCTCGGGCACCGAGGCCGGCATGAGCGCCATCCGCCTCGCGCGCGGCGCCACGGGCCGCAGCAAGTTCATCAAGTTCGAAGGCTGCTACCACGGCCATGCCGACTCGCTCCTGGTCAAGGCTGGCTCGGGCCTTGCCACCTTCGGCAACGCCACTAGCGCGGGCGTGCCACCCGAGGTGGTGCAGCACACCATCGTGCTCGAATACAACAACGTGGCCCAGCTGGAAGAAGCCTTCGCCCTGCACGGCAAAGACCTCGCCTGCGTGATGATCGAGCCCATCGCTGGCAACATGAACTTCGTGCGCGCCAGCGTTCCGTTCATGAAGCGCTGCCGCGAGCTGTGCACCGAATACGGCGCGCTGCTGGTGCTGGATGAAGTGATGACAGGCTTCCGCGTCGCCCTGGGAAGCGCGCAAAGCGTGTACGCCCGAAGCATCCCGGGCTTCAAGCCCGACCTCACCGTGCTGGGCAAGGTGATCGGCGGCGGCATGCCGCTGGCGGCCTTTGGCGGCCCCCGCGCCATCATGGAACACCTCGCGCCACTGGGCGCCGTGTACCAGGCCGGTACGCTCTCGGGCAACCCGGTGGCCACGGCCTGCGGGCTGACCACGCTGCGCGAGATCAAGAAGCCCGGCTTCTTCGATGCGCTCTCGGCCCGCACCCGTTCGCTGGTCGATGGCCTGGCGCAGGCGGCCCAGGACGAAGGCGTGCCCTTCAGCACGGACTGCGAAGGCGGCATGTTCGGCTTCTTCCTCCTGCCCGAGCTGCCACAGAACTACGCCCAGGTGCTCAAGACCGACAGTGCGCGCTTCAATGCCCTGTTCCACGGCCTGCTGGACCGCGGCGTCTACATCGCCCCCGCGCTGTACGAGGCGGGTTTCGTGAGCGCCGCCCACACGGCCGACGACATTGCTGCCACGGTGGCCGCGGCGCGCGAAGTGTTCAATTCACTACAAAAATAATAGCTGCTTGCGCTTATCTCTCAAGCGCCAGGGCCGATTTTTACTGGAATTTCGCCGGGTTAGCTCTCACAGCAGCCCGCGCAGTTCCCGCGCAGCGTCCTGCAGCAGGGGCAGCATGTCGCGCAGCAGGCTGCCTTCGTCGATCTGCTTGGGGGACGCCACCACGTTCAGCGCCGCCACCGTGTGGCCCTGCAGGTTGCGCAGCGGCACGGCCAGGGCGTGCACGCCCAGCTCGTGCTCTTCCACCGCCAGGCAGAAATCGTCGCGCCGCACCTGGGCAATGACCTGGCGCAGGGGGCCGATCTGCGTGATGGTGCGGGGCGTGAGCCGCTGCAGCGTGCGCCCCTTGAGCCAGGCCGTGAGTGCTGCGGGCGGCAGCGCCGCCAGCAGCACGCGGCCGGTGGATGTGGGAGGCGCGGGCAGCCGCGCACCCAGGTGCAGGCCGTAGGCCAGCACGCGCGACGGCGCGCCATACACCCCGCTGCGCGCCACGATCACCACCTCATCGCCATCCAGCACCACGGCCGAGAACGACTGCTGCGTCTGCGCGGCCAGCCGGTTCAGCGTGGGCTGCAGCACGCGCGGCAGCCGGGCCGAGGCCAGGTAGCTGCCCGAGAACCGCAACACCTTGGGCGCCAGCCAGAAGTAGCTGCCGTCCGTCTCCAGATAGCCCAGGTGCGCCAGCGTGAGCAGATGGCGCCGCGCCGCCGCGCGCGTGAGGCCCGTGCGCTGCGCGGCCAACGTGGCGTTGAGGCGCTGACGCTCGGTGTCAAAGCTCTCCAGCACGGCCAGGCCCTTGGCCATGCCTTCGATGAAGTCTGCCTTGGCGATGGGGAAGCTGCTCATGGAGAGGGGTGACAAGGGGCCAACAAAACACAAGTGCCGGGCACTTCGACGATTGCGCGATGATCGCACAAGCACTTCATTCATCGCACGCAATCTGCCGTGCGGCCTCGCGGTTTGATTTGCATCAACCTACGCTTGACCCACATCAATCGACGCAGCGGCAGCCCTCGGGCGCCACCGCCGCTGCGCTCTCCGTTTTAGCTTTCGTGAGGTGTTGCCATGCGTACCCAGGTTGCCATCGTTGGCGCCGGCCCTGCCGGCCTGCTGCTCGGCCAGTTGCTCTACAAATCCGGCATTGACGCCGTCATCATCGAACAGCGCAGCCCCGACTACGTGCTCGGCCGCATCCGCGCTGGGGTGCTGGAGCAGGTCAGCATGGACCTGCTGGACCAAGCCGGTGTCGGCGCCCGCGCCCACGCCGAGGGCCTGCCCCACGACGGCATCGAGCTGCTTTTCAAGGGCGCACGCCACCGCATCGATCTGCATGAACTCACCGGCGGCAGCCGCGTGACGGTGTATGGGCAGACCGAGGTGACGCGGGATCTGATGGACGCCCGCGCAGCGGAAGGGCTGACCACGGTGTACGAAGCCCACAACGTGAGCGTGCACGACTTCGACGGCCAAGAGCCGCGCGTGACCTACGAGAAGGACGGCCAGACCCACACCCTGCACTGCGACTTCATCGCAGGCTGCGACGGCTACCACGGCGTGTGCCGCGCCAGCGCGCCGGCCGACCTGCTCAAGACCTACGAGCGCGTGTACCCCTTTGGCTGGCTGGGCGTGCTGGCCGACGTGCCGCCGGTCTCACACGAACTGATTTACGCCAACACCGAGCGCGGCTTCGCACTGTGCAGCATGCGCAGCGCCACCCGCAGCCGCTACTACGTGCAGGTGCCCAGCACCGACAAGATCGAGAACTGGACCATCGACCAGTTCTGGGCCGAGCTGGGCAATCGCCTGGACCCCGAGGCACGCGCCAACCTGGTCACCGGCCCCGCGCTGGAGATGAGCATTGCCCCGCTGCGCAGCTTTGTGGCCGAGCCCATGCGTTTTGGCCGCATGTTCCTGGCGGGCGACGCGGCCCACATCGTGCCGCCCACCGGCGCCAAGGGCCTGAACCTGGCGGCCAGCGATGTGGGCTTCCTGTGGACCGCGCTGACCGAGTTCTACAACGAGAAATCCTCCGTGGGCATCGACACCTATTCCGACCGCTGCCTGCGCCGCGTATGGCGCGCCGAGCGCTTCTCGTGGTGGTTCACCTCGCTGATGCATCGATTCCCCGACACCGGCGAGTTCGGCCAGAAGATCCAGGAGGCTGAGCTGGACTACTTGGTGAACTCACGCGCCGCCTCGGTGTCGTTGGCGGAGAACTATGTGGGACTGCCGATGAACTTCGGCACCTGAACCTCACCTTAGTCCTGACAACGGGCATAAAAAAAGCGGCTTCCTTGGAAGCCGCTTTTTGTTAGGTACCCGCCTTCGGTCGGATCAGTGACGGAAGTGACGCACTCCGCTGAAGACCATGGCCACGCCGCGCTCGTTGGCTGCGTCAATCACTTCGTTGTCGCGCATGGAGCCACCGGGCTGGATGACGCAGGTGGCACCTGCATCCACCACTACATCCAGACCATCGCGGAAGGGGAAGAACGCATCGCTCGCCACGACCGTGCCTTGCAAGGTCAGGCCCGCGTGGCCTGCCTTAATGCTGGCGATGCGGGCCGAGTCCAGGCGGCTCATCTGGCCGGCGCCCACGCCCATGGTCATGCCGCCCTTGCAGAAGACGATGGCGTTGCTCTTGACGTACTTGGCCACCTTCCAGGCGAAGAGCAGGTCTTCCATCTCTTCCAGCGTGGGCTGTTTCTTCGTCACGACCTTGAGGTCGATGAGCGACAGCTCGTGGTTGTCGGCCGTCTGCAGCAGCAGGCCCGAGCCGATGCGCTTGGCGTCCATGGCGTTGCGGCCGCGTTCCCAGTCGGTCTTGCCACCGTGTGCTGGCAAGGCGATCTTGAGCAGGCGCACATTGGCCTTGGCCTTGAAGATTTCCAGCGCCTCGGCGGTGAAGTCGGGGGCCATCAGCACTTCCACGAACTGCTTGCTGACCTGCGCTGCGGCTGCGCCATCCACCACGCGGTTGAAGGCGATGATGCCGCCGAAGGCGCTGGTGGGGTCGGTCTGGAACGCCTTGCTGTAGGCGCTCAGTGCATCCAGGCCCACGGCCACGCCGCAAGGGTTGGCGTGCTTGACGATCACGCAGGCGGCAGCTTCAAAGCTCTTCACGCATTCCCACGCGGCATCGGCGTCGGCAATGTTGTTGTAGCTCAGTTCCTTGCCTTGCAGCTGCTGTGCCGTGACGAGCGAGCCGGGTGCTGGGTACAGGTCGCGGTACAGCGCGGCCTGCTGGTGGCTGTTTTCGCCATAACGCAGGTCTTGCACCTTGGTGAAGATGCCGTTGCTCTGGCCGGGGAACTGGGTGCGCGTGGGCACATACGTTTCCGACAGCTTTTCTTCTTCGAACGTGACGGACGAGAGGTAGTCGCTGATCGCGCCGTCGTACTGCGCGATGCGGTTGAATGCGGCCACCGACAGCGCAAAGCGCAGCTTGTCGCTCAACTTGCCGCCGGCCTTCAGCTCGGCCAGCACGGCCTCGTACTGGTCGGACGAGGTGATCACGCCCACGTCCTTCCAGTTCTTGGCGGCGCTGCG
>Ga0307408_100001164_pt1 | contig 19985 bp, 15 predicted proteins | sample 322Cmetagenome_FD_202116 | JGI IMG/M metagenome (GOLD analysis project Ga0307408, IMG submission 202116) | Maize rhizosphere microbial communities from greenhouse at UC Davis, California, United States - 322HYB-C-3 | ecosystem: Host-associated > Plants > Roots > Rhizosphere > Soil | place... | reverse complement strand
TCGACCTCAGCCACGCCTATCATGCGCTGCACATGCCCAACCTCGCGAGCTTCGCGGGCGGGGGTTATCCCTTTACCGTGCGGCCGGACATGGCGGAAACGGTCGTCCTGCTGCCTAGCGATCCGACGCCCGGCGTGGTCGAGGCGTTCCTGAACGTCATGGGTCGCTTTGGCGACGCCACCGGAACGCCGGCGATCCGGACCAGCGTCACCCGTTCGATCGATGCGGGCCGCATGACGGGCAAGGACATTCTGGTGATCGGCCCGGTCCAGGTCGCCCAGTCGGAATCGCTCTTCGCCGGCGCGCCCGTCTTCTACCAGGACGGCCGGCTGCGCGTCACCGAACGCACGCCGGTGGAGCGGGTCTTCGACCTCTTCTCCCCTTATGAGCGCAGCGACAGCGCCACCGTCGACGGCTTCTTCTCCGGGTCCGACAGCTTCAGCGGCATCGTCGGCTTCCGGTCGCCCTTCGACGCCGACCGCAGCGTCGTCGCGCTGCTGGCCAGCGATCCCGAAGCGCTGCCCGCCCTGGTCAACGGCCTTAACGACACCAAGATCAACGCCCAGGTCCAGGGCGACCTTTCCGTGGTGGACGGCGAAAGCATGGCCAGCTTTGCGGTGGGCGACGGCTATTGGGTCGGATCGCTGCCGGTCTGGATGAAGATCGCCTTTTGGATGAGCCAGCGACCCTTCCTGATCGCCCTGGGTGGCCTGCTGGTCGCCTTCCTCATCTCCGCCCCGGTCTATCTGCTGTTCAAACGGCAGGAAGCCAAGCGCCTCGAAGCGGTGAAATGATCATGAAGAAGACGATCTCGATCCTCGGCCTGCCTCTGCTCGCCATCGCGACCATGCCCCTCGCGCATGCGGAGGTGCAGGGTGTCGCCCCGCTGCTGAAGCAGGCCCGCTATTGGCAGTCCAAGGGACGCGGCGACCTGGCGCGACAGGCCTATAACCGGGTGCTGGCCATCGACCCGGCCAATGCGGAGGCACGGCGCGGCCTTGCCGGCAATGCGCCCCAGCCCAAAGCCGCAGCCAGGCCGCGGGCCGAGCAGGCCGCTCGCCCCGCCGCATCCGCACCGGCACGCGCCGCACCATCTGGCCCGGCGCGCACGGCCCGCAGCGACAGGGGCAGCGACGCCCGCGCCGCCGGTTTCCGCGCGCTGGAGGCTGGACAACTCGACACCGCGGCCGCCCGCTTCCGCACCGCGCTTTCCGCCAATCCCAACGACGCCGACGCGCTGGGCGGCATGGGCATCGTACAATTGCGGAAGTCCGAATTTGCGCAGGCCCGCGACCTGCTGGCCCGCGCCTCCCGCACGGGCGGCGCAGGAAAATGGGCCGAGGCATTGCAGTCCGCCCGCTTCTATGCCGATCTCGACTCGGCCCGAACGGCGCTGGACAAGGGCGATCTGGCGCGCGCGGAGCAACTCGCCACCACGCTCACCCAGTCGAACGTCCGCGACAAGGGGCCTGCCATATCGGTATTGGCCAGCGTCTATGAACGGCAGGGCCGCTATAATGAGGCGGCCGAACTCTACCGGCAATTGGGCAAGTCCGGCGGTGCCACCGGCTCTGGCGCCGCCATCGCCCAGGCCAGCGCCACCCGCAACGAGGCACGCGCCGCGCTGGACAGCGGTGACGCAGCGCGCGCCGAACAGTTGCTGCGCGCCGCCATGGGCAGTGCGCCCGACGACCCATGGGTCGCCTATGATCTCGCCGGCCTGCTCCAGCAGCAGGGCCGCGTCGCGGAGCAGGACGCGCTCGTCCGCCAGCTTTCCTATTCGGACAAGGCCGAGCCGCTCTACGCCGCTGCGCTGATCCTCGACCGTGCGGGCCGCACCGGCGATGCGCAGGCTGTCGCCGCGCGCATTCCGGAAGGGCAGCGCACGGCGGAGATGCGCAATTTCATCGCCGGCCTGGGCATATCCGCCACCATAGTCCAGGCGAAGGCCGCAGGAGCCCGGGGCGCACAGGGACAGGGTCTCGCCATGCTGCGCCAGGCGTCGGAGATGCGGGGCATTTCCGCAGACCGCATGGGCGCGCTGGCCCAGGGCATGCTGGAACTGGGCGACGCGCGCGGCGCAAGCCAGTTGGCGGCCCAGGCACTGGACGCCCCCGCCATTGATGCGGGCGCCTATGACGCCGCGGTGCGGGTCCTGGCGCAGACCGGGCAGGACGGCCTGGCCATGAGCGCCGTGCAGAAGGCGTCGGCACTGGCCGGCCCGTCGCTTCAGGGTCAACGCAGTCTGGGTAATCTGAAGGCGACGCTCGCCGCCGCGCAGGCGGACCGGATGCGGCAAGCGGGTCAGTTCGCCCCGGCCTTCGACATGTTGCAGGCGGCATGGAACGATGCGCCGGGCAATGAGGAAATCCTCTCCGCCCTGGCGCGGCTGTACCAGTCGGGCGGCCTCAACGCGCAGGCGGCGCAGACCTTCCGCATGCTGCTGGCGCAGAGACCGTCCGATCGCGACGCCATGGTGGGCCTGATCGACACGGCCAGCGCGTCGGGCGACATGGACACGGCGCGCGCCGTATCCCAGCAGGCGATCCAGATGCACCCGGCCGATTACCGGGTCTATATGGCAGCGGCGCGCATGGCCCGCACCCGCGGCAATGACGGCGATGCGGCGCGTTACCTCAAGACCGCCAAGGCGCTCTACATGCGTGAGACAGGCATGGCGCCCGACACCATGATGGCGAACGGCAATCCCTTTGCGGCGGCGCCCCAGTCGGCCAACCCCTTCCGCGCCACGGCCGCGCCGCAGCCGGTCAATCCATTCGCGCTCGGCAGCAATCCCACGGCCATATCGGCGCCCTATGCGCCGCCCATGGGTTTCGCCGCGCAGCAGCCGGCATCACCCTTGCCCGCCGCCGCCGCGCCCGCCTACCCAACCGCGCCAGGCTATGCCGCCCCGACCGGCTTCCCCGGCATGGCGGCTCCAGCGCCCTCTTACGGCAACCCGGTCTACGGCAACCCCGTCTATGGCGATCCGGTCTACGGCGTTCAGGGCAATGGCATGACGAACGTCCCCGCCGATCCGGTACTGGCGGAGATCGACCAGCAATTGCAGCAATCGGCCGACGAAAGCGGCCCGCGCGTCGACGTCGACACCGGCTTCCGCTCCCGCTCCGGCGAGACGGGCCTCAGCAAATTGCGCGAAATGACCGGCAGCGCCGCCCTCTCCACGCCCTTCGCCGGAGGCCGGGTCGGAGTCAAGGCGACGGCGGTCGTGCTGGACGCGGGTCGCCCGACAGGATCCGGCCTCGCCCGCTTCGGCACCAACGCCACGCCCGAAGCGCAGGGGATCGTGGACGAGCAGCCATCCGTGCTGACAAATGCCGAAACGCAGCACCAGTCCGGCGTCGCCGTCACCGCCAGCTATGTCAGCAAGCTGCTGAAGCTGGAAGCGGGCGTCACGCCGCTCGGTTTTCCCAAGGAACATGTCACCGGCAGGATCGAGGTGACGCCGCGCCTGTCGACCAACGCGACCATGCGCATCTGGGCCGATCGCAAGCCCGTGACCGACAGCATCATCGCCTATGCCGGCACGGAGGATCCTCGCACCGGCGCCTTCTGGGGCGCGGTCATGAAGAGCGGCGGCGGCTTGTCCCTGTCCTATGACCGCAACGGCAATGGCGTCTATGCCGACGGTTCCTTCTATCATTATGACGGCACGGCAGTGCGCGACAATGACAGTGTGGAGATCAATGCCGGCGGCTATTTGCGCGCATGGCAGAATGCGCGCTCGGGCGTTTCCGTCGGCTTCAACGTCAATTACCAGAATTACGACAACAACCAGAATTATTTCACCTACGGCCATGGCGGTTATTTCAGCCCGCAAAGCTTCCTCAGCGTCAATTTCCCGATCCGCTACTGGACGAATGACGGCCCGATGAGCATCCAGGCCAGCGTCGCGCCGGGCTATCAAAGCTATGATCAACAGGGCGAGCCGGTCTATCCGACGGAGCCGGGCGCGCAGGGCGTTCTGGATTTCCTCAAGAGCCAGAACAGCGATGTCCGCTCCCGCTATGACAGCATCAGCAAGACGGGCTTCGGCCTGTCGGCGACCGGCGCAATTTCCTACCGGGTCAGCCCGAATACCCGGCTGGGCGGGGAACTGAATATAAACACTTTCGGTGAATATAAGGAATTCAAGACACTTATCGGGCTCAAGCAGAATATCGGAGGCAATTGATGTTGTTCGTGAAGGACTTCCCGGTCGCGGGTGATCAGGACATCGCCATGCTCGCCTCCAGCGGGGAGGCTGCGCAGCGCTTCGTCAGCCTGATGCTCGCCGAAATCGCCTCCGCCGCCACGGCGGAGCAGATGCAGGGATTTTTCCGGGCCATCGGCGCCCGCCTCGCGAAAAGCTATCCAATCGACAATGCCAGGAACATGGAAAGGCTGACGGAGCACGGCAACATGGTCTGGGACAGGCTGCATTGGGGCGGCGTTCGTTTCGAACTGGACGATGAAGGAATCGACATCTTCCATCATGGCCTGCCCGAAAGGCTGGAGGGCGATGCCGAGGGAATCTGGGCAAAAGTCGCTCCCTTCATCCTGGAAGGAGCCTATGACGCATGGTTCCGGCAGATGGGCAGCGGCGAACGGCTCAGCACCAGGATTTCGCGCAACCAGGACGGGCATATCGAACTGCGCCATGGGATTTGAACGGCGGACGGTCCTGACCGTCCTCGCCTTCGCGCTGACGACCGGTTGCGCCCGTGCCAAATCTCCCAGATCCGCTGATGGCCTGATGCTCGATCCCGCGCTCTGGCAGGGCTACAAGGCCCGCTTCCTGGCGCCCGAAGGCAGGATCGTCGACAATGGCAATGGCGGGGTCAGCCATAGCGAGGGCCAGGGCTATGGCATGGTGCTGGCGCAGGCGGCGGGCGACAGTGCCGCCTTTGACGGCATGGCGCGCTGGACCGCCCAGACCCTGCTGCGCAAGGACGTGGCGCTGCACAGCTGGCGCTTCACCCCCGGCCGCGCCGATCCGGTGGCCGATCCCAACAATGCGACCGACGGCGACCTGCTGATCGCCTGGGCGCTGCTGATGGCGGGCCGCCGCTGGGGAAAGGCGGATTATCTGCAGCAGTCAGCGGCCATCCGCGGCGCGATCGCGCAGAAGCTGATCGTGCAGCGTCACGGCTTCTCCCTGCTGCTGCCGGGCCTGGTCGGCTTTGCCAGGCCGGACCGGGTGGTCATCAACCCGTCCTATTATGTATGGCCGGCGATCGACAGCTTCGTCCGGCTGGAGCCCCGTTTCTGGGGTCCGCTGGCGTCCGACGGCCTCAAGATCCTGAAGGCCGCGCGCTTTGGCCCGTCGGGCCTGCCCGCCGACTGGCTCGACATCAAGGGGAAGGGCGTGGTCGAACCGGCGGAGGGACGCGATCCGGTCTTCGGCTTCGAGGGCATTCGCGTGCCGCTCTATTGCCTGATGAGCGGCCGACGCAGCGCATGCGACACCATCGCGCGCTACTGGTCGGCGCTCAACCGCGCCGGCAAGCCGCTGCCCGCCTGGGTGAATGTCGTGACCGGCGAAACGGCGCCCTATGCCCTGTCCGCGGGCGCCACCGCGATCGCCGGACGCCTGCTGACCCGCAACCTGTCGGCCGCCACCGCTGATCAGGACTATTATGCCGCAACGCTGGGACTGATGAACCAGATGCGGATTTGAGCGGCGTTTTCCGGTTTGCCGCCTCTCGGCCTTCCGGAAGCACGGCGTGCCTGACGGCAGCCATTGGCCATTCCTGCTCAAAAATACTAAAGAAGCCCGATGACGTCCTCCCCCGAACTTGCCATTCGCCTGCGCCGCGCCGACTTCAACCGCGCCCTGACGGGAGCGGACCTGAATGCCATCGCCCCCCTGCTCGCGCCCCAGGCCATGCTCATCACCGGATCGGACAGCGCGGTCATCTCCAGCCGCAAGGCGCAGCTCCAGGCCTGGGAGCGGGAATTCGCGGCCGCAAAGCGCACCGTCTACACCCGCACGCCGGAAAATATCATCATCTCGCCGGTCGAACCCATCGCGATGGAACATGGCCGGTGGCAGGGCGTGACCGCCGGTTCGGGCCATGTCCTGGCATCGGGAAGCTACAGCGCCAAATGGCGGCAGATCGGCGCCGACTGGATCATCGAGGCGGAAATCTATGTGACGCTCGCCTGACGGGAAATGCTTGAACAGTGGCGCGCCCGCGCCCAATTAGAGACTGTTCCCCCTCCCATGGGGGCCAGCAGTCCACGAGTAGCCATGACCACCGCCAATCCCCTTCTTGCCGACAGCGACCTGCCCGATTTCGCCGCCGTCCAGCCTGCCCATGTCGTCCCCGCCATGGAGGAGGCGATCGCAGCCCACCGCGCCGCCATCGAAGGGATCACCGCCAGCGGGAAGGATGATTTCGAAGCGGTCATCCTCGCCGCCGAGCGCGCCGATTTCCTGTTGTCGCGGGTCTGGTCCCCGATCGGGCACCTCTCCTCCGTGGCGGACACGCCCGAATTGCGGGAAGCGCATGCCGCCGCCCAGGCGCTTATGACCGCCTATCTGATGGAAGCGGGGCAGAACCGCGCCCATCATGACGCGGTGGCGCGCATCGCCGCCCGCCCCGATTTCGCCGGCCTGCCGCCCGCCGCCCGCCGTGCGGTCGATCTTGCCCTGCGCGGCTTCCGCCTGGCGGGCGTCGCGCTGGAGGGGGAGGCGCGGCAACGCTTCCTCGACATCGGCGTAGCCTTGAGCGACCTCAGCACCAAATTCGGCAATGCCGTGCTCGATGCGACCGAAGCCTGGAGCGAGCATGTCACCGACGAAGCGGCGCTCGAAGGAGTGCCGGACAGCGACAGGGCGACCCTCGCCGCCTATGCGCAGGAACGGGGGCTGCCGGGTTGGCTCATCACCCTGCGCCAGCCCAGCGTGCTCGCCATCCTCTATCACGCCAGGGACCGGGCGCTCCGGGAACGGGTCTATCGCGCCTACAACACCCGCGCCTCCGACCAGGCAGAGGATAGCAGCCACGACAACAGCGAACGGATCGACGCGATCATGGCGCTGCGCCATGAGGCGGCGCAGATATTGGGCTTTGCCGATTCCGCAGCCCATTCGCTGGAAACCAAGATGGCCGCCGACGCTGACGAGGCGCTGGCCTTCCTGACCGATCTCGCCCGGCGGGCACGGCCGGTCGGGGAGCGTGAACTGGCCGACGCGCGCGCCTTCGCCGCCGACCATCTGGGGCTGGACGATGTCCGGCCCTGGGATCTTTCCTATGTCGCCGAAGCGATGCGCCGCACCCTGCACGGCGTCGATCAGGAGGCGCTGAAGGCCTATTTCCCCCTGCCCCGCGTGCTTGCGGGAACGCAGGCGCTGATCGGCCGGCTGTTCAATGTCCGCCTGGTCGCGCGCCAGGGCGTGTCGACCTGGCATCCGGACGTTCTGTTCTATGATGTGCTGGACGCGGACGACAGCGTGGTGGCGGGCGTCTATCTCGATCTGTTCGCGCGCGCGGGCAAGCGGGGCGGCGCATGGATGGACGTCTGTCGTTCGCGCTTCCGCGACGCCGATCGGCTGCATCTTCCCATCGCCTATCTCACCACCAATTTCGCGCCACCGTCGGGCGAACGGCCTTCGCTGCTGACGCATAACGACGTGGTGACGCTATTCCACGAATTCGGCCATGTGCTGCATCATCTGCTGACGGAGGTCGACTTGCCTTCCATCGGCGGCATCAGCGGCGTGGAATGGGACGCGGTGGAGCTGCCCAGCCAGTTCATGGAGAATTTCGCTTGGGACAGGGACACGCTGATCGGGCTGTCCGGCCATGTCGACAGCGGGGAAGCACTGCCGCAGGCGATGTTCGACCGGTTGCTAGCGGCGCGGCAGTTCCAGGCGGGCCTCGCCATTTTGCGCCAGATCGAATTCGCGACCTTCGACCTGCTGCTCCACCGCGACTATGATCCGGCGCAGGGCGCGGGGGTCAACGCCATGCTGGACCAGGTGCGCAAGGCGGTCGCCGTGATCCGTCCGCCGGAATGGAACCGCTTTGCCCATGCCTTCAGCCATATCTTCGCGGGCGGTTATGCGGCGGGCTATTATTCCTATCTCTGGGCCGAACTCCTGTCGGCCGACGCCTTCGAGATTTTCGCCCATGCCGACATCCCCGGCGGCGGCGCGACCGCTTTCCGCCGCGAAATCCTGGCCGCCGGGGCGAGCCGCCCCGCGGCGGACAATTTCCGGGCCTTTGCCGGCCGCGCACCGGAGGTCGACGCGCTGCTGCGCATGCGGGGCCTGGCCGCCTGAGTTCGATCAGAAGTGGGCGGTGTATCCGCCGTCCACCGCCAGCACCTGCCCGGTCACATAGGATGCCGCGTCCGACGCCAGGAACAGCACCGGGCCGACAATCTCCTCCGGCCGTCCCCATCGCCCCAGCGACGTCCGCCGCGCCAGATGATCCGCAACGCCCGGATCGGCGATCATCTCCTCATTGGCCTCCGTCGCGAAATAGCCAGGCGCGACGGCATTCACCGTGATGCCGCGAACACCCAGTTCCGCCGCCAGAGCCCGCGTCAGCGCGTCCAGCCCGCCCTTCGCCATGGTGTAGGCGGCGTCACCCGATCGGGCGATCTGGCCCGCGATGGATGTGACGTTGACGATCCGCCCGCCTTCCCTCATGTCGCCAGCCACCGCCCGGACAAGATCGAAGGGCGCGACCAGGTTGGCCTCCAGCATCCGCCGGACCGCCGGCCTGTCCAGCTCTCCGATCGGCCGGCGGTCGCGATGGCCGGCATTGTTGACCAATATGTCGATCGGGCCGCGGCGACCGAGCGCCGCCCGAAGCGCCTCCCCATCCTCCAGGTCGAAGATCAGCGGCTCGCCCGTCCCGCCTGCGGCGGCGATGGCGGCGGCCGTGTCCTCAAGCTGCGCCGCCCGTCGACCATGGAGCAGGACATGCGCGCCCGCCCCCGCAAGGCCCAGTGCGATTTCGCGTCCCAGGCCGCGCCCGGCCCCGGTGACGAGGGCGATCTTCCCTTGCAACATTCAACCTTCTCCACCAGCCGGTCAGGCGAGGGCGAAGGCCTTGCCCCGCCCGCAATTGATGAACAGCACCAGCCCGGCGCCGATCAGGCACAATATCCCCGCCGCCACGAAGGCGGGCATATAGCTGTGCCACGCCGTCCGGGAAAGACCGCCCGCCAGCGCCGCGCTGGCCGCGCCCAACTGGTGACCGGCGAATATCCAGCCGAACACGACATTGGCCCGTTCCGGCCCAAAACGCTGCGCCGTCAGCTTGACGGTCGGCGGCACGGTCGCGACCCAGTCCAGGCCATAGAAGGCCGCGAAGATCGACAGGCTGTAGAGCGAGAAATCGCTGAACGGCAAATAGAGCAGCGACAGCCCACGCAACCCGTAATAGCAGCACAGCAGCCAGCGATTGTCGAACCGGTCCGACAGCCAGCCCGACGCGAGCGTACCTGCAAAGTCGAACAGCCCCATCATCGCCAGCATCGACGCCGCGCCCACCGCCGCCAGCCCATAATCCCCGCACAGCGCGATGAAATGCGTCTGGACCAGCCCGTTGGTGCTGGCGCCGCAGATGTAGAAGGTGAAGAACAATATCCAGAAGCTCGGCACCCGCGCAGCGTCGGCCAATATGCGAAGCGGGCTGATCAGCAGGGCGCCGAAACCGGCCGGCTGGGCCGGCGCGGGGTGGACCTCGCTCTCGCCATAGGGCGGCAGGCCGAGGTCGGCGGGACGGTCCCGCATCAGCAGCAGCACGGCCAGCGCCGCCAGCAGGATCGCTCCGCACACCAGCAGGATGGCGGCCCGCCAGCCGAAACGCTCCGTCAGCGCGGCAAGCAGCGGCAGGAAGACCAGTTGGCCCGTCGCGGTGCTGGCGGACAGCAATCCCATGACCAGCCCCCGCCAATGGGTAAACCAGCGCGTGGCGACGGTGGCGCCCAGCACCACGGCGGTAAGGCCCGTGCCTATGCCGATGACCACGCCCCATAGCAGGACCAATTGCCACAATTGGGTCATGCCCATCGACAGCAGCAGCCCGCCGATGATGATCGACAGCGAGATCAGCATCATCCGCCGCAGGCCGAAGCGGTTCATGAAGGCGGCGGCAAACGGCCCCATGCAGCCGAACAGGACGAAGCGTATGGCCAGCGCCCCGGAAATATCCGCCGCGCTCCAGCCGAATTCCTTCTGCAGCGGGATGATGAACACGCCGGGCGCGCCCACGGCGCCCGCGACGACCAGCATGGTGAGGAAGGTCGCGGCCAGCACCGCCCAGCCATAATGGATTTGCCGCGCGCCCATATGGCGCGCGAGGATGGCGGAGAGCATGCAGGCCTCGGTTCCGGATCGACAGACCGGCATTTGATGGTGATCATCGTCAAATGGTCAAGGGGCCAGTTGGCGCGCCTTGGACATGAACGATTGGCGCTGGCGGGTGCAGCGTCTTACCGCGCAGGCGGCTGAATGACCGCATCCTCCCGCTTTTCCGGACGGATGTAGATTGAGGTGAGTTCGGGGATGGCGCGCTTCAGCTCGCTCTCCATCTCCTCGATCAGGCTTTCGGCACGGCCCATGAGCAGGTCGTCGTCGAAATCGGCGCTGATCGCCACGAAGACGGCATCGGGCGCGGTGTGGACGGTGCGAATGTGATTGACGGCGGTGATCTCCGACCGCCGGTCGAGCAGCCGCCGCACGGTGTCGATGATCGCCCGGTCAGCGCTCTCCCCGATCAACAGGCCCTTTGCCTCCCGCGCCAGCAGGACCGCCACCCCGCCCAGCACGAGCCCGATGATGATGGAGGCGACGCCGTCCAGTCGGGCATCGCCGAAATAATGGCTCGCCCAGACGCCAATCGCCGCCACGACCAGGCCGATGAGGGCGGCGCTGTCTTCGAACAGGACGATAAAACCCGCCGGATCCTTCGACCGGCGGATCGACTGCCACCAGCTGCTCGGCCCCCGGCTGCGCCCGAATTCGCGCACGGCGATGGTCCAGGACGTGCCCTCCAGCAGGAAGGCGATGGTCAGGACCGCGTAATTGACGGCCGGATCGCGCAGCGGCTCCGGCCGCGCGACATGCAGCCAGCCCTCATAGACCGATACGCCCGCACCAACCGCGAAGATCAGGATCGCGACGACGAAAGCCCAGAAATACAGTTCGCGCCCATAGCCGAAGGGATGGGCCGCATCGGCCGGCCGTTTCGCCTTGGACTGACCGTAAAGCAGCAGCAGCTGGTTGCCGCTGTCGACCAGCGAATGCACCCCCTCCGTCAGCATGGAGGAGGAGCCGGTCAGCGCGGAGGCAATGAATTTGGCGACTGCTATCCCGACATTGGCCAGCAGCGCGCCATAAAGGACGATATTTTCCCGGACATGCGCGGCGCGACCACCCTTCTCCACGAACGTTCAGCCCGGATAGGGGGCGAACTGGAACAGGCGCGCCGCACGCGCCATGTCGTCCGCAATCATCGCATCGGTCGGGCTGGACCGCCCCTCCACCGCCTTCCGGGTACAATTGAGAGCCAGAGCTTTCACAATCATCGCCTATCTCCATCCGCCCCATTCGCGCGGCGAACCGGGTTCCGGCCAATGAACTCCCCGGCGGGGGATGAGTTCTTCAGGCAGAGGAGATTTGCAATGTCCGACACCCAGGAGATGATCCACGAAGACGGCCTGCCCGGTCATGAAAGCCGGCTGGAACCCAGGCCCGAATGGGAACCCCGCTACCCCGGCTCCGGCCGGCTGGAGGGCAAGGTGGCCATCGTCACCGGCGCCGACAGCGGCATAGGGCGGGCAGTCGCGGCGCTCTACGCCCGCGAAGGCGCCGATGTCGCCATATTCTATCTCTGTGAACATGACGATGCGGCCCGGACCGCGGAGATCGTCCGCGCGGAAGGACGGCGGGCGCTGGCCGTGGCGGGCGACCTGGGCGACCGGGACTTCTGCCAGCGGGCGGTGGCGCAGGTGGTGAAGGAGCTCGGCCGGATCGACATCCTCGTCAACAATGCGGGCGAACAGCATCCCGACAGCGATATCACCGACATCAGCGAGGAACAGCTGCGCCGGACCTTTCAGACCAACATCTTCGCCATGTTCTTCCTGACGCAGGCGGTGCGGCCGCACCTGAAGCGCGGGGCGGCGATCGTCAACTGCACCTCCGTCACCATGTATCAGGGGTCGAAGGAACTGCTCGACTATTCGAGCACGAAGGGGGCGATCACTGCCTTCACCCGGTCACTGTCGGAAAATCTGGTGGGCGACGGCATCAGGGTGAACGCCGTTGCGCCGGGGCCTATCTGGACCCCGCTCAACCCCAGCGGCGGGGCCAGTCCGGAAAAGCTGGCGCATTTCGGGGAGAGCACGCCCATGGGCAGGCCCGGCCAGCCCAATGAGGTCGCTCCCGCCTTCCTCTTCCTCGCCTGCGACGACGCCAGCTACATGTCGGGTCAGGTGCTGCACCCCAATGGCGGCACCATCGTCAACGGCTAGAGCATTTTCAAGTTGCCGTTTACGGTCGGCGGCTCGGAAAATGCGGCATCAAAAGACCGGAGCGTTTCTGCTCATAGTAAAAACGTTCTAGTTCTCTACCCAGAAAAGATACTCGACGGGGACAGCTAGCGTCGCGGCTAGTTTCAGCGCCAGTAAGGCAGATGGCGAGAACACGCCGTTCTCGACGGTATTCACCGTCTTGCGAGTCACTCCGACGCGCTCCGCCAGGGCCGCCTGCGTGAGTCCCATCTCCAACCGTCGCTCCTTGAGCCGATTGGCAAGTCGCTCAGCCATTCTGAGCCGCACGTCGCTCTAGAAACGCAAACCGCAACAGCGCAGAAGCAATGCCAACGCTCATTACAAGATGCGCGGCTTCGAGCCCTTCTACCACCTCTGTTATGCTGACGACATACACAACCATGCAGGCAACCATGCTTGCAACAAAACCCGTGCTAAGTGCCGTACTGCGGTGCGCACACGTCACCTCGTCATTCACAAGTCGCCGGACTGCGCGCGGGTGAAACCAAGCGCCACCGGTTGTCAGTACAAAAAGCATGATCGCAGAAAGCGCCGCCCACGAAACGAGTAGAACATTGTGGATTTGTTGGTCGCCCGTGCCTGCCCCGAAACCCAAAAAGTATAACGCCTGCTGCCCGACAAAGAGAAATGTGATGAATGGGAGCGCCCGTGCCCGCCTATCGCTCACACGATCAGCCGCCGCGATTACCGAGCCTTGTTTCATCGCAACCTCCAAAATGTAACCTATGCGTTACTGGTAACGTATAGGTTACATGTATGTCAAACGTTCTGTATTGAGTGAAGCTCCGGGCGGCCATACCCGATCCCCCGACTTTTCCGCCGTCCAGCAGGCCGCAGGGACTTCCTGGGAAACGACAGAGTTAAGTCGAGATGCTTCAAGCCACTCAAAGTCCAAATCTGGCCCGTGCATTTGGTCAGGCGATCCGCGATCCCGCCCAGCCTTCGCCCGCTCTTCCCAGTGAAGACCGGGGGACCGCCCGCCGGTTCAGGCTGACGACGGCGCTGTTTTCGCTCCATGACTGGATCAGCGCGGGGATGGTCTCCGAAGGGGCGGGGCGGCTGAAATAGAAACCCTGGGCATAATCGCAGCCCATTTCGCGCAGCCTGATCGACTGGTCCGCCTCTTCCACGCCTTCGGCCACCACCTTCATGTTGAGCGCCCGGCCCAGCGTGATCAGCGCGGATACGATGGCGCCGTCGCTCTCGCGCGCGGTGACCCCGCTGACGAAAGATCGGTCGATCTTCAGCGTGCTGACCGGCAGGGACCGCAAATGGGTGAGCGAAGCGAAGCCGGTCCCGAAATCGTCGAGCGCCAGCGGGATGTTGCACATGTGCAGTTCGTCGATGGAACGGCGGACCGCGTCCGATCCGGCGCCCAGGAACACGCCCTCCGTGATCTCGATCTCGATCGAATCGGGCGCGATCGAAAAACGCTCCATCGTCTCGATCAACCGTCCGGCAAAGCGCTCCCGCCGCAATTCGGCGGACGAGACATTGATGGCGACATGCCCCACGGCCAGGCCGCGCGCGCGCCAGGCGGCCATGTCGGAAAAAACCTGGCTGGTCATCGTCTGGCCGATCATGTCGGCCACGTCATGATCGTCGAACGCCGCGTAGATCTCGGCCGGCGACCGGATGGTGCCGCAACTGTCGCGCCACCGCAGCAGCGCTTCAAATCCGACCAGCTCGCCGGTCTGCAACGACACCTTTGGCTGATAATAGCTGATGATCGTGCCGTCGCGCACCGCGGTCCGGGCCCGGTTGATCATCGCCACCCGTTCCTGCATGTCCTCCAGCAACGATTGCTCGAACATCTGCACTCGCCCGCGCCCCAGCGACTTGGCGCGGTACAGCGCCAGGTCGGCATGACGCAACAATTCGGTCGCCACGCGCCCGTCCTCCGGGAATGCGGCGACGCCGACGCTGACCCGGCATTCCAGCGATCGTCCCGCCGCGAACAGCGTCTCGCGGATGGTAAGCGCGCGATCGGCAAGATCTGCCAGTTGCTGCCGGTTGTCGGCATTCTCGATCAATATGGCGAATTCGTCGCCGCCCAGACGCGCCACCACTCCCTCGCCGGCGAAGATCGCCTTCAGGCGCGCGGCAAAGCTCTTCAGCAGGTCATCACCGGCATGATGACCCATCAGGTCGTTGACGTCCTTGAAATTGTCGATGTCCAGCAGGAACACGCCGACCTTCTTGAAATCGGTCAGCGCCCTTCCCAGCGCCTTGTCCAGGCAGGCGTTGAACATCGCGCGGTTGGGCAGCTCCGTCAGCGAATCATGGTCGGCATTCCAGCGTATCTGCTCCTCGATCAGCACGCTTTCGTGGATATCCTCGGTATAGCCGTACCAGCGGATGATCCGGCCTTCATCGTCCCGCCGCGGATAGGCCTGGGCCCGCATCCAGCGATACTGGTCGTTGACCATCAGCCGGACACGCACGTCGAACGGCTCGCCGGTCGCATGGGAAAGGGCGACGCGTTGCGTCACCGGCCCGACATCGTCGGGATGGGTGGCGGCAAGCCAGCCCGACCCTTCCGCCTCGTCCCGCTCAAGTCCGGTATTCTCCAGCCACCGATCGGTGAAATCGATGATCCGTCCCTCCGCATCGGCTATCCAGGGCAGTTGCGGATTATATTCGACGATCAGCCGCAGATTTTCCATGCTGCGCCGGAGCAGGTCGATTTCCGCATGCTCCGACGTCACGTCGACCGCCACCAGATCGACGACTGGCCGATCCCGTCCCCGATGCCGGACCTGCGCAAGAACGCGGATATGCCTGAGGTCGCCGGCACTACCCTGCAGCGCAAGGGTCGCTTCGGCTTGCTGCTCCTGGCGAACGGCGCGGATAATCTGAAAGATCGGCTTGCGGAGCGCGCCCCGCATCCCGCGAAGCCAGTCGAAAAGGGGTTGCGATGGCGCCAAGCCAAAATGATGCGCAGCGGCGGGATCAGGGTGAAGCCGGCCATCGCCATCCACCACGCACCGCAGGACGCCAGCCGACGCCAGAATTTTCTGGTCGCCATCCATCGGGTCTTGCCTGCCTTTCCATTCGTCAGGTGACCGCGATGAAATGTGGTCCGCCATTATACTCCTGCTGTTCCGGCGCCAATGGCGCTTGCAAATGATTCACCATCTGCTGGCTAAGATTTGATTAATGACCGGCCCTCATCCACCGACGGCCAGCATGCTCAAAATGTCGAAGAAAGGCTGATGCCGTAGGTGCGGGGCGCACCATAGGCGGCCGTACGAAAAACGCCCAAACCGGATCGATCGTCGGCATAGGTCTTGTAGATCTTGTCGGTCAGGTTCTTGACCCAGGCAGCGACCTCCCATTTGTCGCGGCGAAGCCCGAGACGAAGATTGGCCAGGGTTCGTGGACCGGACTTGAAGCTGTCGGAATTGGTCGGTTCGAAATAGACGGTCGAGCGGTAATCCATGTCGGCGCGCGTGAAAATCGTCCCGAATGCGACCGGCACCTCATAGGTGACCGCGCCATATCCCGAAAAATGCGGCGCCAGCACCAGGTCCTTGCCCGAACAGTCCATGCTGCCGCCACCGACCGACGCAGGCACGCCGCAATTGTCGAACCGCTTGTAATGCGCATCGAGCACCGCCGCATTCCCCTCGATCCGCAGGCGAGAGGAGATTTGAAGGGCAATCTCTCCCTCCACCCCCTGAATCTGGGCGCGTCCGGCATTGGTCAGCGCCAGCCCCGTTCCCAGTACCTGGGAGACCTGCAGCCGTTCATAATCCGTCAGGAACGCCGCCAGGTTCAGCCGCAGCCGCTTGCCAAAGGTCAGCGCCTTGAAGCCGACCTCATAGCTGGTCGCCTTTTCCGGGGTGGCGGTCAGACCGCTCAACGACGACGCGATATCGACATTATAGGCCGCACTCTTGAAGCCCCTGGAAAAGCGGCCGTAAAGATTGGTGTCCGGGGCAATCTCATAGGACAGGGTTGCGCTCGGCGACAGATCATTGTCGGTCGAATGCCCGTCAAAGGTCAGCGCCGGGAATCCCAGCAGCGGGAATATGCCGGAAACGTCATCCTGCACGAAATGAGCGCGCTTCTTCTCCCGCGTATAGCGCAGGCCCGCCGACAGGGAGAGACGATCGGTCAGCGCATAATCAAGCCTCCCGAACAGCGCGCCGCTTTCCGTCTTCACGCTGCCCCTGGTGGTCAGCACGGGGTTGCCGGGAACGCCGGTGTCGGCGCCCAGTCCCAGTCCCCGGTCGGTCCGCACCATCTGGTCGAAATAATAGGCGCCGACCAGATAGTGCAGCTTTCCCGTCCCGCCGGCCAGCCGCAATTCCTGGCTGAAGAAATGCGAATCATCGCTGAAATTGTCGGCCGAGACGAAGTCCACCTGCTCCTGATCGTCGTCCAGCGACGCTTCATAGGAGGAATCGCGATAGGCCGTGATGGAGGTCAGCGACATCGTGTCGGATGTCCATTCGGCCGTCAGCGACAGTCCCTGGCTGTCGCGATGCAGCCGGTTGGGCCGGTTGTTGTTGATATGCAGCGGCTGCCGCGAGGGAAAGTCGGCGGGGTAGCCCGCCAGCGCATCCGCCTGGAAAAAGGCCGGCACGCCCCGGTCGCGCAGGCCATCCCAGCGCGCAATGAAGGACAACTGGTCGGTCGGAGCGAATTTGGCCGAAAGGCGCCAAGTCAGAAGGTCGGTCGACCCGGCATCCTGGCCGCCCGACAGATGCCGGTAGAAACCGTCCTGCCGCGCATAGGCGACTGCCCCGCGCACCGAAAAGCGGTCGTCAAGGCGCGCGCCCAGCACGGCCTCGCCGCGGCGATAGTCGTAATTGCCCGCATCGAACCGGACGGACAGGCCCGGATCGGCGTCCGGCTGGATGGTCTGGACATTGATCACGCCGGCTATGGTGTTCTTGCCATATTCCGTTGCCTGCGGCCCGCGGGCGATCTCGACCCGGTCGATGTCCAGCAGATGCTGGACGAAATTTTCCGGCCGGCCGACATAGACCCCGTCGACATAGATGCCCACGCCGGTTTCCAACCCGATATTGCGGACGAGCGTGGAAATGCCGCGAATGGAAATCTGCCCCTGCAACTGGCCCGCAATGCCGCCGCTGATATCGACATTGGGCGCGAAGCGGGTCAGGTCGGTAATGCTTTGCAGGCCGGCGGCGACGATCGTGTCGCCCGAAACGCTGGTGACGGAGAGGGGCGCCTTGAGCAGCGGTTCCGGCACCTTGCGTGCCGTCACCAATATGTCGGCGTCAGGAACGGCCTGCGCCCATGCGGCGCCCGACGGCGCCATCGCAAACACAGCCGACGTGAGAAGCAGCCGCTTCCAACACCCCTTGTAACCCCCGATATTCATGGCCCACGATACCCGTTATATTCTTGACTATCCTTTCCTGTAACCGGGCTTGGTAAATTGCAGGTTAAACGCCATCCCTCCTTCTTCTCCGGATCGGACGCGCTCGGCGGCGTTCAATAGGACGTCAGTTCGACCTCCATCTGCCGGAAACCATTCACGAAATTGGCGTGAACGCGGCGCAGCTCGCCCACCACATTCACTTGCAGTCGCCGCTTCATCAATTCCTCCAGAAGGATCCGAAGCTGCAATTCCGCCAGGCGGGCGCCCACGCAACGATGAATGCCATGCCCGAAGGAAAGATGGCGCCTGGCATTGGCGCGCGACAGGTCCAGCCGGTCGGCATCCGGAAAGACGGCTTCGTCGCGATTGGCGGAAATATACCACAGCGCCAGCTTGTCGCCCGCGGCGATCCTCTGCCCCGCCAGTTCGCAATCCGCCGTCGCCGTCCGCCGCATGTGCGCGATGGGCGTGTGCCAGCGGATGATCTCCTGGACGGCGTTGGGCAACAGGCTCTCGTCCGCGACCAGCTTCGCCCGCTCATCGGGAAAGCGGTCCAGCCCCAATATGGCGGCCGACATGCTGGTCCGGCTGGTGTCATTGCCGCCGACGATCAGCAGGGCCAGATTGCCGATGAATTCCATGGGGCCCATTTCCGACATGCTGTCGCTGCGGATCATCATGCCCAGCAGGTCGGTCCCCTCCGGACTGGCCCGTCGCTGTTCCCACAGCAGGTGGAAATAGGTCGCCATCTCCGTCAGCATCTCGCGCCGCACCTGGAACAGTTCGGGGATACGTGCCGCTTCCATATGTCCAGCCCAGTCGGACCAGAAGGTCAACAGATGGCGGTCCTCCCACGGAAAGCCCAGGATCGTCGCCAGCATGCTGGTGGCAAGCTCGATCGAAACCTTCTCCACCCAATCGAAACGACTGCCCACGGGCAGGCTGTCCAGCACCGTTGCGGTATGCGCGCGCAGCTTCACCGCCAGTTCGGCGATATGCGCGGGCGTAAAGGCGGGCGCCACGGTCTTCCGCTGCGCGCTGTGCTCCGGTTCATCCATGGCGATGAACATCGGAAGCTGGAATTCCTCGCCCGGCGCGGGGTCGGCAATGGTGATGCCGCCATATTTCCATGAGGAGGAAAACAGGTCCGGCTTCCCTTCCACCTCCATGATGAGCGAGTGGGAACAAATGTTCCAGTAATCGCCATAGGCCGTGCCCTCCACCCGGTTCAGCGGCGCCGCCTCGCGCATCTGCCGGAACAGCGGTTCCCAACGCGCCTGGGAATAGAATTCCGGACGACTCGTGTCGCCCGCGATGGCCGGCGCGCCCTCATCCTGTCCATGCGACGCCAGCCATGCATCGACCGCATCATCCGCGGAAGGTTCGGTTCGGTATGTCGGCAGCATGTTGTCCCCATCGTTGATGCCCGGTCTGTGGCCGACCTTTTGCCTTTCCGTCTCCATGTCAAGCGCCGGTCGACCAATATCCCGCCCAGGGCTCGCCCTGCCGCAAAGAAGAAGCACGTCGCGATGGAGCAGGCTTAACCCGCCTTTAAGACCTGGCGCGGCATGACGACAGGCATAGCCTGCGCGAGGAACCATGAGCGAATATATCCCCAGCACTCAGCTTCGCGCCGGAAGCTCGACCACCGCCGCCGATTTCATCGCCGGGGTCGATGGCATGCTCAGCATCGACAGCCTCGTGACCCGCTTCAGCCAGGCACTGGGCCTTCAGGCCGCCAGCCATGCCTGCTACGACGTCAGCGACGGCGGCCGGCGCTTCCTGTTCGGGGAAAACGGCCTGTTCGGGGAGGCCGGCTGGCGCGGCCCCATCGCGCAGCCCGATGCTCTTCCCCTGCTCTGTTTCCCGATCACCGGATGGGACGAGCGGCCCTATGAGGTGGAGATCCGCCTGCTCAGCATGCTCGAAAGTCCGCAGGAGCATGCGAACCTGCACGCCATGGCCACGCTCTATCTGTGCAGGGGCATCGCCCTGCTCGACGCGCGGGATGATCCGGCCGCCACAGACCTGACGGAGACGGAAATTTTCTGCCTCGACCGGCGGCAGGCCGGATGGTGCGACCTCGACATTG
>Ga0307408_100001163_pt1 | contig 20004 bp, 14 predicted proteins | sample 322Cmetagenome_FD_202116 | JGI IMG/M metagenome (GOLD analysis project Ga0307408, IMG submission 202116) | Maize rhizosphere microbial communities from greenhouse at UC Davis, California, United States - 322HYB-C-3 | ecosystem: Host-associated > Plants > Roots > Rhizosphere > Soil | place... | reverse complement strand
CAGCAGGCAGGGAGATCATCTCGCCCCCGATCTTGGCAAAGCGCTTCGCCCGTCCCCGGATCGTCACAAATCCCTGTTCGTCGATGGTCACGATGTCGCCGGTATCGTGCCAGCCCTCCTCCGGCGGTTGCAGCACGCCCGGCGCATCCGCCTTCATATAGCCCGCCATGATGTTCGGCCCCCGGATCGAAAGCCGGCCGCCTTCCTCGATCCCCGGAACATCGTCCAGCCGCGCTTCGATCCCCGGCAGCAGCCGGCCGACAGACCCGGCGCGGAAATGCATCGGCGTGTTGACGGCGATCACCGGCCCCGTCTCCGTCGCGCCATAGCCCTCCAGGATGCGCAATCCGAATTTCTCGGCATAGATTTTGCGCGTCTCGTCCCGCACCCGTTCGGCGCCGGCGAAGATGTAGCGCAGCGAATAGAAGTCATAGCCATGCGCCATCCGCGCATAGCCCGACAGGAAGGTGTCAGTGCCGAACAGGATGGTCGCATTGGCGTCATAGGCGAGCGCCGGGACGATCCGGTAATGCAGCGGGCTAGGATAAAGCAGCGTCTTCACCCCGTGGAAGATCGGCAGCAAAGTGCCCCCGGTCAGGCCGAAACTGTGGAACACCGGCAGGGCATTCAACACCACATCGGCGGAGTTGAAGTCGATCCTGGCCGCCAATTGCCGGCAATTGGACAAAAGATTGCGATGCGTCAGCACGACGCCCTTGGGCAGGCCCTCCGATCCGCTGGTGAAGAGGATCACCGCCGCATCGTCCGGCGAAACCTTGAGCCGCCTGTGCGCCCGTCCGGCGAAACGGCTGGCGATCAGGCCGCGCAGCTTGGCGCCGGCTCCGAGGCCCGCCGCCACATCCTCCAGCCAGAGGAAGGTGATCCCTTCAGCCTCCAGCCCCGCGACGATGTCGCTCAGCTTGCCCTGCTCGACAAAGGTTCGTGCCGTCACCACCGTGTGAATGCCTGCCGCCATGCAGGCGGCTTTCAGATTGGCCAGCCCGGCGGTGAAGTTCAGCATCGCCGGCACCCGTCCGCCGGCCTGCAAGGCGAAGAAGGCCACGGCTACCCCCGCCACATTGGGCAACAGCACGCCGACCGCTTCGCCCTGCCGCGTCGATCGAGCAAGGATGCGGCCCAGCACCAGCGATCCCGTCACAAGCCGCCCGTAGGTCAGGGGATCGCGCTTCACATCCTCGACGATGGGAGATCCGCGCCCATGCACGTGACTCGCCTCCAGCAGCGCTTCGAACAAGGTCCTGTCCGTGTCGGACGTCGCGAACATCATCTGGCTCATCTCGTCATAGAGCCGCCGACCGGCGATCGCGCGCCGTGCCCGCGCCGTCATTTCGCCCTCTATGGCGAAGCGGCGCGGCGGCAGGACGGTAAGAGTGATCCTGGGAAAGCGCCGCAGCCGGACCTTACCTCTGAGGCGCGAGAAGGGCGTGAATTGCGCGCCGTCGATCCGCACTGGAATGATCGGTGCATCGGCCTTGTCCGCGACCATGCCGGGGCCGTCGAACACTTTCATCAAGGCGCCGGTGACGGTGATCCTTCCTTCCGGAAAGATCACCAGTGTCCGTCCTTCGCGCACCGCCTTCACCATCGCCTTGGCCGACAGCGGATTGGTCGGATCGACCGGAAAGGCGTCGAACAGCGAGAGGAACGGCTTTACCCACCACGCCCTGGCAATCCGTGTGTGCACCGCGAAGGTCGGCTTGCCCGGCAGGAAGGCGGCCAGCAGCAGGCCGTCGAGGAAGGACACATGGTTGACCACGATGACGGCCGGTTCGCCCGCGCCGGGCATGTTCTCGGCTCTCAGCACCTGTACCCGGTAGCAGAGCCGCAGCATCCCGCGCACCATGGCCTTAATCACCGTTTCCGGCAGCAGCCAGCAGCTGATCAGCGCCACTGCCAGGGTTGCAAAGCCCATCACCCCGATCACGCCGGGCACGCTCTCGCCCCGCGCCAGCATCGCCGTCACCGCCGTGACGACCGCCACCGTGACCGCCGCATTGACGATATTGTTGGCCGCAATGGTGCGCGATCGTTCCTCGCGCGGGCTATGCGTCTGAAGGATCGCATAGAGCGGCACGATGAACATGCCGCCTGAAAAGGCGATGCCGATGAGGTCGGCCATGATCCGCCAGCTTCCCGGCGATGCCACGAATTGCGCGATGCCCGCGCCCGAATGCGCGGGCGCATAGGAACTGGTCGACAGCCACAGGTCGATCATGAATCCGGCCAGCGTCAGCGCGGACACCGGCACGAAGCGCGCAGATACCTGCCCGCCGAGCAGCCGGTTCACCAGCATCGACCCCAGCGCCACGCTGATCGAGAAGATCAGCAGGAAAAAGGTCGCGACCTCCTGCTTCGCCTTCAGCACGCCGCTCACCAGCGGGGCGAACTCGGCCAGCAACACCGCGCCCACGGCGAAGAACCAGCTGATGCCCAGGATCGACAGCCACACGCCGCGCCCGTGTCGCGCGGCCTTCAATATATGCCAGGTGCTCTTGAAGATGTTCCGCTCGATCCGCAGGCCAGGCACCACGGTCGGCGCCGAGGGAACCGCAAGGCTGGCCAGGAACCCCAGCGTCGCCAGCCCCACCGCCACCAGACCCGCTTCCCAGGGTGGGATCACGCCGGCCAGCAACTGTCCGCTCAATATCGCGAGGAATGTTCCCGCCTCGATCAGGCCGGTGCCGCCCATGATCTCATCGGTATGCAGATGCTGTGGCAGGATGGAGAATTTGACCGGCCCGAAGATGGTCGAATGCAGTCCCATCAGGAACAGGCAGGACAGCAGCAACGGCACCGATTCCAGCCAGAAGCCCGTGACGGCGAGGGTCATGATGATGATTTCCGCCGCCTTCACCGCCCGCACCAGCTTCGCCTTGTCCCAGGCGTCGGCCAATTGGCCGGCCAGCGCGGAAAAGAGGAAATAGGGCAGGATGAACAGGCCCGTGGCGATGGTCGCCAGCATCTCCGCCTTGTCCGGCTCGGCCCGGTACAGGCCGAAATTGGCGAGGAACAACAGCGCGAACTTCAACAGATTATCGTTGAAGGCGCCCAGGAACTGAACCACGAACAATGGCGCGAAACGGCGCTTACCCAGCAATGACAGATCAGGTGCGGACATTTTCTTACCCCCGTCCTTCACGCATTATGCAGCAATAGTCGCGGAGTTGTTAACCGGCTCGCGCAACAGGCGATTATAGAGCCACCCTATGCCGATCAGGCTGAAGCCAAGGGCCAGGAACGATGCGATCCGCAGCAGCCCCGTCAGTCCCGAAGCATCGAACAGGAACACCTTGGCCACGGCGAGCAGCATCAGCAGCAGCGAAGCGATCCGCCAGTCTCGCGCCTGCCTGCGGATGCCCCAGAGCAGGAAGCCGATCGCCAGCGTCAGGGCGAGCACCGACCGGAGAATATCCTCCGTCGCGCTGACTCCCGGCACGGTCAGCAGAGGCCCGACGAAAAGCTGCCGCAGCATCGCCAGGCCGACCAGCGAGATCAAACCCATGCGGACCCCATCCGCAATGCGCGGCGACCAGTCGTCGGCGACCTTGAGCGCCACGAAGGCAAGGGTCAGCAGGACAGGCAGCAGATTGAACAAGGGCCAGCTTCCCACCAGCTGCGGAAACCATAGGGGATTGTGCAGCAACAGCGAATAGACCAGCAAGTGGCCCAATCCCGCGCCGACGAGGATAGTCCCGACCAGTCGCCCTGAAACCGTCCCATTGGCCAGCGCCGCAGAAAGGCGCGTGTCGTGCTTTGGCGGCATGGAATGCGGCAGGGCGATCCCACCTCGCCATGCGACGAACCCCGACATGATGAGTATCCCCTCCCAAACTGTCCGCTCCGCGAGGGCGAGGCGCGTCACGTCCCCAAGGCTCGCCAGGCCGAAGATCTGCTTGAACGCGATATGCGCCGCAATGCCGCCTAGCGCTCCCACGACGGCACAGCCGATCCGCTGCCCGATCGGACCCATGATCGAACCGTTCCGCCATAGGGCAAATCCCGTCGCCGCAGCAGGCAGGGCCAGCCGCCGCATCGCCTCGCCAATCGGAGGCAGATCGCTCACCAGCACGGGTTCGCCCACTAGTGACAGCAAAGCCCGGCCGAGCCACAGGGCCAGAGGCCAGCCGGCCCAAAGCATCACCACCGTCAAGGCGACTCCCAGGGCGGGCATGGTCGACCGGAACGACAGTTTGCGGACCCCTTGCGCCAACACAGCCAGTCCCAGGGCAGCCGCCACCGGCAGCCAGAGCGCCGGAACGGCTTGCGCGACCATCCCATAGGCGAGCAGCACCGCCACGCCCTGCGCCACCATCCGTCCCTCGGCAAAGCGTGCGCGCCAGGCGAAGAGAGTCGCCATCGCCGCGCCCGCCGTCCAGCGGAGGACGCCCTGCCAGCCCGGAACATCCGCCCCATCGCCCCACAGCCTGGCGACCTCGTCTGATCCGGCCAGAACCACCAGGGCGATGAAGGCGAAGCTCCAGCCGCTCCATTCGACCCGTCTATCCTTCGCCAGCTCCGCCAGCGCCAGCAGGCCAACGGCAAGGGCCGCGATCACGATCGACAGCATCCATTGCGGCAGTCCCAGTCCGCCCGCCACAGCCAGCAGCAACGCTGCCGCGCTCGCCAGCGTTACGAAGCGCGCGTCCCTGTGTCGCGTTTCGCAACGCCAGCCCATTGCCATGGCCACGCCCGGCAATCCGGCTGCGGCCAGCGCAAGCAGGGCAAATTCCCCATCCAGCCCGGCCCGCCAGAGCTGTCCCAGCGCCACGGCAAAGCCGCCCAGCGCCAACCCTGCGATCTGCCCTGCCTCGACAAGCCCACTGCGCCAGACCCGAAGCAGGGCCGTACCGCCGTAAATCGCCGTCAAGCCCAGCATCACCAATGCGAAATGCCCTGTTTCCGGCGCCGGCCACACCGCCGTCAGAAGCAGCCCGACGCTCGCCCCGACCGCCGCCAGCGGCCGCAATGCCGCCTCCCGTCCCAGCCAGACCAGGGCGATCGACAAGAGTCCGAACAGTCCCCATTGCAGCAGGCCGAAACCGCCCGTCGCCACCAGCGCCGCCATCTGCGCCGCCGCAGCCAATGCCGCGCCCGTGCGCAGCAGCGCCGCCCGCGTTTCGGGAAAGGCGAGAACGGGCAACGCCACGCCCAGCATCAGCACCAGCAAGCCGATCGACAGCGATGATGCCCAATCCAGCGCGCCCATGGCCAGCATGACAACGCCCCAGCCGGCTCCGCCCACCAGCGCACTTATGCCCAACCACATCCAGCGCTGGGTGCGCGACAGCATGCAAAGACCGCCTACCGCCAGGGCGAGATAGCAGCTCAGCAACGGTATATTGGGTTGCCCCGCCTTGACCAAAGCGGGCGCCGCCAGTCCGCCGACCAACCCCAGAAGCGCGCTGGGTGCGCCGAAACGCAGCGACAGCGCCATGGCCAGCCCGGTGACGCCCGCCAGCCCTGCAAAGGCGAGACCCGGCCCCACCAACCCGTACAGCATGTGCGCCGCCAGGATCGCTGCGTAGAGTGTCGCCAGCCCTGCGCCCGCCAGCGCCTGCCGCACCCGGGCGTCGCGCACCTTTTCCTCCAACCGCAACGCCGCCTCGGCCCCGCCGATCAGCGCTCCGCCGAACAACAGTCCCAACAGCACCCGCACCAACGGTGAGAGCAATCCCGCATCGATGGAATATTTGACGAGCAGCACGCCCGCGACGGCGAGCGTCACTCCGCCCGCCCATATCGGCAGTTGGCGGCCGAACAGTTCCTCGAAGCTGAAGGAGGCGCGGGCAGGCCGGGCGAGTTCAGGGGCGACGGCTTGCGCTTCGGTCCGATCATGTTCCGGGGCGAGAGAGCCCGTCTCCTGGACTGCGTCTGCGGCGGCTTGGGCGACGGGCGTTTCGTCTTCGCCGGAACGACGGCTCAATATGACCGCTGGCGCAGGAGGCGTGATATCCCGTTCCACCACACGGGCGGGTGCGGACGTCCCTTGCGCTGGCTCGTCATCCTCATCCTCGCGGGGATGGTCGTGGCGCATGGGGGAAGAGGCATTTCCCATAACCTCTTCCAATAGTGCCAGCCTTTTCTCGGCGGCCTTCAACCGTCCGCGCATGTCGAACAGCACTATTCCGAAAACCAGCAGAACCAGTGTCACGAGCATGAGTCGAATCCCTGTAAACCCCGCCTATGGCATGAGGGCTACCCAAAAATTCAACACTGTTCAATAAAATAATTAGACAGCGTCAAATTGTTCTCTTATCCGTTGTTCGCATGGGCAGACGATCCGATCATAGCCGCGAGGAACTGGAGGCGCTCATCCTTGAAGAAGGCCACCGGCACATGGCGGAATCCGGTTTCGCCCGATTTTCCTCGCGTGAGGTGGCCAAGCGCATCGGCTATTCGGTGGGCACGCTCTACAATGTCTTTGGCAGTTATGACCGGTTGGTCGTTGCCATCAATACGCGCACCTTCGACCTGTGGGCCGCCTTCCTGGAACAGCGCCTTGCCAGCCAGCCGCAGGACCGGATCGCGGCACTGGTGGAGGGCTATTTCCAGTTCGCCTCGGAAAACATCAATATCTGGATGGCGATCTACGACCATCGCCTGCCGGCTGGCGTCGACATGCCGGAGGATTATGCGCGGCAGCGGGCGGGGCTGACGGAAGTCGTCGTGCGCGAAGTCGCCGCCGTCCTGCCGCCGGGCGCCAGGGACGGTGCTCCGCGGCTCGCGCGATCGCTGGTGGCCACGGTGCACGGCCATTGCACCTTCGCCCTCAACGGCAGCTTTGCCCTGTTGGGGGAGACTGCCCCCCTCGAAATGGCCACGGCGCGCGTCAAGGAAAGCTTGAGGGCGGCGGGGGCATGGCTCTAACATAGCGATGGGCGCCCCCTATGGGCGGGTGGGCGACAAAAGGGGACATATCGTGGCAAACTGGTTCGACAGCCTGGAACGCGACCTGCAATCGCCGCTCGCGGTGCGGCGCCTTGGCAGCGGTTGGTTCTCGGGCTTCTTCGCGCTGCTGCTCAGCCTCACCGGGCTTTGCCTGGTCATGGCGCTGCGCTGGCCAGACTGGTTTTCGACGCCCGAACTGGCGGCGCTGCATGCGTGGGGCGGGCTGCGTCCTCTGGTCCACGCGCTTTTGATCGGCGGCTATGCGCTGGCGTTGCTCAGCCTGCTTTTGCGTACACGCAAAGCCATCGGCGCGACCGCGCTTCTTGCCGCGCTGTTCGCCACCCTGTTGGGAGGGGCGGAAGTCCAGCCGCAGGAGGCCCATGACTGGGGCGTGTTCTTCGGGCTGGATTTCTTCGCCGTCAACATGGTGGCGACCGGGCTGATGTTCGCCCCGATCGAGCGCCTCTTTCCGCACAGGGCCCAGCAGCGCCTGTTTCGCCAGGAATGGCGGGAGGACCTGTTCTATTATCTGATCAGTTCGATGATGGTGCAGCTCATCACCTTCCTTGCGCTGGCGCCATCCGGCCTTATCAACGCCAACACGGCCGGCCTGGCAGGCATACGCGGCATGATCGCCAGCCAGCCCTGGCCGTTGCAGTTCCTGGAAGTGGTGCTGCTGACCGATTTCGTCCAATATTGGTTTCATCGCGCCTTCCACCGCGTCCCCTTCCTCTGGGGTTTCCACGCCGTCCATCATTCGGCGAAATCCATGGACTGGCTGGCGGGTGCGCGCATGCATTTCTTCGAGATCATCGCGCTGCGCGGCGTGACGTCCCTGCCGTTGCTCACTTTCGGTTTTTCGCCACTGGTGATGCAGGCCTATATCGGTTTCGTCTATATCTACTCCTCGCTCCTCCACGCCAATCTGCGCGGTGATTTCAATCGCCTGGGCGCGATCGTCGCGACCCCGCGCTTCCACCATTGGCACCATGCGATAGAAGAAGTTGCGGTCGACAAGAATTTCGCGATCCACTTCCCCTTTCTCGACCGTTTGTTCGGCACCCATCATCTGCCCGACGGCGCATGGCCGACCGGCTATGGCGTGCCCGAACAGGTGCCCCAGGGCTATCGCGCGCAATTCCTCTATCCCTTCCGCCGAAAACGCGACGCGGCTGCGTGAATCTGATATGATTGTTGCGGGCTGTCAGGGAGTCGGACCATGGTCTACTGGATGCTCAGGGGGCGCGAGTTCGCCAATTGCAACTGCGAATATGGCTGCAACTGTCAGTTTGGCGGCCTGCCGGACAAGGGGCATTGCCAGGCCGCCTTCGGCTTCGCCATCGATGAGGGCCGGCATTGCAATACCGACCTGGCTGGCCTGAACATCGCTGCTGTCTTCCGCTGGCCTGGGCCGATCCATGAAGGCCAGGGGGAATGCGCCGCCTTCGTCGATGAACGGGCGACGCAGGCGCAGCGCGATGCCCTGCTGACGATCATGACCGGCGGCGACACCGCACCGATGGCGACGGTCTTCGCCGTCTTCGCCTCCACCATCACGACCATGCATGAACCCAATTTCGTCCCCGTCGACTTCGAGGTCGATGTGGAAGGACGCAAGGGCCGCCTGCGGATTCCGGGCCATCTGGAGATGGACGGCGAACCGATCCGCAGCCCGGTGGACGGATCGGAAATCCGGGCGCGGATTCAATTGCCCGACGGCTTCGAATATGAAGTGGCGGAGGTCGGCTCCGGGACCAGCCGCGCCATTGCGCCGATGCGGCTGGACCATGCGGCGAGCTACGGACAGTTCGCCTATCTGCACCTCGACAGTCACGGCGTGGTCAGGGGCTGACGGTGTCGGCATTCCGTGCGGTACTCGCCCGGCATCACCTGATTTCCATTGCCGCCCTGGCGGTGATGATCGTGCTGGCCTGGGGCTGGCTGCTTTCGGGCGCCGGCATGGGCATGGCCCCTGGCGCGTCATGGCTGCCGGCTGGACTGGCGGAAGATCCCATGCTGGCAATGATGATGCCCGGCGATATGCCATGGACGGTGTCGCAGTTCCTCATGACCTTCGCCATGTGGTGGGTGATGATGGTTGCGATGATGCTGCCGTCCGCCGCGCCCATGATCCTGCTCTATGCTCGCGCGGTGCCCGCCGCGGCACGGCCCGCCACGGAAAGTTTCACCCTGGGCTATCTGTTGATCTGGGGCTTCTTCTCCCTGGTCGCCACTCTGGCGCAATGGCGTCTGGCCACGGCGGCGCTGCTGTCCTCCATGGCGATGGCGACGTCCAGCCCTTCGCTGGCCGCCGCTCTGCTGATCGCGGCTGGCGTCTATCAGATCAGCCCATGGAAGGACGCCTGCCTGCGCGAGTGCCGCAATCCCGCGATATTCCTCAGCCGCCACTATCGGCCGGGATGGACCGGCGCGCTGCGCCTGGGTGCGCGTCATGGCGCCTGGTGCGTGGGATGCTGCTGGATGCTGATGGCGCTGCTGTTTGTCGGCGGAATCATGAATCTGGCCTGGATAGCCGTGCTGACGCTGCTGGTCGCGCTGGAGAAGCTGTTGCCATGGGGTCGCGCGATGTCGGTCCTGGCGGGCGCGGGCTGTATCCTGTTGGGCTGGGCGATATTGCTGGGTTGAGTGCCCTCGGTCGCGCAGGCGACGGACAATCCGCGACCGGATTATGCCTCGTCCTTCTCCTCGGCGGCATGGAAGGCGATCCTCAATGCTTCGGCCAGGCTCTTCACCTCCAGCTTCTGCATCAGGTTGGCGCGGTGGATTTCCACCGTGCGCGGGCTGATGCCCAGATCATAAGCGATGGTCTTGTTCGGCAGCCCTTCGACCAGCCCGTCCAGCACCTCGCGCTCGCGATCGGTCAGGATGTTGAGCCGTGCCCGCGCATCTTCCGCCCTTGCGCTCGCGCCGCGGTCCGCCACGGCCGTCCGGCGCGCCGCATCGACGCAGGCCAGCAGCGCTGCCTTCTCGAACGGTTTTTCGATGAAGTCGCTGGCGCCCGCCTTCATCGCCGTCACCGCCATGTCGACGTCGCCATGACCGGTCATGATCACCACGGGCAGCATGATTCCCCGCGCCCGCAATTCGCGCTGCACCGCCAGCCCGTCAATATCCGGCATCCGCACGTCCAGCAGCACGCACCCCGGCTCCAGCGCGGCGGCCTCCTTCAGAAAGTGCGAGCCCCCTTCGAACAGCTTCACGGCGAAGCCGCTCGTCCTCAGCATGAAGGACAGTGACCGCCGGATCGCCTCGTCATCGTCCACCACATAGATCGGGAATGCTTCGTTCATGCTCTAGTCCGCTGCGTCCAGGGTGAAGTGAAAGGCCGTGCCGCCCCATTGCGACGGTTCGGCCCAGATCCGGCCACCATGGCCCTCGACAATGGTCTGGCTGATCGAAAGGCCGACGCCCATGCCGGACGGCTTGGTGGTGGTGAAGGGGGTGAAGAGCGTGCGCGACATTTCCGGCGCCAGTCCCGGTCCGCTGTCGGCGATGATCACTTCGACCCGGCCGGCATCGGTCGGGGAAGGGGCCGGGATGGCGGACAGGCGCAGGATGCGCGCAGGGCCGCCGGCCATCGCCTCCACCGCGTTCTTCGTGAGGTTGATGATGACCTGCTGCAATTGCACCCGGTTGACCAGCACCTTGTCGACGCGCGGGTCGACGCTGATGTCCATGTCCAGGCCCCGGCTGTCGACGCCGATGAAGGCCAGTGCCGCCCCCTCCGCCAGCAGGCCGCGCAGTGGCTCGGGCTGGCGGATGGTTTCGCCGCGCCGGATGAATTCGCGCAGCGACCGGATGATCTCTCCGGCGCGCAGGGCCTGGCTCGCGCTTTCGGCCATAGCCTCGCGCAGCAATTCCCGGTCCACGGGCCCGTCGGCGTCGAGCATGTCGCGTCCCGCCTCCAGATAATTGGCGATCGCGGTCAGCGGCTGGTTGAGTTCATGCGCCAGCGCCGAGGCCAGGGTGCCCATCGCCGTCACGCGGGAGGCATGGGCCAGTTCCGCCTGGAGGTCCGCCACCCGCCGTTCGGCCTGCTGGCTTTCGGTGAGGTCGCGGATGAAGCCGGTGAACAGCGGTCGCCCCTCATCCTGCACCTCTCCCACGGACAGTTCGATGGGAAAGGTCGAGCCGTCCCGGCGCCGCGCGCTCGTCAGCCGGCCGATGCCGATGATCCGCCTTTCGCCCGTTTTCAGATAATGGTCGATATAGCCGTCATGCTTCTCCCGGTCGGGGGAGGGCATGAGCATGGAGATATTCTCGCCCAGAACGTCGCTTTCGGCATATTGGAACATGCGTTGCGCCGCCGCGCTGAACGACACGATCTGCCCGCGCACGTCGATGACGATCAGCGCATCCGGCACCGTCGCCAATATGGAGCCGAGCAGCGCCTGTTCGAGGCTGTGCTCGCGCTGGGTCAGGCCATCGGTTTCATCGTCCGCTACCGCCATGCCTCCACCATGCCGCGCCTTCAATGCGCCAGCAAGAGCGGAACACGGACCTCGCGCAGCATGGCGCGGGTGACACCGCCAAACACCATCTCGCGCAACCGGCTGTGACCGAAGGCGCCCATCACCATCCATTCAGGCTTCAGCACGCCGATGGCCGCCTTCAACGACGCCTCTATCGTGCGCCCGTCCTGCGGCCATGTGTGCAATTGGCACTTGATGCCGTGGCGCGCCAGATATTCGGGCGCGTCCGTGGCCGGGAAGGGATATTTGCCGGCCTCCTCGACCGTCACGACATGCACTTCCTCCGCCAGTTTCAGCAGCGGGACGGACAGGCGCAGCGCGGTGGAGGCTTCCTGCGAACCGTCCCACGCGATCAGCGCGCGGCCCGTGACGGGAAAGCTTTTCGCCTCCTGCGGCACGGCGATCACCGGAACCCTTCCGGCGAGCGCCAGATCCGTTGCCAGATGCAGCGGGTCGGCAAATTCCCGGCGCGGCCCCGATGGCAGGGTGACGATCACGCCGTCGGTCAGCGTTGCGGCGGACAGCAGGCCATGGACGACATCGCCCTCCACATGGCGCCAGTCCCAGCTTACATCCTCGCGCCGGAGGCGATCCTCCACACGCATGCGCGCCTTTTCGTCGATGTCGTAAAGTTCCGCCATCATCGCCGGGGCCATGGAGGCGCCGCCATACATGTCCGCGGCCACGAAATCGGGCATGGCCGTCACCTGCACGCAATGAATATGCGCGTTCGACGCACGGGCGAGATCGCAGGCCGCCTGCAGGCGGCTTTCCGCGCCGTAATCTTCATGAATGTGCAGCAGGACCGATTTCATCGTCTGTCTCCCGGCAAGCGTATCTTCCATCTGGCTAGGGCTGCCGTGGCGCGGTCGCCATCAGGAATAATCCTTATATCTCTTTTCGCCGCGGAATCCGATGCCATTCCCATGAGTTGGACCACCATACGCCTCGAACTTGCCCGGACGGCGGGTTTTCCCAACGGATCGGCGGCGCGAAGCTATGTGCTGCGCCTGCCGCTCAGCACGGGCGGGCTGATCGATGAACGGGAATATCGCGTCAATCCCGAACTGGCGACGGCGCGGCGCTTCTGGCCTAATGAGCCGGACCGGCACGGCACGCTGCTGCACACCCGGCAGGGCTGGGCGCTGTCCTGCAAGCCGGGAGAGGCGGATGACGAGAAGATCTACCGGCTGGAAGCGCAGGCCATCCAGCTCGGGACCTGTCTGACCCTGACCGATCCCGACGGGGAGAGCCTGCCCTTCGTGGTGAAAGGTTTTTGTCCGGCCTGATGATCGGAAGGCGCGTCGCTGCAAAGCCTTTGCGCGCCAATACTGCTAATGACTTGCAACATCCCTTTCTTTTGGCTAGCGGGACGGCGGCTTTAAGGGGTGATGCATGCCTATTCGTTCGTCTGTCCTGCTTGTGACCAGCGCGCTTTCCTGGTTGAGTCCGTCCGCGCTGGCCCAGTCCCGACCCGCCGCAGCGGATGGCGGCCCGATCATCGTGACCGCCGCGCGCACGATCCTGCCGGCCAATGCCCTGCCGTTGACCGTCGACGTGATCGACCAGGAAACGCTCAACCAGCAGGTTGCCATCGGCGGGTCCATTGTGGATGCGGTCTCGGCGCTGACCCCCTCCTTTTCGCCGACGCGGCAAAAGCTGTCTGGCGCGGGTGAGACGTTGCGCGGCCGATCGCCGCTCTACGCGATCAACGGCATACCGCAGACGGCGCCGTTGCGGGACGGCGCGCGCGATGGCTTCACCATCGACCCGTTCTTCATTGATCGGGTGGAGGTGATCTATGGTTCCAACGCGCTGCAAGGGATCGGCGGCACGGGCGGGATCGTCAATCAGGTGACCGTTGCGCCGCCCCGGAACGACGGATGGACAGGCCGGGCGCTGGTGCAGGGCAATGCCGACACCGGCTTTCACGGTGACGGCATCGGCGGCAAGGTGGCGGGGCTGATCGGCTGGCGCTCCGGGCGATGGGACGCGATGGTGGGCGCAGCCTATGAGAAGCGGGGCGCATTCTACGACGGTCATGGCGATCGCGTCGGCACCGACCTGACGCAGGGTGAGACGCAGGACAGCCGGAGCTGGTCGCTGTTCGGCCGCTTCGGCTATGCGCTGAGCGACAGTGCGCGATTGGACCTGACCATGAGCCGCTTCCAGTTGAAGGGGGAGGGCGATTACGTCGCGGTGGACGGCGATTATCGCATCGACCGCCCGACAAGTTCGGTGCGCGGCACGCCGCCCGGTGTTCCGGCCACCAACCGCACGGAAAGCGCTGCGCTTACGCTGACCGACAGCGCCCTGTGGGGCGGCAACCTCATCGCGCAACTCTTCTTCAACCGCTCGCGCGACACTTATGGCGGGGAAGTTGCGCCGATCGCCAGTTTTCAGGATCCGCGCATTGCGCCGGTCGGCACCCTGTTCGACCAGTCGCAGAATCGCAGCCGCAAATATGGCGGCAAGATCAGCTATGAACGCGCGATGCCGGGGTTCGAGGCGCTGACCGCCACCATTGGCTTTGACGCGCTCTATGACCTGACCGAGCAGCGGCTGATCGCGACGGGCCGGAGCTGGGTGCCGCCGACCGATTATCGCAGCCTCGCGCCCTTCGCGCAGTTCAACCTGGCGCTGTTAGACAAGAAACTGCGTCTGGCGGGCGGCGTGCGTTATGAAGATGTGCGCATCCATATCGACGACTATCACACGCTCGCCTTCTATGGCGGTGGCGTCGACGTGGCGGGGGGCTCGCCCACTTTCAGTGACACACTGTTCAACGGCGGCATGATCCTGGAACCCTGGGATGGCATCCGCGCCTATGCCAGCTATGCGGAGGGCTATACCGTGCCTGATGTCGGTCGCCTCGCCCGCGCTGTGGCGAAGCCGGGCTTCGATATTGGCCGCAGCGTCAATGTCGCCCCCATCGTCTCCAATAACCGCGAAATCGGCGTGGAATTGAAGCGCGGTCCTTTGGATGCCAATGCCGCCTATTTCTGGTCGACCAGCAAGAATGGATCGGTGCTGACGCAACCGGCAATCGGCGCATCCTTCGAGGTTCAGCGCCAGCGGGTGGAGATACAGGGGCTGGAACTGAACCTGTCGGCCCGGACGCCGCTGCCGGGACTGACCCTCTCGACCGGCTATGCCCATCTGATCGGCCGCACCGACGGTTCGGACGACGGGATCGACAAGGTCGACCGCGATCTGGACGGGGCGAACATCTCGCCCGACCGCCTGAACGTGGCGGCCAGCTATGTGCATGGACCCGTTTCGGCGCGCATCCAGACGCAATTCTTCTTGTCGCGCCAGTTCGAACGGACGCCGGGCGCCTATCCGCCGCTCTACAGGTTCGACGGCTATGACGTGACCGACCTGTCGCTGCGCTATCAGACGCGTTTCGGAGCGTTGACACTGGCGGCGCAGAATATCTTCGACACATTCACCATCGATTATTACAGCCAGACCGTCCGACCCAATGACAATGCTCATTATTTCGCGGGACGCGGCCGCAATTTCACCCTGTCCTGGGATTATCGCTTCTAGTGAAACTGATCGACACCCTCCACCGCTGGACCGGCGGGCTGATCGGGCTGCTGCTCGCGCTGCTGGGCCTGAGCGGCGCGTTGCTGGTGCATAAAAACGCCTGGACGCTGGCGCCCCATGCCGGCGATCCGCGGGTGGAGGACGTGCGCCAACTGGCCGAGGTGACGCAGCGCCTCATGGCCGATCCGGCGATGCGGCCGCAGTCGATCACCTATGCGTCCGACGATTTCGGGCTGCTCAAACTGCTGTTCGACAATGGCCGCGGCGCCTATGCGGACCAGCAGGGTGCCGTGGTGATGCGGTGGAGCAGCCAGTGGGAGCGGCCCGAACTGTGGCTGTTCGATTTCCACCACCATCTCTTTTCCGGCGAAACGGGCGATTGGGTGATCGGTATTGCCGCGCTTTGCGGGCTGTTCTTCGTGTTGACCGGCTTCATCCTCTGGTGGCGGACGCGGCGGACCTTCGAATGGCGCCTATGGCCGGCACGGATGAGCCGCCCCGCGATCGTGCGGCATCACCGCGACCTGGGCATCATCGTCGCGCCCTTGTTGCTGCTGTCGCTGGTGACGGGTGCCGTCCTGGTGTTCCGTCCCATGGCGGCGCTGCTGTTCGGGCCGGGCGCGCCCGCGCAGATCGACAAGGCGCTGGCTCCGCCTCCGCCTCGCAATGCCGGGCTTGCCGGAAGGCTGGACTGGGCGGGCATGATCATGACGGCCAAGGCGCGCTTTCCCGATGCGGAAGTGCGCAGCCTCAGCCTGCCGCGCAAGAAGGGCGGTCTCGTCACGCTTCGCATGCGGCGGCCGCAGGAATGGCTGCCCAATGGCCGCACCACCCTCTGGTTCGCGGCCGACAGCGGCATGCTGGTTGCCGCGCGCGACGCCGCGACGCTGCCCACAGCGGTGAAGGGCTATAATCTGCTTTACCCGCTCCACGCGGCGAAGGTTGGTGGCTTGCCCTTCCGGCTGCTGATGACGCTGTCGGGTTTGGCGCTGACGCTGCTCGGCTCGCTGACGGTGTGGACGTTCTGGTTCCGGCGTCCTGCCCGACCCGCACGGCGGCGTCAGATCGCGATCAGGACATAGGGACGGTCGAACCGTTCCGAAGGGACAATTATAGACCGGAACACCACCGGGCTTGCAGAAGATGTCCAGATCCCTGGTCGGCCGCATGAACGGGATGCCCGATTCCACCGGATGCGCCAGGCTTTCCGCGTAATATTCGGCAGCGTCCGGCGGCGGGTCGAAGGTGACGGGGAACGGGCGAGCGGTCGCTTCCGTTCCCCGGCCGGGTGGAGGCCTATCTCATCGTCGGGATGACGAAGCTCTGGTCGACCACCGCACCGCCATCGGGCCAGCGCTGGGTGATCTTCTTGGTGCGGGTGTAGAATCGCACGCCGTCCATGCCATATTGGTCGAGATCACCGAAGCCGGAACGCTTCCAGCCGCCGAAGCTGTGATAGGCGACCGGCACCGGAATCGGCACGTTGATGCCGACCATGCCGACCTCCACATCGGCGGCGAACTTGCGGGCATAGTCGCCGTTGCGGGTGAAGATGGCGACGCCATTGCCATATTGGTGCTGCGAGGGATAGCTGAGCGCCTCCTCGAAGCTGTGGGCGCGCAGGATCTGAAGGACAGGGCCGAAAATTTCGTCCTGATAGCTCTTCATCTGCGGCGTCACCCGGTCGATCAGCGTCGGGGCGAGGTAGAAGCCCTGCTCATAGCCCTGGAGCGAGAAGCCGCGCCCGTCGACCACGATTTCCGCGCCTTCGTCGGCGGCCATCTGGATATAGCTTTCGACGCGGGCCTTGTGCACGCCGGTGACGAGGGGGCCATATTGCGCGTCGGGATCGGTCGGGATGCCGGGGCGCAGCGTTTCGATCGCGCTCACCAGCTTGGCGCGGAAGGCGTCCGCCGTGGCTTCGCCCACCGGCACTACGACGGGCAGCGCCATGCAGCGTTCGCCCGCCGAACCATAGGCTGCGCCCACGATATCGGCCACCGCCTGGTCCATGTCCGCGTCGGGCAGGATGATGCCGTGATTCTTGGCGCCGCCCATCGCCTGGACCCGCTTGCCGTTCTGCGCGCCGCGGGCATAGACATAGTTGGCGATGTCGGACGATCCGACGAAGCTGACCGCCTTGATCGCCGGATGGTCGAGGATGGCGTCGACCATTTCCTTGTCGCCATGGACGACGTTCAGGATCCCGGCGGGCATGCCGGCCTCTATGGCGAGTTCGGCAAGGCGCACCGGGACGGAAGGGTCGCGTTCCGACGGCTTCAGGATGAAGGCGTTGCCGCAGGCGATGGCCATGGCGCTCATCCAGAGGGGGATCATGGCGGGGAAGTTGAAGGGCGTGATGCCCGCCGCGATGCCCAGCGGCTGGCGCATGGAATAGACGTCGATGCCGGGACCGGCGCCCTGGGTATATTCGCCCTTGAGCAGATGGGGGATGCCGCAGGCGAACTCGACGACTTCCAGGCCGCGCTGGATGTCGCCCCTGGCGTCGGCCACCACCTTGCCATGTTCGGAGGAGAGGAGGACGGCCAGTTCGTCCATATTCTGTTCGATCAGTTCCTTGAAGCGGAACATCACGCGGGCGCGGCGCTGGGGATTGACGGCGGCCCATTCGGGCTGGGCGGCGAGGGCGGAATCCACCGCCTTCTGGAGATGGGCGGCGGTGGCCAGCTCGACCTGCGCCTGGACGGTGCCGGTGGCGGGATCGAGCACGTCGGACAAGCGGGCGCCGGGGAGCGGGGCGGATTGTCCATGAATGAAATGAGTAATCGAACGCATTTTTCCGGTTCCTCTCCTGCGGGGGGATGGCTTTGCTATAGACCCGTCAGCTTTGCGCATATACGGGTATGTCGACACATTTGTTGTGCGGATTTGCCCATGCTGAATTCCGATGAACTGCGCCTGTTCCTGGCCGTGATGCGGGAGGGAAACATGCTGGCCGCTGCCCGCAGGGTCGGCGTCGACCATAGCACGGTCGCCCGGCGCCTGACCAATATGGAGGCGACGCTGGGCGCCCGGCTGTTCGACCGCAGCCCGCGCGGGGTGACGCCCACACCTGCCGCCTTCGCGCTGGTTTCCCATGCCGAGCGGATAGAGAGCGAGCTGCTCGCCGCGATGAGCAGCGTCGCCGGGCGCGACCGGGAGGTGGAGGGGACGGTGCGGCTCGCCACGCCGGAAGCCATTGCCAGCCATCTGATCGCCCCCAATGTGGCGGCCTTGCGCGCGCGCCACCCGCGCCTGACGCTGGAGCTGGCCTCCGAAAGCAAGGTGGCGAGCCTGTCGCGGCGCGAGGCGGAAATCGCCGTGATGCTGAAGCCGCCGCCCAGGGGCCGCTTCGTGACGCGCAAGCTGGCCGATTATCGCCTCGGCCTTTACGCGTCCAAGGCCTATCTGGAGCGGGAAGGGACCCCGGCGACCCGCGCCGACCTCAGCCGCCATGTCTTCGTTTCCTATATCGAGGAGCTGGCCGGCTTTGCCGAGATGATCGCCCTCGACCAGTTGTTGCCCGGCGCGTCCATCGTCTTTCGCGCCAGTTCCAGCGCGGCGCAGCATGCGGCGGTGGCGGCGGGCATGGGGCTGGGCGTGCTGCACCGCTTCGCGGCGGCGGAGGATGAGCGGCTGGTCCAGCTTTTCCCCGAGTCTGCGCCGGAGTCGATGCCAGGGTCGATGCCAGGGTCGATGCCAGGGTCGATGGAGGTCTGGCGCAGCTATTGGCTGGTCATGCATGCCGATCTGCAGAGGCTGCCCCGCGTGCGCGCGGCCGCCGATTTCCTGGACGAGGTCATGCGGACCGTGCGGGACCGGCTGTAGGACGGATCGATATTCAGCCCTGACGGCCTGCAAAAGGCGGCCTTTCGCGCGTCCGGTGCGTGTCGGGCGCGGCGGATCCTGATCCAGTTAAGGCGATTTTCCAGGAACCCGGCCCCGATCCCATGGGTTTTCCGGGCAGGCTGCAACGCGCTGATTGCGGCATCATGGCATGGGAGAGTGGAGCAGTCGTGGCGATATCGTTCGAAGATCGGATGGCGCGTGGCGCATGGGGTGAAGCGCAGGGCGGCGGCCTGGACCATCTGGCTCTCGCCTTTCGCGAGTTTTTCAAAGATCCGCTGGCGGTCGGTTCCGCCTTTCCCGCTTCGCATGTCCTGGTCCAAAGGATGCTGGCCCCGATCGACTGGAGCCGGATGGAATGCGTCATCGAATATGGACCGGGTACGGGCATCTTCACCCGTGCCCTGCTGGATCGCCTGCCCGCCCATGCGCGGTTGCTGGCGATCGATACCAGCGCGGGCTTCATCGATCATCTGCGCAGGGCGACGCCGGACAGGCGGCTGGTCGCGGTCGCCGGTTCCGCCGATGCGGTACGCGGCATCATGGCCGGTCACGGGCTGGGCCGGGCGGACTGCATCCTGTCGGGCCTGCCCTTCTCCACGCTGGCGCCGGACCGGGCGGAACGGCTGATGAAGGCGAGCGCCGGGGCTTTGGCGCCTGACGGGCGGTTCCTGGCCTATCAGATGCGCAAGGTCGTGCTCCCCCTGCTGGAGCGGCGGTTCGAGACGGTCGAGACGGGTTTCGAATGGCGCAATCTGCCGCCCTGCCATCTTTATTGGGCGGCACGGCCGCGCCCCCTCCTTCCCCCCTCCTGAAGGGGAAGGGACGATTTCGCGCTTTCCGCGTCCGGGGCTTCAGTCGCCGGTGGGCGCCAGGACGGCGAGGAGGTCCAGCACCCCCTGCGCATGCTCCTTCCGGCAGATCAGCAGGTCGGGCAGATAGACGTCCTCCTGATTGTAGACCAGCGGCGATCCGTCGATGCGGCTGCAATGCAGGCCATGGGCGAGCGCGACGGCAACCGGGGCGCAACTGTCCCATTCATATTGGCCGCCCGAATGCAGATAGATGTCGGCCTGTCCCAGGATCACCGCCATCGCCTTTGCGCCCGCGCTGCCCATGGGGACGAGCTCCGCGCCCAGCCTTTCCGCGACGGCGACCGCCTCGGCGGCCGGGCGGGTGCGGCTGACCACCATGCGCAGCTTTT
>Ga0307408_100001162_pt1 | contig 20014 bp, 12 predicted proteins | sample 322Cmetagenome_FD_202116 | JGI IMG/M metagenome (GOLD analysis project Ga0307408, IMG submission 202116) | Maize rhizosphere microbial communities from greenhouse at UC Davis, California, United States - 322HYB-C-3 | ecosystem: Host-associated > Plants > Roots > Rhizosphere > Soil | place... | reverse complement strand
GAATATTTCCATTCGAGTAACTAAAGATATGACGGCCTATAAGCAGATCCCTGAATATCGAGGGCTTCAAGCTCAACAATTTTTCGAGCAAATCGCTGCTGAGCAAAGACCCGTGGTTATACGTGGTTTTGCTCAGGAATGGCCGTTAGTGGCAGCAGCAAAAAAATCGCCGCAAGATTTTGCGGCGTATCTGGTACGTTTTTATACCGGTAAAAAAGCCCGCATTTTTGTTGCGCCACCTGCCGCCAACAAGCGTTTTTACTATAACGACGATATGACCGGTGTGAATTACCTTAGTGGTGAGGAGCGTGTGGATTTATTTTTGGGGAGACTGTTGGAGTTGATAGGCCGGGAGGTTTATCCCGCTATCTCGATGCAAAATTCTTTGCCCAGCGAGTTACTTCCGGGATTGAGTGAAGAAAACAGATCCGATTATTTCCCCACTGTGGAGCCGCGCCTGTGGGTAGGCAATGAAGGTATTGTGAGCGCGCATTACGATGGCGCTGACAACATTGCTTGCGTTGTTGCTGGGCGCAGGCACTTTGTATTATTTCCGCCAGATCAAACAGGCAATTTATATCCTGGATCACTGAATTTTACGCCAGCAGGTGCACCGACCAGTATGGTGAATTTACATAATCCGGATTTTGAACGTTACCCACTGTTTAAAACCGCACTGGCTAATGCGTATTCGGCGGAACTTGAGCCGGGCGATGCGATTTTTATTCCCATGCTCTGGTGGCATCATGTTGAGTCTTTAGAAAAAGTGAATGCGTTGATGAATTATTGGTGGAATGGTTCTTCCGCAAAAGGCGCTACATCGCCTAGTCCGATCGACAGTTTGAATATTGCACTACTTGCGATGCGCGATTTATCTCCGGCACAACGTAACGCATGGCGCCACATGTTCGACCATTATTTGTTTAAGCAGGGCGTTGATCCGGCCTCTTATATTCCCGAACATCAGCAACATGTTCTGGGCAAATTGTCGCCAGAGTATGTCAGGGCGGCCAAAGATTCTTTTATCGAAAAATTAAAGAAATAATGATTATGCAAAAACCTAAACGAATTCTGATTGTTGGTGGTGGTACGGCTGGCTGGATGGCTGCTAATTTGTTAGCCGTTCGCTGGACTGATATTGAAATTTGTTTATTGGAATCCAGTGATATTGGAATTATTGGTGTAGGAGAAGGATCGACGCCTCACTTGAGATTATTTTTTGATGAGGCGCAGATTGAAGAATCCGAATGGATGCCGCGCTGCAACGCGACTTATAAAAACGGTATTTCCTTTACGGGGTGGTCTTCCATCCCCGGGTTTGAATCCTATTTTCATCCTTTCCCAGCGCAAACAGATGACATATTTACTACCCCGATTTTTTTTAACAATATTAGGGCCCGAATGCAGGGGCATGATGCCAACGCGCACCCTGATCATTATTTTTTAGAAACCTACATCACCCGACACAATCTTGGGCCTATTCCGGCAGAGACTTTTCCATTTTGGGTAGCTTATGGCTATCATTTTGACTCGGGTTTACTGGGGCAATTTCTTGCTGAAAAAGCAATAAGCAGGGGCGTCAAAAGAATTTTCGGCACCGTGACAGAAGTGATAACGAACCAGGATGGCGAATTGGTTTCTGTGCGCCTTGATGATGACAGCTTCTTGGGCGCTGATTTTTTTATTGATTGTTCGGGATTTAAATCGTTGCTTCTGCAGGGGGCATTAAAAGCAACGTACACAAGTTTTAAGGAGAATTTATTTAATAACGCGGCGGTAGTGATGCCAAGTGCTATCTCTGACACTATTCCACCAGAAACCAAAGCTACTGCACTGACGAATGGTTGGGCATGGAAAATTCCTTTAACTAACCGTTATGGCAATGGATATGTTTATAGTTCAGATTACATTACGCCAGAACAGGCTGAGACGGAGTTAAGGCAGCACCTGGGTTTGCAGGATAGTGATGTCGCGGCCAGACATCTACAGATGAAAGTAGGGCGAGTTGAAAAACATTGGGAAAAAAATTGTGTAGCCGTAGGCTTGTCACAGGGATTTATTGAACCATTGGAAGCGACTGCACTGGCGTTATCGTTTGAAACAATTTCCCGGTTTATAAAGCATTATGAGAATGGTTTATTTACCAATAAATTTGAGGATATTTTTAACAAGGAAATTAATATCAAGTTTGATGGAGTCAGGGATTATATTGTTTGTCATTACAAGGTGAATCAACGAAAGGATACTGATTATTGGCGAGATAATGCTGCCAACAGCCAACTATCAGAAAATCTGAACAAAATACTGCATTTGTGGCGGAGCAGTAACGATTTTGCAAAAGACATGCACATGCAGAATTTGGTGGCGAGTTATCAGCCCAAATCGTGGGCGTGTTTGCTCGCTGGTTATGGTGTGTTTCCCGAGCTGAAGCCCAATAATGCTAATAGTCCACATGTTGCTTCACGGAATATGGCACAGCTGGCTGACTTTATTCGTCGCTGCGGGTTGAATTTTAAAAAGCATAATGAATTACTCACCGCTATTTAAACGAGTTATCGGTTGGCATAAAAAATAAATAGAACTCTTCCTGATGTTTGTGCCATTTAAGCCAATAATTTAATGAGAAGGGTTCTGTTTTTCTTCTAAAAGTTCGACTTTCATCCCCTCCTAAAAACGTTATTGCCGGCACCTTTGCTCAGTGTTAATTTGATTATCAAGGTTTTGCAGACTTTAATTCCTAACGTCTATGATTGATCTAATGATTCCAAAAGGTAGTTTTTTTACAACTTTTCATGTTGTTAACGCGGTTTTGCTGCTGATGTTTCTATTTCTTCTTTTTATTCGTTAGCAAGGTGATTAAGTTTATTTGTTGTTGAAAATGTGTTTCCCGTGACTTGCCAGAACCCGGTTCTGGCTTTTTTTTTGCCTGCTGATTCAGCCGGACTTGTTTGTCATTTAAATAGTGATCCATGTCGCGCTATTTCATCCCACTCTTTTATTGGCCAAAGTGGTTCATTTGCTTAACGGCAAGCCACTGTTTACCCGTCTGTTGCATTAATCCTCACAATTAATCCCACTTTGTTGCGCAAAGTGTGACTTTATGGCGTTTGGGTGCGAGTTTAGGCTGCTGTTGTGAGGGGGTGTTGCGAGCGTTTTTGGTGGGTGCTAGTTTGCGTCGGTGATGATTTTATTTCGCAGGGGTTTTAATCGGTCGCTCACCACTAATAACGTAAAGAGGTTAATCGCAAATGCGCGCACTTCATCAAACCAATCATAGATCGGGGGTCATCCCAACAGCCGTTCGGCAATGGCTTTGTGCTGGCCTGGGGTTAATTGCCCTCACCAGTTTTTCTTCCGTTGCCCAAGCGCAAACCAAAGTTGTCGGTTACATTCCGTCTTATAAAAATATGCCAGCGGTAATTGATCGCACTGATCTGAGCAAGCTCACTCACCTTAACTTGTCGTTTTTAAACCCGAATGCCAGCGGCGCAGTGACTAGCGGTGGCAATCCCGTGTGTATGGAAGGGGCGAGTGCGAGTGATATTAATTATGTGGTCAACAAAGCCCATCAAGCGGGTGTGAAAGTATTGGTGTCAGTTGCTGGTGGCGTGCTGCCGCCTTGCTCGGGCAATTGGCAAACGCTGTTGCAGCCAGCGAACCGCGCCACCATCGTCAATAACCTGCTGCAATTTGTGAATACGTTTAATCTCGATGGTTTGGATATTGATATCGAAGGCGTAGTGCTCACTAATATCGATAACGCCGGAAATTACACCCCGTTCATCCAGGCATTGCGTAATGGTTTGCCTGCCGGAAAATTACTGACCTCGGCGACTGCCTCTTATGTTGGCGGAATGGTGCCCACATCATCGCTGCCGTATTTTGATTTTGTAAATATTATGTCGTACGACGCGATTGGCCCTGGTTGGGGGCCAGCGGGTGCTGAGCACTCGCCTTATTCGATGGCGGTGTCCGATATTAATATCTGGAAAGCGCGCGGCCTCACCAAACAAAAAATGGTGTTAGGTGTTCCGTTTTACGGTTATGGATTTAATGGTTACGCGGCTGCGTACGATTTTAATTCCATCGTCAGCCAATTTGGTGCAGGTGCTGCACAAGCAGATGTGATTGGTACTCGCTGCGCCGGTTGCAGTTACATTACCTACAACGGTATTCCCACCATTCGCAGCAAAACGCAACTCGCACTGCAAGAAGGTTCGGGTGTGATGATTTGGGAATTGTCGCAAGATGTCGCTGGCGCAAATAGTTTGCTCGCTGCGATTCACAGCCAAATTGGCAATGGTGGCGGCTCAAGTTCATCAACATCCACCAGTTGCCCGGCCTGGGTGAGCGGACAAAATTATGCAGTGGGCGATAAGGTGACTTATCAAGGTGGTTATTACATTGCTGAATATGCCAATCCGGGGTACATCCCTAATGTGAGCACTTATTTCTGGGAGCCAATCGCGGCATCAGCGTGCGGTGGAACCTCGTCCTCAAGTTCATCAACTGCTGCATTCACTCGCTTGATCCAGGCAGAAGCTTATACCGCGATGAGCGGTGTGCAGCTTGAAACTACAACCGACACTGGTGGCGGTCAAAATGTGGGTTGGATAGATGCAAACGATTGGATGGCACACGCCAATATTAATTTCCCCAGCAGCGGCACTTACAAAGTGGAATACCGCGTGGCCAGTGTGAGTGGTTCACGTGTGTCACTCGATTTAAATGCCGGTGCGATTCAGTTGGGACAAGTGAATATCCCTGCAACCGGCGGCTGGCAAACTTGGACTACTGTTTCGCACAATGTGTCGATTAATGCGGGCACTTACAGTGTAGGAATTTTTGCACCACAAGGTGGTTGGAACCTTAACTGGGTCAGGTTTACCAAATTGTAATTAGATTATTTCATCAATTTACCTTCTGTTTTTCTCCCCGGACTTTGCGGATCTTTTTAGATCCGCTTTTTTTTTGGATGGAGAAAAAACCTATGGAGAGAAAATCGATGGAGTGAAAATAAAAAAGGCTGCAATTGCAGCCTTTCCAGTCGATGGGTATCGAGTGCTATCACTTCACCCGAATATCATTCTTGACTGATTGCACACCTTTTACTTCGCGGGCAACCCTGCTGGCTTTGCTAACGTGCGATGCGTTGGCGACAAAACCACTCAGTTGCACTACGCCTTTAAAGGTTTCGACCTGGATTTCAGTTGCTTTCAAATCATCGTCTTCAACAAATGCGGCTTTCACTTTGGTGGTAATTACAGCATCGTCGATATATTCACCGGTACTTTTTTCTTTTGATGTTGAAGAACAACCAGCCAGCAAAACAAAAAAGGACAGGATTACAGCAGTAAAATAATGGGTATAAGTTTTCATAGTTAGGTTCCTTTGGGTGAATAAAATGTAAAGCAGGGTTAAAAATTTAAATTGGAAATTTCACGTATTTCATAAGCCCAACACAGTTTGCTATATGTGGCCTAGTAGCAGCAGGATGATTAAGATCACCACTACTACCCCCAAACCGCCACTCGGGCCGTAACCCCAGCTGCGGCTATGAGGCCAGGCGGGGATAGCACCGATGAGCATCAGGATCAGGACGATTAATAAAATTGTGCCAAGGGTCATAGGTTTCTCCTTACGCAATCCAAACAAATTTCCCTGACTATCCTCTCACTGCTATCCATTGCGGAGGGGTGAAGCTGGCAATTGCCAGCTTCTGTTTTTGCCACATTTATTGGCCGGCACTTGCTTCGCCAGGAGTGGCAATAATGACTTCTACACGGCGATTCATTTGTCTGCCGGAAGAAGAATCGTTACTGGCGACAGGTGAGCTTTCACCTTTGCCAAATGCGGTTATGCGATTTGATGCAATGCCTTGGTTAAGCAAAAACGCTTTTACGGCATCGGCGCGATTTTGCGAGAGTGTCTGGTTATAACTTTCGCTGCCGACGCTATCAGTGTGGCCTTCTATAACCAGTGAGCGATCAGGGTATTGCGCAAGAAATCCGCCTAGTTTGCTCAGGTTTGCCGTGGCCGCGCTTTTTAAATCGGCTTTTCCTGTTTCAAACAACACATCGCCCAAGGTGACTACCAATCCACGCTCGGTTTGTTTTGCATTCAGTTCAGCCAATTGGCGGCGCAAGGCATCGGCTTCCTGGGTGCGCGATGCAAGTTGCGCTTCGGTTACCTGGCCACTGATTTCTTTGCGCTGGTCTTCCAAAAAGCGCGCTGTTGCCAAGGCGACAGCGGTATCTACTTTGCGATCAGCGAGGTACACCAGGTGCTGCGAATATTTGGTGTCTTTGCGTGGTTGTTCTGCAAGGTTTACGGCTGCCTCGGCTTCTTTAATAGCAACCGGAGCAAGGGTTGCCAGTTGCGGATCCGATTGCAGTTGGGTCAGTTTTGCACGTACTTCAGCTGAACCATCCGGTGCTTTAGGAGTAGTGCTACAGGCTACTAAAAGCCCACTGCTGATCAGTGCTAGCAAGATTGGGGCGAAAGGTTTCGTGAGTCGGTTCATTGGACACCTCCTGAGTTGCGTTGCAATTCCTGTTCAAGGGTGTTGACGCTTTTGCCCAGTTCATCATTTATCGCTTGGGCTTTTGCTGCTTCCGCCTTGGCAGTTGCCAACTCGGCATCGGCTCGCGCTTGTTCTGCAAAACGTGCGGCAGCTGTCATTTCTTCTTTTGCGACCGCAGTGCGCGCCGCGGTAAGTTTGTCACGGGCTTCGCCCAACTCGGGCGATGCATAGTCGGCAACACGTGCTTGCTCGGCCGTTGCTATGGCAAGTTCCGCAGCCTGCAACGCCTGGTCGGGTGCTTTTGGTGGCGAACTACACGCTGATAACAGCACGCCGCTCACAGTAAATGCCGCTACATAGGCCGCGACCTTACCGCCCATTTCATGGTTGATTAATCTGATCATAGTGGTGCCCTCGGTAAAAAAGACATTTCACTAAACCGGTTTGCAAGAGCAAAAATGACAGGCACCAGAGCCTGAGGTTATTGCTTTAAGAGCGGCCGATTCAGTGTCACCAATCCAGCTTAAGCAAGATCAATGGCCAGATCGGTGCGTTATCCCGCATAGAAAACGGTGATGGCAGAAATACCAAACCAGTCACAAAAACGATAAAAACGAGCCTATTAGTTACCCCCGAAAATCTTTCTTCCCACTGCAATAAACAGGTTCGACTTTTTTATTCGCCACTAAGTGTGACTTTTAGTAGTTCTGGTTCGAGTTTTTTTGTGCCGTAGAACCCCAAAAATGCGAGTGCTAGATTCGGAAATGGCTTTATGTGCCGTTTTTTCAACCATTCGACAAAAAAAGGGGTTGGGTATGTTCAACAGTGACAATACACGTGTAAAAAACACGCGCAGGATTTTTAAAAAATCCTTGCTCGCTGTTTCGATTATGGCGCTCGGTACGCCGACAATAGCGCAAACAGGAAATGCAGCAGCCGAGCAAGAACTGGAAGAGGTAGTGGTGCAGGGGATCCGCACCAGTCTTGAAGATGCGCAAGCATTAAAACGCGATGGCGATACAGTGAAAGACGTTATTACTTCATCGGATATTGGAGCGCTGCCCGATAAAAGTGTGACGGAAGCATTGCAGCGTGTTCCGGGTGTAACCGTTGGCCGTTTTGCAGCACCGACCGACCCTAACCATTTTGCCGCAGAAGGGCGCGGAGTATTGGTGCGCGGACTGGATCGTGTGCATAGCCAATTTAACGGGCGCGAATCTTTCAGTGCGGGCAACTGGACATCGGGTTTGAGTTACGAAGATATTCCGCCTGAATTAGTGGGCACAGTGGAAGTGGTTAAAAACCAAACTGCGGATATTATTTCCGGTGGTATTGCCGGTACCGTGAATTTAATTACGCGTAAACCTTTGGATATGGATGGGCGCAAAATTTTCCTCTCGGCCAAAACCAGCTACGGTGATTTGGTCGATGACTGGTCGCCGTCCTATTCAGGATTATTCAGCGACCGCTGGGAAACGGATATCGGTGAATTTGGTTTTTTGATCAGCGCATCAACATCGGAATTTACCGCGCGCGGCGATGGCATCAACTTGACCAACTTTTATGAGCGCAGCGCAACGCAAACGGAATTCCCTACCCTGGGTTCGACCGAGTTGTCCGGTTATGCCGGAAAAAAACTCTATATGCCCACCGGTCCCTGGATGCAAACCGCCGATTCCAACCGTGACCGCAATGGATTTGATGCTGCATTGCAATGGCAAAATGGCGACGAAACTATTAAAGCTACTGCTGAATTTATCCGTTCGGATTCCGAAGAAAGTTGGCGCGAGCGCGTGCTCTTCCCGACTACCAGTTCGCAAGGTTTTGATGCGGATCTTACCAATGCGGTATTGGTGGGTACCGACGCAACCTTTGATGATAAAGGCTACTTTACCAGCGGAACTATAAGCTATCCGTGGAATGTTGCTTATCTGGCATCAACACGTGGTGACCGCACGGAAAGTATTGTTGAAGATGCGAGTTTTAATCTATTAATAACGCCCGACGACCAATGGAAAATCGAACTGGATTATCAAACACTGGATACCAGTTACGACCGCGAAAATAACACTATCAACAATCGCTTTGCGATGTCAGATGTATTCCTGGATTTGCGTACCAAAATTCCAACGGTAAAATTTTTAGGTACCAATGCAACGGGTGGTGTACCGGATTGGTGTCCTGCCGGGACAAACCCCGGTACAACTGATTTGTCTGATCCCGCAGGTGCTTGCGATTATTATCAAGTATCGATTATGGATACCAATGTCGATGCTGAAGGAACTATGGATTCTTTCACTGCCGATGTTGAATACCAAATTGAAAGTGGCTGGTTGAAATCTATTGCGGGTGGTGCCTATTTTTCTGATATCGACCGCACTACGCAAGACGATGAATATATTAACTGGGGCGCAGTCTCCCATACTTGGGGTACAGCACCGACTGCGGGTATGGCAGGCAATCCGGAATTGTATGAAGGCGTTACTTTCGGCAATGATTTTATGGGTGGTAAAGGTCTTGCGGGCGATAACCGCACTTTCTTATTTCCACGCATGAGCAATACCCAAGAGAAAAATTTATTAGCTTACGATCAATTCCTTATCGATAAAGGTTTGAATAATGGCGGTTGGCGCAATCGCGGTGCGCGCGTCAGTATTGATGGCAAACCGACCAATTCGCAGGGATATTTACCGCACGAAACTGTCACCACTGCAATTGATCGCGAAGAAGCTTATGTGCGATTTGATTTTGTAAACGATGAATTGGCGATGCCGGTTAAAGCCAATGTTGGTTTGCGTTACGTGAGTTACGGTGTAGAAGCTACAGGAACCTCGCGTTTTAATAAGCCGGGTTTAGGTGATGTTGCAGAAGCTTACTATGAACAAAACTTCCCCACTTACGCAGCATTTTTTAATGGCGGTGGATCAACTGTCAATACCGCAGAGCCAGATACTTACACCACGACCTTGCCGAGTCTTAATGTGAGTGTTGCCGTAACCGATGACATCATTACGCGCTTTGCTGTATCAAAAGCGATATTTTTTCCATCGCTTTACGATATGCGCAATACCACTAATTACAATGCAGCGGTTACATCCACCACCGATCCTGCTAATCCTGCCAACATTATTGACATGAAAGTATCGGCAAATGGTACGGGCGGAAATCCCAATTTGCAGCCGGAAGAATCCAATCAAATCGATTTAACCGCAGAGTGGTATTTCAGTGAGGTGGGTTCATTAACGTTGAGTTTGTTCCAGAAAGATATCGATAATCTGTTCCGCGAACGCAATTATCAAACCACAGTAATCAATCCGGATAACGGTACCGCAATGGATATGTTGGTGCGCCGTCAAGTCAATGAAGGCGAGGGCAGCATTAAAGGTTTCGAAGTTGCCTATCAACAATTTTATGATTTCTTGCCAGGATTCTGGAGTGGCTTTGGTACGCAATTTAACTACACCTGTGTATCGCAAGACGATCTTGAAGATGCAGAAATGGGCACCAGCGTCTCTGTCGGTGGCGACCGCAATGCGTTCCGCAATTTCAACAATTTGCCATTGCCGGGCTTGTCGGAAGATACCTACAACTTTGCATTGATGTATCAGTACGAAGGAATCGAAGCGCGCTTTGCGTACAACTGGCGCTCCGAATATTTGATTACCCGCCGCGATGCCAATTCATTTGCTCCTATTTTCAGTGAAGACCAGGGGTATTTGGATGCGTCTATCTGGTACACGATCAACGACAATTTCCGTATCGGTATTGAAGGCAGCAACTTGCTGGATGAAATGACGCTCACGCGCACGCAGTTCAACCAGGAAGGCGTTACCACTCCGAAAAACTTCTCTTTAACTGATAGGCGTTATGCGTTATCGGTGCGGGCGACGTTTTGATTTTTGTAGATAGATTTCGTTATTGAGCGTAAAAATGCACGCCCTGAAGTGGGTGTGCATTTTGAGTTTACAAAAGTGAAATTCCCGGAGTGATAAATGATTAACGATATTTTGATTGTTGGCGGTGGCACGGCTGGATGGATGGCCGCCGCAGCGCTCTCACACGTCTATAAAGGTAAATGCCGCATTCGTTTGGTAGAGTCCGACCAAATTGGTACTGTGGGTGTAGGCGAAGCCACCATTCCGGTAATCCAAAAATTTAATCAGATGCTCGGCATCGATGAGCATGATTTTATTAAACACACCCAAGGCACATTTAAGTTGGGTATCCAGTTTGTGAATTGGGGCAGCCTCGGCAATAGCTATGTCCATCCCTTTGGCGCCTATGGCATGAACATGGGCTATTTGAGCTTTTATAATTATTGGCTGCGCCATGCGGCCAACCAACAAGCGCGTGACCCTGGCGAATTTTCCATCGCAATTCAGGCTGCTTTGCGCGGCCGTTTTATGCCGCCCGCCAAGATTCCCAATTCACCCCTCTCGCAAATTTCGTACGCGTATCATTTTGATGCCGGACTCTACGCACAATATTTGCGCCGCTTCGCCGGGGCGCGCGGTGTTGAACGCATTGAAGGTGAAATTGAACAGGTCAAATTGCGCTGCAACGATGGTTTTGTTGGAAACCTGGTGTTGAAGAACGGACAGGAATTATCTGCGCAATTATTTATTGATTGTACCGGTTTTCGCGGACTGTTAATTGAAAAGGCGATGAACACCGGCTATGACGATTGGTCGCATTGGCTGCCCTGCGATACCGCCGTCGCTGTGCCAACGGAAAATGTGTCTGATCCATTACCCTATACGCGCTCGACTGCACATACTGCTGGTTGGCAGTGGCGTATTCCGCTGCAACACCGAACCGGAAATGGCCATGTATTTTGCAGCAAATATATGAGTGATGATCAAGCTAAAAAAATACTGCTGGAAAATATTGAAGGCAATGTATTGGCAGAGCCGCGTTTTCTCCGGTTCAAAACTGGTATGCGCCGTAAATTCTGGAATAAAAATTGTGTTGCTATGGGCTTGGCGAGTGGTTTCCTTGAACCATTGGAGTCAACCAGTATCCATTTAATTCAATCCAGTATTTCCAAATTAATTGCGTTATTGCCTGCGGCGGATTTTAACCAAACCATAATCGATAAATACAATGAATTGCTGACTGCAGAATTCACCTATGTACGTGATTTTATTATTTTGCATTACAAGGCAAGCCAACGAACAGACTCTGAGTTTTGGAATTACTGCCGCCTGATGCAAGTGCCGGATACACTGCAGAAAAAACTGGATCTGTATGAATCCAGCGGGCGCTTGTTTCGCGACAACAACGAACTCTTTGATGAGGTGAGTTGGTTTGCGGTGATGCAGGGACAGGGATTGACTGCAAAAAATTACCATCCCCTTGCCGATCAAATTGAAGAACAGGAATTCTTGCGCTTAATGCGGGAAATAAAATCCGTGATTGATCGTGCTGCCAATGCTATGCCAACACATATGGACTATATCAATAAGTACTGCGCAGCGAATCTGCAATAAAAAATCAACTTTCATTTTCCTAATTAACATTAACACTAGTGGACTGCTATGCCTGATATGACTACCCCGGCGCGTTATTTGGCGTTGGACGCCCTGCGCGGATTAACGATTGCAATGATGATTTTGGTCAACACTCCCGGCTCATGGGAATTTGTGTATCCCCCTTTTATGCATGCCGATTGGCATGGGTGTTCGCCTACCGATTTGGTGTTTCCATTTTTTTTATTTGTAGTGGGCTCTGCGATGTATTTCTCACTGAAAAAAATATCTATGCAGTTATCGCCCGCGATTGCGCTCGTGATTGCACGGCGCGCAGCCATCATTTTTTCACTCGGCCTGATTTTCAATGCGGTGTTGGGTGGCTGGGAAAATTTGCGCATTATGGGTGTGTTACAGCGCATTGCGCTCGCCTATGCGATGGCGGCGTTTATTGTGCTCAGCCTAAAGCGCGCCTATGCCTATGTTATTGGCATTTTTTTATTGTTGGGTTATTGGGCGCTACTCGTTATAGGCGGTAGCAATGATCCCTTTGGGCTCACGCAAAATATTGTCGTTAAATTGGATGTGGCGCTGCTCGGTGCGGAGCATATGTATAACGGAAAAGGTGTGCCTTTTGATCCTGAAGGTGTGCTCAGCACTTTACCTGCGGTAGTCAATGTATTGATTGGTTTTGAGTTGACGCGCTTTTTAGTTGCACAACAGGATCGTATAAAAAGTTTGTTTATATTGCTAATTTTAGGCTTGGCAGGGATAACCTTGGGATTGTTCTGGAGCATTTGGCTGCCAATTAATAAATCACTCTGGACGAGTTCATTTGTGATTTATAGCGCCGGCTATTTTTGTATTGCACTGGCTCTGTTTGTGTGGCTGGTGGATATAAAACAATTCAAACCGTTAGCTCAACCATTCATTATTTACGGCTCTAATTCCATTTTTATTTATATGTTGGCGCCGTTTTGGGTTCACGTCTATTTATTTATCCCGATGCAGGGCGATGGTGGAAATTTCTATAGCGCATTATTTAGCTGGCTTGCGCAGGTGTTTCCACCCGCGATGGCGTCGTTGGTATTTGCATTGCTGCATGTGCTGCTGTTCTGGGTTATTAGTTTGCTGTTGTATCGCAACAAAATATTTATCAAGGTGTAATTGTTACTCCCTAACGAACCGTTATTGATGTTTTATGCGGTGTGACAAGGTTGGCGGAATAGTGCTTCACTTTTTTTCGCAAAGTTCGACTTTAGTCAGGGCAGGTGTGACTTTCGCAGTGTGCATTGTTGTGGGTTTTAGCGAGTGCTAGCGTGGTAAATGAGCCTTGGGTCTGATTGGCGGTGATTATCCGGGGCGGGTACTTCAATGAATCATTTGAGAGCGAACAATAATGAACTTTATCAACTTTAAGGCATGGCAAAGCTGCTGCGCGGGTGCGGCCAGTGTGCTGGCATTGTGTTTAGGTGCACAACCCGGTGTTGCCCAAACGGAACAAATTTTATTTGATGATTTTAGTTACACCACCACAACTCAGTTAACCAATAACGGCTGGCGTGTGCGCACTTGGGAAGGTGGCCCTGGTTTGGCGAATGGAACCTGGAGCACTAACAATATTTCTTTTGTGACCGACCCTGCAGCGCCAGCCAATAAATTTATGCGCTTGAAAGCGAGCACCAATATCAACGGCAGTACGATTGTGAATAACCGTTCGACTACCGGGAGTGTGTCGCAAGCGGAAGTGGCACGTGTCGAACAAATTTATAAAAATGGGACTTGGGCGGCGCGCATGTATTTTAACGATGCACCCAGCACCGGCCCTGATGGCGATACCGCGATCGAAACGTTTTTTGGTTTGACGGATTACATTGAAGGCGCAGAGCCTTACAGCGAAATCGATTTTGAGTATTTGCCTAACGGCGGGTGGTGGACGGGATCGGCAACACCGAGTATGTGGTCGGGTACTTATCGTATTGTCGATTGGTCGGATGAAAGTAATCACGGTGTTACGCGCACCCAGGGTAGTTTGCAAGGTTGGCATACACTGGTGATGCAAGTGCAAGATGGGCTGATTTCGTTTTATATCGACGGCGCTTATCAAACATCATTTAGCGGTGCAGTGGCACCGGATTATCCGATGTATTTAATGTTCCAATTGTGGTTTAGCAACGATTGTTTTGATGCGGCGTGCAATACGCGGGGGTACATCAACAACAGCAATTATCGCGAATATTTTGAAGATGTGGATTGGGTGTATTTTGAAAAAAATAACATAGTGCCTGCAACGGAAATTCCGCAAAAAGTTGCCAGCTTGCGCGCGGCAGGTACTAGCTACGTGCAAAATATTAATGGTAATAGCACCAGCTCAACACCGGCGTCCTCGCGCCCGAGCAGTTCCAGTCGCTCCAGTGTGGCAGTCAGTTCAAGCAGTTCAACCGTTGCCGGGCAGCAATGCAATTGGTGGGGCACGATTTACGCCATTTGTACCAATATCAGTTCCGGTTGGGGGTGGCAAAATAATGCGGACTGCGTGGGTATCCAAACCTGCCAAACCTTATCGCCACCCTATGGGGTTATAGGTGCAACGGCTTCCAGTAGTTCGCGTTCGAGCACACCACTGAGCTCCAGCCGCGCGTCATCGAGTGTGCCCGCTGCTTTTTCCCGTTTAATTCAAGCGGAATCTTATTCAGGCATGAGTGGTGTGCAGCTCGACGCTACTAACGATGGCGGTGCAGGGCAATATGTTGGTTGGATTGATGCGGGCGATTGGATGTCTTACGCCAATATTAATTTCCCCACCAGTGGCATTTATAAAGTGGAGTATCGCGTTGCCAGTCCAAGTGGTTCTGCTTTATCGCTGGATTTAAATGCCGGTGCAATCCAGTTGGGGCAAGTGGCTATTCCAGCAACCGGCGGTTGGCAAAACTGGACGACTGTTACGCACAACGTGAATGTCACGTCGGGCACCTACAGTCTCGGTATTTATGCACCGCAGGCGGGTTGGAATATTAATTGGATCCGCATTACAAAAATTTAACCCATCCGTTCACTTTCATTGTATTTCCTCCCCCGGACTTTGCGGGCCTGTTTACAGGCCCGCTTTTTTCTTTTTCTAATTTAATTTTTTGTTAGCAGTGCGCCGCCACACTCGTAAGGATTGGTTAAGCGGCAGCGCTTACGCTTTTCTCGCATCCAAAAAGGCTTACACTGCGTAAGTTGTGTACCCATCTTGTCTAGCGAGGAATCTGCTGTGAAATCGTTTATTAACCCTCTGGTTAGCTTATTTGGCGTTGCTATGGTCAGCTTGGTCAGTGCTGCCGCATCTGCCTGCCCGGATTATATGAAAGGCGAATACCGTAAATTGCACTCAAAAGATTCTGTTGATATCTGCGCGCTGATGGAAAACAAAACGGTGCTGGTTGTGAATACCGCCAGCCACTGTGGTTTTACTTCCCAGTTCAAAGAGCTGGAAGCACTGCATAAGAAATACAAAGATAAGGGTTTGGTGGTGGTTGGTTTCGCCAGCGATGACTTCAAGCAGGAAGACGCCGATGAGGAAAAAGCGGCTGAAATTTGCTACCTCAATTATGGTGTGACCTTCACTATGCTCTCGCCCACCCATGTGACGGGGGAAAAGGCGAACACCCTGTTTAAAGCGCTTAACGCGCAAAGCCAGGAGCCAAAGTGGAATTTTAATAAATACCTGGTCGGTAAAGACGGCAAGGTAGTTGAGCATTTTGGCAGTATGACCAAGCCGGACTCGCCCAAGCTGGCGGAGGCGATTGAACAGTTATTGTAAGTATCTCCAACATGTAACCCGCCTATCTGAACCTGTATCCCCAAACCCGGCATCGCCGGGTTTTTTATTGCCGCCTATGAGTATCGGTCAGCAAAATTTAATGAAACCGATATCTTTTCATTATTTTTCACTGCTTATTTTTTTATTAACAATTTGTTGTTCATTGGTGGTATTTGTAAAAAACCACATTTTTATAACTTTATTGTGTTTTTTTTGGTATATGTTGCTACTTTTCAATTTTTAGGCACTAAAAACTACATAATTCACCCAGATTCAGATTTTCCTTACTGATAAATAGACAATCCATCTGTGTAACCGGTCATAAATTCATGTTGAAACCGATTACATTTTGATTCATTATCTTCCTCGATAAGCCAACACCAATAAATGACATAAATGGTATTTATTTTCGATATTGCAGTATTCAACACAATAAATTTAAGCAATTAGAGAACATTCGCGCTGTAAACCACCAGGGTATTTCCCCGTTCCGCCTTCCCTTAGGGATGTGCGGTGAGAGCTGCATCCAATGCGCTTTCGCACAGCGTTACCCCCGATTTTTATAAAAGATAACAACACGAGGAAGCTCAAGATGATCAAACCTAGCGGTATCACCACCAGAAAAAAAGCTCTGGTCCTGGCGATAGGCTGTGCACTTTATGGTGCGCAGGCCTATGCGCAGGAACCGGCAGCAGCAACCGATGAAATGGTTGAAGAAGTGATCGTAAAAGGCGTGCGCGCATCGCAGGCCAAGGCGATTGATATCAAACGTAATTCGGCCGTAGTCGTTGACTCTATCGTGGCAGAAGATATCGGTAAATTGCCGGATATGACGATCACTGACTCGCTCCAGCGTGTGACCGGGGTGCAGATCAAGCGCGAGGCCAACGAGGGTACCTCGCTCAATATCCGTGGTATGCCGCAGGTGCTGACCACTTTGAATGGCGAGCAATTTCTTAGCCCCTGGAATATTACCGATGTGGGCGCCAACTATTCCGATGTGCCTGCGAGCATGATTCGCGGTGTGGATGTGTATAAATCCCAAGGCGCAAATGCGATCGCAGGTGGTATTTCCGGCGTGGTGGATTTGAAAACCATTCGTCCACTGTCACTGGAGGATGGCTTTACCGGCAATCTGAAGCTGGAAGCGTCGCAAGGCAGCCGCTCCGATAAAGAGATGAAAAGTGATGGCTCAGTCGGTGATCGCTCACCGGACGACAACATCAACTTCTTTGCCGGTTACAAATTTAATGACCGTGTTGCTGTGACTGTAGGGGGATATACCTCTACCACTTACAACGCCAATTACCAAATGAATCAAACACAAGTATTTGGCTTTTTGGATCAGCGCAATGGCACTCCTATTGATCCGTACGATCTTAATGGCAATGGTGATTTGGTCAACGACTGGTATCTGGTGCCTACCACCTTTGGGGTTGAAAGTAGTTTTATGGAGCGCGAGCGGGATGGTGGTTCGTTCGGTATTGAAGCGGAATTGAATAACAACTTTACTCTGCGCGGCGATGTGTTCTACACCAAGATGGATCAGTTTGACCGCTATGTGACAGCGCGGTTTGATGGTGAAAGCACGCCCTGGGCGTATCAAGTTAATAGCGATTTGCGCGGCCCCGATAATATCTTTGGTGATGAATACGCGGGTCTCGCACCAGCTGTGCAATACAAAGACAATGGCCTTTATAACGCTATTTTACCTGGCTCTATTTTTTCACCCGCAGGTCAGTTCTCTTACGTAGATGACGCAGGCCAAACGCAAACCCGCAATCTGCAGGCGCTCCAGGTGGCTAATGTACTTGCCCCCGCGTTCGAATCTGTTTCGGGTACCCGGATTAATCGTACTGGTGCGATTAATAGCAACATCCAGTTGGATTACGACAATCAGGATAATATTAAAGCCAGTGTGCGTTACATCTACGCCGAGGCAGAAAAAGAAAGTCGTTTTGCTAATTTAAAACAAGGTAATCCTGCGTGGAACTGGGTCGATGTGGATGGCGTTAACGGGAAGGATAAGATCACCCCTTATGCCGTCACCGTTGATTATCGTGGTGAGTTTCCCTCTTTTTCCTATACTGCCGACCTAGCCAATGCCGATAATCTGGTTTTTTACCAGTCGGAGGCGAACGGCAATGACACCAATGCCACCTTGAATATATTGCGTGCCGATCTGACTTATAGCCTGAACAAGGGCATTCTCGACTCAGTCGATGTAGGTGCACGCTACGGTGTACGCGATGCGGACTACACCAAGTTTTATTATGTAACGCCCACTGGCCGTTACGACAACGATCAGCGTATTCCAGTCAATAAGCGCAATCAGCTCCTTAGTGGTAACCAAATATGGCAGCGTTATCCTGACTTCCGCCGCTTTGATTACAACCAGGAGACACAAGAGTTGCGTGATGCCGGTTTATACGACAACGGCTTCCGTGCCGATGATTCGCTCATCGTTCCCTTTAGCGATTTCGGTCCCTTTAAGGGTTTCGAAAATGGCGTGGCAGCGGTGAATCCGGCCGCTTGGGACAATCCGCTCGACTTTATGAATCGCCTCTACCCAGGCACCAAAACCGTTGACGATCCTGCTTATGCCTACAAGGTGGAGGAGGCTTCGACAGAGGGTTATGTCCAGTTAAATCTGGATGACCAGGAAGGTGTTTTTGGTATTCCCTACAGCGGCAATGTGGGTCTGCATGTACTGCGTACTGACCGCACGGTGGAAAGAAACAAGGTTCCGGAAGTTCTGGATATCTATAACTCCATTGGTTACGTGGATTATCAGAAGTTGGCGTTTGTCTACGATGTGGAAACCAATGACCGTTCATTTACCCAGGTATTACCCTCAGTCAATCTGAATTTTTTCCCACAAGACGATGTGATTGTGCGTGTGGGTGCAGCCAAAACGACCTCGCGCAACAATCTGGATAACGTCGGTGCCGGCTTGAGCCTTTGGTTAACCAAGTGCCCAAAAACTGATGAAAATGGCAATCGGGTTATGTATGTGAACGGCTCGGGTCAGCTGGTGGGGGAGGATGTAACCTGTACCGGCGGCGGTGAAGATAAAGGCAATATCGACATAAAGCCCTGGGAGGCCAATGTTTATAACTTCTCCACCGAATGGTATTTCGATGAGAACGCAATCGTTGGGTTTGGTTTGTTCATGATTGATGTAGATACAGCAGTGCAAAGCTTCCAGGAGCGTCGCAACTTTATTGATGCCGATGGCATTGATCGCGGCAACACCGGTAATGTATGGGTATCTGAGAACGTCAGCGCCTCCAGCCTGTACGGTATGGAGCTGGGCTACAAACAACCCTTTACTTTTTTGCCATCGTTCCTGAGTTCGACAGGTATCGAATTTAACTACACCTATTCCGAAAGCGATTCTGGCGATGAAGATCTGTATGGCAATTCACTGCCATTGCAATCCAACTCCAAACATCAAAGTAACATGATTCTCTGGTACGACAAAGACGGCCTCAATGTGCGCTTGGCTTACAACTGGAAAAGTGAAGAGTACGAAGGGCGCGCCGGTTTGAACACCAGCGGTCAACCTATCAATCTTGGTAACTGGATCGAGCCTACTGGCTATCTCGATTTATCGGTCAGTTACTGGGTCAACGACCATCTTAGCTTTTCCCTCGCAGGTACCAACCTGACTGAGGAGAGTAAAAAGAGCTATGCGCAATTTGAAGACCAACTGCAATCCATATGGGTGCAAGAGCGCCGTTACACGGCCGGGGTAACCTTCACCTATTAATACCCAACCTGATCATGACGGCTATCTGGTATTGCGCCGATGGCGGCTTCAACAGAAGCGAAAATAAAAATTTACTGTGGAGTTCGAATATGAAACTGAAGTTATGTTACTTGGCGATTTTATCGAGTACGTTTCTTTTGCAAGCCTGCGGTGGCGGCGGCCTCGCCGGTGGTGATGGCAAAGACGTAGACACCATTCGCCCTGAAGCGGGTGTTGAAGATGAATCGGCGCGTCCTCGCCCGCCAGAAAATGCAGTGGTTATCACTACTGATGAACACTTTATTTACGATGCAGCCAAGCAGCCGGTGTTTTTGCGTGGTATCAATCACCTCTATGCGGCTAACCCGAATGTCCGTATTAACGGCATAGCGGCGATTAAAACGGCTGGCTCAAATGTGATTCGCCTGCAGTTGGACGAAACCACCACCGACATGCAATTTGAGGGG
>Ga0307408_100001161_pt1 | contig 20017 bp, 16 predicted proteins | sample 322Cmetagenome_FD_202116 | JGI IMG/M metagenome (GOLD analysis project Ga0307408, IMG submission 202116) | Maize rhizosphere microbial communities from greenhouse at UC Davis, California, United States - 322HYB-C-3 | ecosystem: Host-associated > Plants > Roots > Rhizosphere > Soil | place... | reverse complement strand
CGATAGTATAACGGTAGTACGACGGTTTTTGGTACCGTTTGTCTAGGTTCGAATCCTGGTCGGGCAACGATAAAATTAAACTGAATCGGGTTGTGAATTTCACAATCCGATTCTTGTTTTAGAACAGTTCAATCATAACAAGGTATGCCACAACAGTTTAATCCTGTTAAGTTATTTGCCGGTTCCGGCTCTACGGCTCTTGCAGCAAAAATAGCTAAAGCTTACGGAAGAGAATTGGGAGATGTTGTTACATCCCGTTTCAGCGATGGTGAGTTTCAACCTTCCTTTAATGAATCTGTGCGCGGAAGCGATGTTTTCTTAATCCAGTCCACAAACCAGCCTTACGATAACTTAATTGAGTTATTGCTTTTAACTGATGCCGCGAAACGTGCTTCGGCGCATTACATAACAGTGGTAGTGCCTTACTTCGGTATGGCAAGGCAGGATAGGAAAGATAAGCCACGTGTTGCTATTGGGGCCAAGTTGATCGCAAACCTGATTACAGCTTCTGGTGCAAACCGTATTATGACAATGGATTTGCATGCAGCCCAGATTCAAGGCTTTTTTGATATTCCGGTAGACCACTTAGATGCTTCAGTAATCTTTGTGCCTTATATTAAAAGTCTTAACCTTCCAAATTTAACTATTGCGTCGCCAGACATGGGAGGTTCTTACAGAGCCCGCACTTTTGCTAAGTTCTTTAATGCTGAAGTTGTAATTTGTGATAAACGAAGAAAACGTGCAAATGAAATTGAATCAATGTCTATCATCGGAGATGTTACTGGTAGGGACATTGTTTTAATCGATGATATTTGTGATACAGCTGGAACCTTGGCTAAAGCTGCAGATTTAATTATGCAACATGGTGCAAATAGTGTAAGGGCGGTTTGTACGCATCCGGTATTATCCGGCAAAGCTTACGAGACGGTAGAGAATTCAGTTTTAACGGAACTCATCGTAACAGATACTATTCCTCTAAAACAAGAATCGCCTAAGATTAAGGTGCTCTCAACTGCCGATTTATTTTCAAAAGCTATTGCTAATGTGAATGAGCATGGTTCCATTAGTGATTTATTTAAAGTGGATTAGTCTGCTTTTTAATTAGTAATATATTTTTTAACTATTATATTTTTTTAAGATGAAAACAATCGCCATTAGCGGTTCTAAAAGACAGAACGTAGGGAAACGCGATGCTAAAGAGCTGCGTTATGAAGGTAAAATTCCGGCTGTATTATACGGTGGAAAAGAGCAAGTTCACTTCGCAGTTGACATTACTGCTTTAAAGCCCATTATCTACAGTGCAGATGTTCACTTTGTTGAGATAGATATTGAAGGTGTAAAAACTACAGCTATTGTTCAGGATGCTCAGTTTCATCCATTAAACGAACAAATTTTACACGTTGACTTTTTCCAACTGGATAATGCTAAGCCACTTACAATGGCTATCCCAGTAAAATTGACAGGAACTTCTCCTGGTGTTAAGATGGGTGGTAAATTAGTGCATAAATTACGTAAACTACGTGTTAAAGCGCTTCCTCAGGATCTTCCACAATACGTTGAAGTTAGCATTGAGCCATTAGAGGTTGGTAAATCAGTGCGTGTGCGTGATTTGAAATTCGAGAAATTTGACATTACTAACACTCCTGAAGATACAATTGTATCTGTAACTACTTCACGTGCTCTGCGTCAGGCTGAGCAAGAGGCTGCAAAAGGAGGCAAATAATGTTGTAGGATTACACTGATATAGTGTGATTACAGAATTTAAGGCAGTACAGATTTTTTCTGTGCTGCCTTGTTTTTTATGAGGATTACTGATTGTCTCTTATGCGGATATAAAGCTTTAATCTCCATTCTGGATTCTAAAATCAGGCAAGCCCCGAACCTCTAATCCCCGCAATCATTCTTTCTCATTTTCATTACCTTTGCCGCATGAAGTACCTTATAGTTGGTTTAGGAAATATAGGCCCTGAATATGTAGACACAAGGCATAACATTGGTTTTATGGTTGCCGATGCGCTTGCCAAAAAGGCTGCTGTAACTTTTTCTAATCTACGCCTGGCCTATTATACCGAGCTTTCTCATAAAGGAAAAAAGCTTTACGTCATAAAGCCAACAACTTACATGAATTTAAGTGGAAAGGCAGTTAAATATTGGATGCATGAGCTAAAAATTCCGGCAGAAAATATTTTGGTTATTGTGGATGACCTGGCGATTCCATTCGGCGCTATTCGTTTGAAAACCAAAGGGGGAAATGCAGGGCACAATGGATTGAAAAGCATAGAAAGCCTGGTAGGGGGGCAAAATTATCCGCGTTTGCGTTTTGGCATTGGTGACAATTATCCTAAAGGGAGACAGGTCGACTATGTTTTAAGTGGCTTTGACGACGATGAGCAACCGGAGCTACCTGCTTTAATTGATCGTTCAGTAGAAATAATTGAGAGTTTTGTTACTGCCGGCCCCGAGCTGACTATGACTAGATTTAACAAGTAGGTTTTAACTAAAAATAACATTTTTTAACAATGTTGATTTGGGTTTCGAGTTAGCTTTGTAACGAAGTAATTAAAAATGTGTCTAATTACTTAACCTCAAGAACTAAACTCTTAATCAAATGAAACCTAACTGCCAGCAGGGAATTTTAAGCTTCTTACTATTCCTTGTAACTACCATCTGCTATGGACAGCAAAAAACTTATTCCATTAAAGGAACTGTAATCGATTCGGCAAGCAAAAAAGCCCTTGATTTTGTAACTGTCGCTCTGAAAACGACGGATAATAAGCCGGTAAAAACTGTCCTGACCTCTGCCAAAGGAAATTTCAACCTTGCAAATATTGCATTTGGCGCTTATAAGCTGAGCCTTATATCCGTGGGGTATAAAACGTCTGTGATTTCGATAGATTCAAGTGTTGCTAATTCAGAAATCAACCTCGGCACAATCGCCCTTTCTGCATCTAACAATCAATTAAAAGAGGTAAATGTCACCGCTGATAGGCCTGTTTTTAAACAAGAAGTCGACCGGATTGCTTATGATGTGCAGGCTGATCCAGAAAGCAAAGTGAATAATGTGCTTGATATGTTAAGGAAAGTGCCTTTGGTAACAATTGATGCGGATGATAACATTCAAGTAAAGGGCAGTTCTAGTTATAAGGTTTTGATAAACGGCAGGCCGTCTTCATTAGTAGCTCGTAGCCCCAAAGATGTTTTTAAAAGTATGCCTGCCAGCAATATTCAACGGATTGAGGTAATAACAACCCCACCGGCAAAATATGACGGTGAAGGCCTGGCGGGTATTATTAATATAATTACTACAAAAAAGATTGACCAGGGGTATAACGGCTCAATAACCGGAAGATATAATTTCCCTTATGGCCCCGGAACAAATGGACAGCTTACGGTCAAAGGAAAAAAGTTTGGCTTGACGTCCTATTTAGGAGGGAACATGCGGGACGTCCCCCAAACAACTTTTTCGATGTCCAGAACAACATTGCCTTCAGGAAGTAATTCCGAGGCACCAGCGTTTTTATCAACGGATGGCAATCGTAAAAATAATGGTGAACATTTCTATTCGAATGCTGAAATCAGTTATGAGATTGACACGTTAAATCTACTCACTGCAGAGTTTGGCTATAATTATGGACAGGGAAACCGTGATAACATTCAATATCTCAACGAAAATAATCCTAACACCATCCCAAGTAACCGAAGCTATAATATTTTCAATTTAGGTGGTTATGACTGGGGAGGTTATGAGTTGGGATTGAATTATCAGCTAGGTTTTAAACGAAATAAAGAACAATTATTAACAGCTTCCTATAAGTTTAACCGCGGGAAAGAGGACAACTTTGCGGATTTTTTTGCTTCTAATGATTCACAAAATTATGGGCAGAACAATACTTCCGGAACTAATGAGCAAACTATTCAGCTTGATTACCTGCATCCTGTTAAGAAAATAAATATTGAGGGGGGCTTTAAATTGATATTGAGGGATAATTTTAGTGATTATCAATATGGCACTTATGCAGGGGAAACGAAGGATAGTCCTTACACCATAGATGCTAGTAAGTCCAATAAGTTTGATTACAATCAAAATGTATACAGTTTCTACAATTCTTATCAGCTTAAACTAAAGGACTGGGGCTTTAAGGGCGGTTTGCGATTAGAGCATACAGAAGTTGACGCATTTTTCGAATTACCAAATACTCCCCTGAAAACGGATTACAGTAATTTTATTCCGTCGGTATCTATACAAAGAAAGTTTAAAAAGAGTAGCAGTTTAAATTTAGGTTATACACAACGTATTCAGCGCCCAAGTATTTGGGAGTTAAATCCATATGTAGAGCAATTTAATGACAAATTTACCCAATCCGGAAATAAGGATCTAAAACCAGTGTTAAACCATAATTTCGACTTGAGCTATAGCATTTTTAAGAAGGGCACAATTAATACTGGTTTAAGCTATTCTTTCGCAAACAATACCATTCAATATGTAAACCGCGTTGGAGCCGATGGGGTTGGAAGGGCTACTTTCGAAAATATAGGTAAGAATAAAAGCTTTGGCTTTAACATTAATACTAACCAGGATATTGTTAAAAATTTTAACATCAACGTTAACGGAAGGCTCTCATATGTTTTGATGGAAGGTAATATCGACAGCAAAAAAATAGAGAACGACGGTATGCAGGGCAATATCTATGCTTATTTTGGGTATAAATTTAAAAATGACTGGCGCGCAGGAATGAACGGTGGTTTTTATAGTGCATGGATTACTTTACAAGGGCAATCAAATCCTTATTACTATACCTCGGCTAGTTTGTCGAAGGAGTTTTTTAAGAAGAAAGCTTCTTTTTCCGCTTCCGTTAGTAATCCATTTCAGAAATACAGAAACTGGCGAAATGAGACAAAGTCTGACCAGTTTATTCAATCAGAAAGGTTCCAGAATTATTACCGAAACTTCGGTTTCAACTTTACTTATAAGTTTGGAAAACTGAACGGAGGAATAAAAAAGAATCAGCGGGGAATTCAGAACGATGATGTGGCTGGAAAAAGCAGTGGAAATTAAATAACAAAAGGGCTGAAAAGCCCTTTTGTATTATATAGAATCTCTTCTTCTTATTTTAATCCGGATGGCATTTGGGATAGGCTTATCAGATACAAATATCAAGTATCCGCCTCCGCCGGCACCGCTCAGTTTCCAGCCAGCGGCCTGATCTTTGTAAAGTTCAATTTGATCAAAAATTTCTTTAGAAACCATGTTAGGAAACATGGCAATCTGAGCTTCAAAAGATTCTCTGAAATACTTTCCAAAGGCGGTTACATCCTTTGCTAAAACTGCATTCCAGCAATTTTCAGCAGCATTTGCTAATGCCTTAGCTCCAGCTTCGTCAATGTGAGTGTCATCTAACACTGAATAGCTTGAGGTACGTGGGCCTAAAGTAACCAGGTATAGGTGAGATTCAATCCAATCAAGTACACTTTCATCATGTACAGATTCGATTTTATCAGGCCAGTAATTGCCATTATAACTCAGCTTATTCAATCCTGGTAATACAATACCAAGGGCATCTTGCGAGCCTGCAACTTCTTTGGTTCCCGGAGGATTTTCGTAGGTGAACAGAATTTTTGCCAATTTTTCCCTATCCCCGGTTGGGATTTCTGTGCGCCATAATTCAATTGCCTTGTTGCGGGTGCTTGATGACATCCCACTGCGGTTATTGAATTCAATAGTAGGCTCGATAGAAATGGTTAAAACCGGGCCTGGATAGTATTTTGATACAAAAGGTTGGTCAAGCCATCCCCCAGCCAGGTCAATTCTGAAAGGGATTAGGCACTCGGTTCTTAATGTAGTTGTAGAACGGGGTGGCAAATTATCATGAGGAATGCGCTGTAGCACATGATACTCAATGCTTTTGCTCTTGCAGATTTCGGCTTTTGCCGGTGTGGCACCATCCTCGTTCACCAAAAAAACATCAGGTCTAATTTCTTCGATCTCTTCAAGGAAATCAATAATCCCGAAGCCTCTGTTAACTCTGCACTCCTTAACTCCTGATAGGGCTTCGATCATATAACGGCGTTCAGCTTCTGGGTTTACCGGGTATCTTCCTTTTAGCTGAAAGACATTGGCATTATTGCCAATACAAACATACACTTCACCTAATTTTGAAGCTTCTTTTAAAAAGGCAACGTGTCCGCTGTGCAGCAAATCAAAGCAGCCCGTTACCATTACTTTTTTAGGTCTGTCCATAGACGTTTTTATCCAAATTTGTGACGCCATAAAATTATGTGAAATTATCAAACATTTACACTTAGTCTTGTCCATAATGTGAAGAATGTCAGTTTTCTTTAACAATTGGCGAGGGGAGAGTGATTTTGCCAGTTAAAGACAGAAACAGGCACTTTAGGTAATAGGTTCAAATAGAATATAGACACCCCAAACGTATGCCCTAATATTTAAAAACGCCTTTTTGCCTTCAAATAAAGGGCATCAGAGCAATTTTTTATAAGTTTGTTTCTATTGAAGTAATGTTATTCTCGATAGAGACTATTGGGGCATTGTAATAATTTGCATAGAAATGAAAGTTTACGGAATTAAGAATTGTGATACGGTTAAAAAAGCACTAATCTGGTTGGACGAAAATCATGTGAAATATGAGTTTCATGATTATAAAAAGTTAGGCATTTCTGAAGATAAATTAAAGGAATGGTCTGGTAAAGTAGGATACGAACCTTTGATCAATAAACGTGGTACCACATGGAAAAAGTTGGATCCTGCCCTTCAAAGTTCAATCGATTCTGAGCATGCTGCCTTTAAATTAATGCAAGATAAAACCAGTGTTATTAAGCGCCCGATTTTGGAAAACAATGGCCGAATTGTTTTAGGTTTTGACCCCGAAGCTTTTCAAAAGCTTGTTAAATAATTCGAGAATAATTTTAAAAAGAAGAAACCGGATTGTGATAATCCCGTAACTGATTAGCAGCTAGGAAATATGAGAAGATATGGTGTGCGGGCCGGTATAATGCTGGCTATAATTTTTTTTAATGTTGCCATAGGGCAGCAACAGAGTTCCACGAGTAAAGGACAGCTTACCAGCGTTTATAATTATACCGAAGCGTTCTCTCAGAACTTCTACAGGAGGACACCTGATAATTACCGCACGTCGAGCGGAAAACCCGGGCCTCTATATTGGCAAAATCGGGCGGATTACCAGATCGCTGTGCGCCTCAATGAAACAACGAACGAAATATCCGGATATGAATATTTAACCTATACCAATAATAGCCCGGAAGAGCTCGAGTTTTTGTGGATGCAGATGGACCAGAACCTTTTTAGGCAGGATTCGCGGGGAACAGCAATTGTACCACTTTCTGGCAGCCGGAACGGAGGAAAAGGGCAAATTTTTGATGCGGGCTTTAAAATCAAATCGATTAAGCTAGTTAATGGAGATTCTGAAACTGAGTTAAAATACGAAGTCAATGATACCAAAATGCAGGTCTTTCTGCCATCGGCGGTTAAGCCTAAGGGAGGGCAGGTTAAGCTTCGCATTGATTATTCGTTTATTTCTCCCAATTATGGTTCAGACAGAATGGGAATTCAGGACACCAGGCACGGAAAGATTTTTGCCGTAGCCCAATGGTATCCAAGGGTTTTTGTGTACGACGATATTGTTGGCTGGAATGTGGTTCCATATACTGGCCCTAGTGAGTTTTACCTTGAGTATGGAAACTTTGATGTGAGTATAACCGCGCCATCATCTCATATTGTAGTATGTTCTGGCGAACTTCTAAATCCTGAGGAAGTATACACTGCCGAGCAACAAAAATTGTGGCAACAGGCATCGCAAAGCGATAAGACGGTAACCATCAGGGCTGCGAAAGAGGTAACTAATCCAGCCTCCCGCCCGAATGGAAAATCAAAACTAACATGGCATTTTAAGATAGATAATTCCAGAGATGTTGCCTGGGCATCATCGGCTGCATTTATTGTGGATGCCGCGAAAATGAATCTGCCAAGTGGAAGAAATGCACTGGCAATTTCGGCGTATCCGGTGGAAAGTAATGGCTCTGCTGCATGGGGAAGGTCTACAGAATATGCAAAGGCATCTGTGGAATACAATTCTAAGAAGTGGTTCGAGTATCCTTACCCTACAGCCATTAATGTTGCTACCAATGTAAGTGGTATGGAGTATCCGGGAATTGTTTTCTGCAGTTATAAAGATAAAGGTGCTGCGCTTTGGAATGTAACGGACCACGAACTTGGGCACACTATCTTTCCAATGATTGTGGGAAGTAATGAGCGTGCGCATGCCTGGATGGACGAAGGGCTTAATACGTTTATTAATACGTTAACTGGCGACGATTTTAATAAGGGCGAATACAAGGAGTCGAAAAAGGATATGCAACATTGGGGCGCGATTTTAACTTCCTCTAACATGGAGCAGGTGAGTTTAGGCCCGGATAATATGAAGGAAGCTAATATTGGTTACCTGGTGTATTATAAACCCGCATTGGGATTGACTATGCTGAGAGACCATATTCTTGGCCCGGAGCGGTTTGACCGTGCATTTAAAGCCTATATTGAAAGGTGGGCTTATAAGCATCCTAGTACCGAAGATTTTTTCAGGACGATGGAAAATGTTGCTGGCGAAAAGCTCAACTGGTTTTGGCGCAGCTGGTATCAAAATAACTGGAAGCTTGACCAGGTGGTTTTAGGCGTAAATTACGAGAAAAACAATGCTAAAAATGGGGCTTTAATCAGCATTGCCAATCTGGAGAAAATGCCAATGCCCGTTATTATGGAAATTAAAACCAAAAGTGGCAAAGTGTCTCGGATAACCCTGCCGGTTGAAATTTGGGCCAGAAATACGAGTTGGACATTCTTATATCCTTCCACAGAGGAGATTGAAAAAATAGTAATAGACCCTGACAAAGTTTTTCCGGATTATAATCCGGAAAATAATGTATGGAAGGCAAAGGATTAAGGGTTTTATCATATCTTTGATAGTATCATATGATACTATCAAAGATATGAAACCTCCATATGAGATAACCCCTACTATCCTCCAATATATTGTTAGTATATCAAAACATATTGGGGAGGTTTCAGCTTTGCACCTTCATAAGCCGCCGGCTCAATTGCGTAAAAGCAATCGTATCAAGACTATTCAGTCATCACTCGAAATAGAAGGCAATACATTATCAGAGGAGCAGATAACTGCTCTTTTGGAAAATAAAAGGGTAGTTGCCCCACAGAAAGATATTCTGGAGGTTCAAAATGCTATTACGGTTTACGACAGGTTAAATGAACTAAATCCTCTTAGTTATAAATCACTTCTTACGGCACATCAAATGTTAATGACTGGATTAGTGCCTGCTGCGGGAAATATTCGAAGCAAATCTGTAGGAATAATTACTGGTTCAGAAGTACGGCATCTTGCGCCACCTGCGGAGATGGTAAAACCACTACTAAACGACCTATTTGACTATATCAAGAATGATCCGGACCCGCTACTTCTCAAAAGTTGTGTTTTTCACTATGAGTTTGAGTTTATTCACCCTTTTACTGATGGTAATGGGAGAATGGGAAGATTGTGGCAAACTTTAATATTGAAGCAAGAATATCCGGTATTTGAGTTTTTACCTGTTGAGAGTATTATACGTGATAGGCAGAAAGACTATTACAGGGCTCTCAGTGAGTCAGACAAGCAAGGAAAGTCAACAGCTTTTATTGAATTTATGTTGGCGGTTCTAAATGATGCTTTGGAAAAATCGCTTTCCTATTATAATATAACTCTAACTGGTAAAGACAGAATCGAGCAATTTAAGGCAATTATTAAAAATGAGCTGTTTTCGCGACAAGTATACCTTAGAAACTTTAAGGAGATTTCTACGGCAACAGCGAGCCGCGATTTAAAGGAGGCTGTGGATCGCGGAATTCTAGTAAAATCGGGAGATAAGAGAATGACATTATACAAGTTCGATGGAGCATAGTTCCCCCCTTTTCAAAATCATATAAACTTTAACAAAAATTTTATAACTATTGAATTCTACTAGTTTGTATATTTGCCATGTAAATGAATCTGCTTAAGAAATATTGTATTCTAACTATAGCCTTGCTGATAACTCTTTCAGCTTCAGGTATAAGTATTTCTTTGCATAAGTGCTGTGGTAAAATAAAGGATGTTTCTATCCTTGGCACTAAAGCGGATTGTAAGATGGCGGCCAAGGCTACTAAGCATGCTTTTAATCCAAAGCATAAAGGAAAACCTTGTTGTAGCGATCAGAAAATAACTATTCAAAAAACAGCAGAAGCAACGCAGAATAAAAGCCAGATAAAAGAAAAATCATCCTTTGACGTACTTTTTGTGCTGACTTTTGTTCGAAACTGGCTCGGACTTCCTTCCAATGAGGAAGAAGACGAGGACAGTGCTTACACTCCGTCGATTTCTGTCAGCGATTCGCTGATTATTCTTTTCAGGCAATTCCGGATCTGATTAAATTCCTTCTTGTTTTGAAGCTATAAAAGCTTCAGTGCTCCGCCCTCAAACTTCGAGGAGCGGATAATAAATCCTCATTTTTTATTAAGAATTTATTCTCATGATTGAGAAGCTGATTGCATTTTCTTTACGCAACAGATTCCTGGTTTTGCTGCTGGCTGCGGCAATATTTGCCTGGGGAATCTATTCTGTAAAGACGAATAAGATTGATGCCATCCCCGATTTGTCAGAAAATCAGGTGATTGTATTCACAGAGTGGATGGGTAGAAGCCCACAGATTATCGAAGACCAGGTAACATATCCATTGGTTACCAACTTGCAGGGACTGCCTAAAGTAAAATACGTAAGGGCGAATTCGATGTTCGGAATGAGTTTCATTTACATCATTTTTGAAGATAATGTGGATGTTTACTGGGCAAGGTCGCGGGTGTTGGAGCGATTGAACTCTATCGGAACTGCTTTGCCCAAAGGAGTGACTCCAACAATGGGCCCGGATGGAACCGGCGTTGGGCATGTGCTTTGGTATACCCTGGAGGCTCCCGGAATGGGCCTTGGCGAACAACGTGCGGTACAGGATTGGTACATCAAATTTGCACTGCAGAATGTTCCTGGAGTTAGCGAAATTGCTTCTTTTGGAGGGTTCCAAAAACAGTATCAAATTGCTGTTGATCCCGATAGGCTAACTTATTTCAAACTAAATATAGCTGATGTAATGAGGGCGGTAAACGCCAATAATAATGAAGCTGGCGGCAGGAAGTTTGAGATGAGCGGAATTGGCTATATCATTAAAACCACGGGGTATTTGCAATCCATAGAGCAAATTGAAAACCTGGCGGTTCGTACCCAAAATTCAATCCCGGTTAAAATTAAAGATATAGCAACGGTGCAGATGGCCGGGGAAAGCCGGCTGGGGATTTTTGACTATAACGGAGAAGGTGAAGCAGTGGGAGGAATTGTGGTACTACGTTATGGTGAAAATGCCGACGAAGTGATTAAGCGCGTTAAGTCCAAAATGGTGGAGGTAACCAAAGGCCTACCTGAAGGAATGAAGTTTAATTTGGTTTACGATAGGGGCGAACTTATTGAAGAATCAGTATCATCGATAAAGGCAACATTGATTGAGGAAATGATTGTCGTGTCGCTGATTGTAATTGTTTTTTTGTGGCATTGGCGAAGTGCGGCCAGTATCATTATCCAAATTCCAATAACTATTGCTGCAAGTTTCATTGTTTTAAATGCCTTCGATATTTCCTCCAATATTATGTCGCTTACTGGCATTGCACTGGCAATAGGTGTAATTGTAGATAACGGAATTATTATGGCGGAAAATGCTTATAAAAATCTGGCTATGAGGCAGGCTGAATTAAACAGCGAAAGGAAAGGAGGTAATGGCTATGAATAGATTTAAAAGAAAAGATTACGTTAGCCTTTCCAATGAAGAGCGGCTTTCGATTATTGAAAAAGCCTGTAAGCAGGTATCAAGGGGCGTTTTTTACTCCACAGTTATTATCATTGCTTCGTTTTTGCCGGTATTTTTACTCACCGGGCAGGAAGGAAAGCTCTTTCATCCCCTCGCTTATACAAAGACATTTATCCTGATAATTGATGCCATTTTAGTGGTAACACTTGCCCCGGTTTTAATTTCCTTTTTTATGAAGGGGAGGTTTCGGCCAGAGCATGAGAATCCCCTCAATCGCAAAATGGAGAAGGTTTACGAGCCTCTTATCAGGACTTGTATTAAACACCGCAAAACAACTCTGGGAATCAACATAATTGCTCTTCTGATTAGTATTCCATTGTTGATGAGCATGGGGCGCGAGTTTATGCCGCCTTTGGATGAGCAATCAATTCTGTTTATGCCGGTAACTCTGCCTGATGTTTCAAATTCGGAAGTAAAGCGGATTTTACAAGTTCAGGATAAGATCATAAAGTCGGTGCCAGAGGTTGATAAGGTTTTAGGCAAAGCAGGACGGGCGAATACTGCAACAGATAATTCACCGATTAGCATGATTGAAACAATCATCAAGCTAAAACCTAAAAGCGAATGGCGAGACGGTATTACTAAGAAAGATATTATTAACGAGCTGGATGCAAAACTGCAGATTCCGGGGGTAGTTAACGGATGGACACAGCCAGTAATTAATCGTATTAATATGCTCTCAACAGGTATTCGTACAGATGTAGGAGTTAAAGTTTACGGCCAGGATTTAAAGCAGATTGACCAGGTATCTCAAAAGGTACACAAACTTTTGAACGGGATTGAAGGCGTTAAGGATTTATATGTTGAGCCGGTTACAGGTGGAAAATACCTCGAAGTGGATATTAAGCGTGATCAATTGGAGCGTTATGGCTTAACTGTAGATGATGTTAATTCTGTTGTAGAAACAGCTATTGGTGGAACTCCGTTTGCCAGTACTATTGAGGGGCGCCGCCGATTTAATATTCATTTGCGTTTGATGCAGGATTACCGTAACAGTATTGATCGATTGAAACGCATTCCTTTGAATTCGCCAGATGCGGGGTCCATTCCATTGTCGGCAGTTGCTGAGGTTCGCTTTGTAAACGGCCCGCCAATGATAACCTCCGAAAATGCCCTTTTGCGGGGAGCAGTAATGTTTAATGTTCGCGATCGTGATTTAGGCGCTACCGTCCAGGAGGCTATTAAAAAGTTGAACCAGGATTTGAAATTGCCTAACGGATATTTTGTGGAATGGAGCGGGCAATATGAAAACTTAATCAGAGGCGAGAAAACCTTGCTATATATCCTGCCAGTGGTTCTGGTGATAATCTTCTTGTCGCTTTACCTTGCTTTTAAATCACTTCGTGAAGCATTTTTGAGCTTAATAACCGTTCCATTTGCCCTTATCGGAGGAGCTTACCTTGTTTATTTCTGGGGAGTAAATTTATCGGTAGCGGTTGCTGTAGGTTTTATAGCGCTGTTTGGAATAGCGGTTGAAACGGGTGTTGTAATGGTGATTTACCTGAATGATGCCATGAAGCAGCTTGTTGCTTTGCGTGGTAATTCCAGTGAAACTATTACCAAGGAAGAACTACGTGAATTTGTTATCGCCGGGGCAGCAAAACGCCTTCGCCCTAAAATTATGACAGTTTGTGTGGCGCTTTTCGGATTGATCCCGGTGTTGTGGTCAACTGGCGTTGGCAGCGATGTGATGCAGCCAATTGTGCTACCTATGATTGGCGGGGTACTCACATCATCTACACATATTTTACTAGTTACACCACTGATTTTTTTAATGACAAAGGAGTATGAATTACGCAAGTTTGGAAGATTGGAGGTAGGTGATGAGTAGGAAGTTTGGAGTTAAGAGTTCGGAGCGGAGAAGAGAGAATAGAGATAGGGGGTTAGAGATCAGGTTGGGCGTATCAGGTAGGATTTGTATTCCGATTGTGTTTGGTTTATTTTTTATTGTGATGATGGTTGCTCCTGTTTCGGGCCAGCAAACAATGGGCTTGGAGCAGATCCTAAAAGAAATAGAAAATAGCAATCCATCATTAAAGGCATTTGACAGCAGAATTAAAAGTGAAGATGCTAAAGTGGAAGGTGCCAGTGCCTGGATGGCTCCAATGATTGGGGCGGGCACTTTTATGACTCCCTATCCGGGGCAAAATATGGTTGGAGAGGGTGATAAAGGGGCATTGATGATTTCTGCAGAGCAGGATATTCCGAATCCAGCGAAGCTTAAAGCCAGGAAGGAGTACCTGAAAACGCAATCGCAAACCTTCTTTTTGGGCAAGACAGAGCGCTTTAACGAATTGCGGGCAAAGGCAAGGGCTTTGTACTTCGATTTACTGATTGCCAATAAGAAGATCAGGTATCAAAAAGAAAATCTGCAGATTATGCAAACCATGAAAAAGCTGGCAGAGATTCGCTATACATATAATCAAAGCTCGCTAAACCAGGCTTTTAAGGCAGAAGGCCGTACGTATGAGGCGGAGAACATGCTTCTAATGACTGAAACCGAGATGAGGTCGAAGAAGATTGCATTAAACTCGCTGATGAACCGAAACCCTCAGAGCCCCTTGGAAGTTGATACTAATTATACCGTTTCTTTTAATCCGATGGCAAATCTGGATACTGCATATCTTGCCAAAACCCGGAGCGATATTTTGCATATGCAGCATAACATTCATGCAATGGAAACCAACATCAACCAAATGAAGCAAGAGGCAAAACCCGATTTTAGGTTGCGCTTTGACCATATGGCTAATTATTCTGCAATGATGCCAAGCCAGTTTACGGTGATGGGGATGATTTCTATTCCAATTGCACCATGGTCATCCAGGATGTATAAGTCGGGAATTAAATCAATGAAGTACGAGATAATTGCCATGCAGCAAGAGAAGCAAGCCATGGTGTCTGAAATGTTTGGAATGGCAAAATCGATGGAAAGTAACATTCTTTCGATGCAGAAGCAGCTAGGCAATTATGAGAAGAAAATCCTGCCTGCATTAAAAAAGAACTTGAATGTGTCGATGCTATCTTACCAGGAAAATAAGATGGATTTAAACTCGGTGATTGACGGCTGGGAGGCATTGAACATGGCACAAATGAACTATCTGGAACAACTTAGTAAGTACTATCAAATGATTGTGGAATATGAAAAAGGTATTGAAAGGTAATTTGATAAATACGCTGCTTCTGGTAATATTGATAGTATCAGCTTGCCAACCTAAAGCCGAAAAGCGCCAGCGGGAGCTTACAAGGTTTACCTGCCCAATGCATCCGCAGATTATAAGGAATGAGCCGGGTGTTTGTCCGATTTGTAAAATGGACTTAGTGGAAGTACATAGCATCAAGAATGCAAGCTCTAGCGATAGCCTGAATAAATTGGTTAAGCCTGTTAATGAGGTGGTGGTTTCGGATATAGAAACGGTTAAACCACAGACAGGAAGCAGGTTTGCAACTATAGCCGCAAAGGGAATTGTTAACTATAATACCAACAATTTAAACAGTATTTCGAGCCGGGTTAGTGGTAGAATTGAACGGCTATACGTGAAATATAATTATCAGCCAGTAGTGAAGGGGCAAAAGCTGATGGAGATTTACAGCGCTGATTTAGCAAATGCGCAACAAGAGCTTTTGTTCCTGAAACGAAATGGTGAAACGAGTTTGTTGGAAAGTGCTAAAAGGAAGCTGAGGCTGTTGGGAGCTACAGAAAATCAGGTTAACAAGGTGTTACAGTCGGGAAAGGTGGATTATAGCTTTACCGTTTATAGTCCCTATTCGGGATACATTGCTGAACTTCCATCAAATGCTACAGGGGGAACTGCGGTAATGCCTGAATCTGTTTCATCTGATAAGGGGTCGATGGGGGGAATGGATGAAGCAGCAGGTTCGAGCTCGGTTGTTGAAACCCCCAAGGTGGCAGAAAATACGCCATTGTTGCTTCGGGAGGGGCAATATGTTAATGCCGGGCAAAAATTGTTTAGCCTGTTCAATCCTGTTAAGGTTTGGATCGAGTTTTATGTCTCCCCAGCTCAATTAAAGGAATTTAAAAAGGGGACGTTAGTAAAAGTTGCGCCGGTAAGTAATAAACAGAAAGTGATTACGCTGCCGATAAGTTTTGTATCTCCCTATTATAAAGATGGAACCAGCTTCGCGTTGGTAAGGGCAATCGCTCCTAATGCGGATAGACGTTGGATTGTGGGGCAGCTGGTATCTATAGAAAAGGTGAGTGCCAGGCAAACGGGCAGTTGGCTCCCCAGGGAAGCTGTTTGGCAAACTGGTAGTAAATCTGTGGTATTTGTGAAACAGGACGGCGTTTTTAAGCCGAAGCTAATTAGTATTCTGGATAGGAGTGGTGATTGGGTAAACATTGGAAGTAACTTGGCTGGCGATACGGAAGTTGCAGCAAATGCTTGGTTTTTAGTTGATAGTGAAGGGTTTGTGAGGGAGTAAATACCGCGTGCTTAGCGGAAAAAATGGAAGATTTCGCGCAGGAACGGCTTTGCGTGATAAAAGTTCTGTCATGGTTACCCTAAGGAACGCCCAAATAAGTTTTAAAATGAAAGGAAGTATTTTAAAAATATTGATTGTCCTGACAATAGGTTTGGGATTTATTGCGTGCAAAGAAAAGCACGGTTCAGAAAAAGAGGTGCAAAATGGAGAAACAGTAGGACATTATACTTGCCCAATGCACCCGCAGGTTGTTCAGGATAAGCCCGGGACTTGCCCGATTTGTAAAATGGAGCTTGTTTTTGTGGAGGAAAATGCATCGTCTAGTGGCTTAGAATTGAGCGAGAGCCAAATACAACTCGCTAATATTCAAACTATAAAAGTTGGGAGGAGAAATTTCAGTTCGTCCAGGGCTTTGAACGGCCGGTTGGTGGCAAACCCTGAGGCTTCGGAGCTTATTTCGGCGAGGTATCCGGGAAGAATTGAAAGACTGTTTGTGAAAGAAACAGGTGAAAGATTGAGCGCCGGGCAGCCAATTTATCAGATTTATAGTGAGCAATTACAAAGCCTCCAACAGGATTACTTGCTTCAGGTGAAGCAGGCTGCTGCTTTTCCGAACGAAAAAATTTATCGAACACTAAAAGACGCTGCTAAAAGTAAATTGGTACTTTTCGGATTTTCGGAGAGTCAGATTTTAGCGCTGGGGAAAAGCAATAAGGTTTCTCCGCTAATAACTGTTAAAGCTGGAGTATCAGGAGTTGTAAATGAGATTTCCGTTTCTGAAGGGCAGTATGTGGCCGAAGGAAGCCCAGTATTGCGGCTCGAAAATTTTGATAAGCTTTGGCTGGAAGCTGATATTTACCCAGAAGAAATAAGTGAAATTAAATTAGGCACTTCGTTAGATGTTATTATAGCTGGGCTTGGAAAAAGGCAGGTGAGGGTTGAATTTGTTAATCCGCAGGTAGAGCCGAATACGCAAACTGTAACAATAAGAGGCACAATAGATAACTCTGACAAGGCTTTGCAACCGGGAATGCAAGCAAGTGTTTTGTTGCCTGTATCGAAGAAGGGAGAAGCATTGAGCCTTCCTCTGGAGGCTGTGATCCGTGATGAAAAAGGAGCTCATGTGTGGGTTAGAACAAAAAAAAATACCTTCTCCCCGCGCATGGTAGAAACTGGGGCTGAAGACGAAAGCAGGGTTTTAATAAGCAGTGGCCTGTCGGGAGGAGAAGACGTGGTAGCTTCGGGTGCTTACTTATTATATAGCGAATATGTGCTGAAGAAAGGTGTTGATGCAGTGTCTGCCCATAAACACTAGTTGAGGGCAAGCCCATGTCATTAACTTTAAATAGTTGGTAAGGACACCAACCACGGTAATTATTAAGAATAGGATAATTAAACTTAAAAACGATAAAAATTAGAAACATAAACAAGAATTATGAAAGCACAACAAATCTTTAAAACACTACTTAGTACATCGTTGGTGGTTGCCTTCGCAACATTAAGTGCTTGCACTTCGGGCGAGAAAAAGTCGGGTTCGACTGATGAACATGCCGAGGCTGTTGCGGATGAGCCAAAAAGTGAAGCGGGCAACCCGCAGTTTAAGGATGAAAAGGTAAAGGTGGCTTATGAGCATTACATCCATGTAAAAAATGCATTGGTGAAAGCCGACGCCAAAGAAGCACAGAAAGGCGCAGCGCAATTACAAACAGCGCTAACTGCTGCGGGGAACAAAACTGGCGCTGATTTGGCAGGAAAGATTGCCAGCGCATCTAAACTTGATGTTCAGCGAAATGAACTAGATGCTTTAACAAGCGAAGTTGAAAAAACAATCAAGGCATCAAAACTGGCTTCAGGTAAGGTTTTTAAACAGTTCTGCCCAATGGCTAAAAATGGCGATGGAGCTTATTGGTTGGCAAGTGAGTCTGATATTAAAAATCCTTATTATGGCGATGAAATGTTGGAGTGTGGTGAGGTTAAAGAAGAAATTAAATAACAAGAAACGAAGGTTTTATAACGAAGCTGTCTCTAAAATTGAGGCAGCTTTTTTTGTAAAAAGAATTCTGGATTTATTGTGGGTGAGCTACTGTTTTATTAAAATGATTTTGTTTGAGTTAAATAAAATAGCAATCAGATAAACAAATTGTGTGTATTACTGTTTTGAAGTGGATTTATGCCCTTGATGATTGTAATGGAAATGATACATAAAAGCGCGGCGGCTAATTGGCCGCTGGCTTCAATACCTTCACTAACTAAATAAAAACTCAATAATTCAAAACCTCCATGTTATCCAAATTAAGAGACGCTTTTACTCATTACGTAAGTTTTACAGATGAAGAATGGGATCTTATTTCTCAAAACATTTTTATTAAGTCATACAAAAAGAATGAGTTATTGCTAACCGAAGGAAAGATCTGCACTTATGTGGCCTTTTTGGTGGGTGGCATAGTACGTTATTATTTTGTTAGAAACGGAAAGGAAATTACCGTACAGTTCTTTCTGGAAAACTCCTTTTTTTCTGATTATCGAAGCTTCATAAGGAGAGAACCCTCTACTTTTTACATTGAAGCATTGGAAGATTGTACTTTGTTAATGATCAGTAAAGATGATATAGATAAGCTCTATAATTACATTCCCCGTTTTGAGCGTTTCGGAAGAATTATGGCAGAAAACCTCTACCTGTCAATTGCCGACAAAACTATACGCTTAATGGGAGAATCTCCAGAGGAGAAGTTCTCTACGCTTATACATGAACAATCTGAACTAATAAGAAGGGTGCCGCAATATATGCTATCATCTTATCTGGGAGTAACACCTGAGGCTTATTGCCGGATTAAGAAAAGATTTTTAAGCACTAATAATAAGAAAAGTGTAGCTGCATTCGCCTGATTAGGTTAAATAACAAAGCCCCCTTTCACTCTTACTCAATTTGATTGCCCGGTGCGTATGGCGCCAGGCAATTTTTGTTTCTAACCTGAGTTCGAATATGCCGAATATCGCCAGCAATGTGACAAAGAGAAGACAAATCAAATTATTGCATTGATAATCAGATGTGTTATAACCACGGATTGCACCCGTAGTTTCTCAGAGTCAAGCCTTTCAGGCTTGCTTGAAATTTTGTGTCCACATGATAGGAATAACTCGGGACAGGCCTCCTCGAGGAGAGGGGCAATGCTATTAAGTTAAGTGGTTGGTGGGGACACCAACCACGGAAAAACGAAAAATCCTGTAAAGCGTGTTACTCTCTCTGCCTTCGGGGGGATGCAAGCCTCTTATTTAAGCGATTTAATAGATAAATAATAATCGAACTCATGTTCTAATGAAATGAATACTTGAGCCGGATCTGTGTACAGTATTTTCTGTTAATTAAATATTGGCTTATTGTTAACTTATATGAAAGTTAAATTGGTTTTTGTATTGCCCGAAATGCTCTGGGTTTGTTTGTTAATTTCCTGTTTGTGAGGGTGTTGTTGTTTGTTTTTGTCGGCTTTGATTTGACCTGCTAAGTTGTTTTTATTTATTGATTTCGATCAATGAAAAAAACTGTTTTTAAAGGCAAGTTTGCACTGTCGAAATAAAACCTCACAATACAGCCTGAAGTATAGACAAATAA
>Ga0307408_100001160_pt1 | contig 20040 bp, 14 predicted proteins | sample 322Cmetagenome_FD_202116 | JGI IMG/M metagenome (GOLD analysis project Ga0307408, IMG submission 202116) | Maize rhizosphere microbial communities from greenhouse at UC Davis, California, United States - 322HYB-C-3 | ecosystem: Host-associated > Plants > Roots > Rhizosphere > Soil | place... | reverse complement strand
CGGATTTCGTCATGACAGGATCATGCCATGGTGCCGGACCCGCGCGGGTTCTGGCGGCGATAGGACTTTGCGCGCTTTTCGGGATGGCGCAGGCGGTGGACGCCGCGACGCTGCGCATTCTGCCGGTACGGATCGAAATGGCCGCCGACAAGCAGTTCTGCTCGCTTACCATTTCCAATGATGACGCGACCCCTGCGACCGTCCAGATCAGGGGCTTTGGCTGGCGCAAAGATGCAAACGGGGTGGACCAGCTCGACCCCGTCGACGGCCCGGTCGTCAATCCCTCCATCGTCAGTATCCCCGGCCGAGCGAGCCGGCTCGTGCGGTGCAGCCTGCCGGCGCACACCGGACCGCGGGAGGAAAGCTACCGCCTGATCATCGATGAACTGCCGACGGCTACGACCGTGCCGGGCACGGTGCGGGCACTGCTGCGCATCAGCATGCCCATATTCCGCGCACCCCCCGGTGCAGCGCCTGCGCTCCGCTGGTCCGCCGCGAAGGTCGCCGACGGAGGATGGATGCTCAGCCTGTTCAACCAGGGCGACCGGCATGTCCAGGTGACCGGCGTGACCCTTCGCGCCGCCGCGGGCGGGGACGTGGTCGCGCGCGTCGACAGGGGCTTCTACCTGCTGGCGGGCGGGCGCATCGACCTTCCCGTCCAACCGCCGGGCGGCCGTGCGGTCACCACCGTCCAGGTGGAGACGGCCCAGGGACCGCTCACCGCCCGCCCCGCAGCGTCCGGGCAGTGAAGGCGCGCAGCGGATGTCGCCCGCTCCGGCATGGCCTGGCGCTGGGCAGGGCCTTTCGATGCTGGGCAGGGCGCTCATCCCGCTTTGCCTGCCGCTGGCGCAGCCGTCCACCGCGTCCGATCTTCCCATGACGCTCGCCGTCATGGGCAGGCCCGGCGACAACCAGCGCCCGGTGCCCGTGGGCGTCATCATCAACGGCCAGCCGATCAGCGATACCGGCCTTGTCGTGCTGGACCGGGGCAGGCTGTTCGTTCGCCAGGACATGCTGCGCCAATGGGGCCTGCAAGGGGCGGTGCCGCTGCAGCGCATCGAGGTGGAAGGAGCGGATTACGCCCTGCTGGACGGCATGGACGGCCTTTCGGCGCAACTCGACAGTTCGGGCGGCACCTTGCTGATCGATGCCGCGCCCTCGTTCTTTTCCCCCACCCATGTGGGTGCCGAGCAGCGTGGTCGTCCGGTCATGGCGCCGGTGCCGCTGCAATATGTCGGCTATGACCTGTCGGTTGCGCGCTGGGGGCGGGACTGGGCTGCTTTGCTGCTGCTTGACGCCGGCCTGTCGGGCGCCTGGGGCGTCGCCGGTACGACGGCGCTGGTGCAGCAGGGCGTGGACGGGCCGGCGGCGGTTCGGCTCGACAGCAATGTCATCCGCGACTTTCCCGACCGGCGCTTGCGGCTGGTGCTTGGCGACACAATGACTCGGGGGGCCGACTGGAACCGGCCGGTCCGTTTCGCCGGGCTGCGACTGGGCACCGACTTCTCGCTGACGCCCGAGGCCGTGACCTATCCGCTGCCCCGGCTTTCGGGCTCTGCGGCGCTGCCCTCGGTCGTTGATCTGGCGGCGGCCAGCAGTCGCCAGAGCATGGCGGTCCAGCCCGGCGATTTCCGGATCGATTATCAGCCGCTCTTCAACGGCGCGGGCGAGGTGACGATGACCATCCGCGACGCGACCGGCACCGCCCGCGTCGTCACGCAGAGCTTCTATGCCAGCCCCCGGCTCCTGCGCGAGGGGCTGGACGATTTTTCGCTGGAAGCCGGGTTTCTGCGCAGGAATTTCGGGGAAAGCAGTTTTTCCTATGGCGCGCCGTTCGCCGCGGGTTTCTGGCGTCATGGACTGGCGGCGGGGATGACGCTGGCTGGACGGGGCGAGGCGAGCGAAAAGGTGCAGATGGCTGGGCTGGGACTTGGCGCGCTCCTGTCCTCCTGGGGCGAATTGTCGCTGTCGGCCGCCGCATCGCACAGCCGCGACGGCGACGGCCTGATGTGGCGGGCGCAGGTCCAGCGGATCACCCCGCATTATTCGGTGACGGCGAGCTATATGGAGGAAGATGCGCATTTCACGCAGGTCGGAGAGGATGATCGGGCCGCCGCCGGACGTCGGGAACTGGCGGTTGCGGGCAGCATCAACCTGGGCCGCCGCGGCAGCATCAATGCCCATTATCTGGAAAGTCGGAGCGACGGAGGCCGTTTTTCCATGGGTTCGCTTTCCTATGCCGCTGGCCTGGGCCCGGCCTGGATTACGCTGGGCGCGCGGCGGACGCGCCTCTCGGAAAGCCGGACCAGCAGTCTTTTCGGGTCGCTCACGCTGCCGCTGGGCGCGCGTTCAAGTGTCGGCCTGTTCGCGGATGGCGGGCGTACCGCCGCCAGTTTCAACCAAAGCCCGCCGCCCGACCAGGGGTGGGGCTATCGCATGCTGGCGTCGCGCGGGTCCGACGCGCCGACGCAGGTGGAAGGCGGCGTGACATGGCGCAGCGCGGCCGGCGATCTCGACCTTTCCGCATCGCGCATGGGGGGAATGGAGGGCGTGCGTCTCCAGGCCCATGGCGCGCTGCTGCGGGTGGGGGGACAGATCGTCGCCGCGCCGCAGCTCGACTATGCCTTCGCGGTGGTGGACGTGTCGGCCGATCAGGACGTGACGGTCTTCTTCGAAAACCGGCCTGTCGCGGGTCGGGCCGGGTCGGGCAGGTCGGCGATCGTCGCCGGCCTGCAACCCTATGCCGCCAACCGCATCGCCATTGATCTGGACTCCTTGCCGATCGATACCGTCGTGACCGAGGCCGAGCAGGTGGTGGTGCCGGGGTACAGGCAGGCGGTGCGGGTCAGCTTCGGCGGTCCGGCCGCCCGGCCGCTGACATTGCGGCTGGTGGATGGCAGCGGCCTTCCCGTTCCGGCGGGGCTGACCGTAACGCTGGGGGGTGCGTCGGCCGGCATTTCGGGGCATGATGGCGAAATCTACCTGGCCGACGCGCAGGAGGGGCAGGAAATCCTGCTGGCGGGGCCGGACATCGCCTGCCGCGCGACCGTTCCGACGAGGCGGGCCGACGGCGGTATCTCGCGATCGGCGCCTCTTGCTTGCCTGCCCTATCAGGAGGGGAAATGATAAAGCTGATCGGACGGACGCTGGCCATTTCGGCTGGCCTGGGACTGGCGAGCCCGGCCTGGGGCTGCACGCTTTGCAGTTGCTCGGCATCGACGACGGGGATCAGCCTCGGCGGCTATGATCCCACCGCCTCCGCGCCCAGGGACGGCGCGGGCAGCGTGACGCTGAGCTGCACGGGGGTGATCTCGCTGGCCGGCACCATTGACATAGCGATCAGCCCCGGCCTGTCGGGCAATGCCCTGGCGCGCCAGATGGCGCAGGGCAGTGCGCGGCTCAACTATAATCTCTACACCACCGCCAGCCGGACCACCATTTGGGGAAACGGATCGTCGGGGACCAGCACCGTGACCGCGTCATTGAACGGATTGCTGTCATTCAGCCAGACCGTCCCCGTCTATGGCCGCATAGCCGCGGGGCAATGGCCCCAGGCGGGGGCCTATGTCGACAGCCTGATCGTCACGATCACATATTGAACCTTCGGCTTCAGCCGCCCGCGTCCGCCGCCACGGGGCCGATCATGAAGACGCCTTCCGTCTGGCCGGAGGCAGACAGAAGCGGCACGGCCTTGACCTGGACGAGCTGGCTTTCGCCATGGCCCCCCAGCAGCCTCGCCCTCATGCCGAACGGCTTGCCCTGGGTGAGAAGTTCCTCGACCGCATCGTTGATCGCGCCGCGCGCGGAAGCATCGAACAGGGTCGCGAAGCGGGTGCCGGCCAGCCGGCCTTTCTCGGTCCCGACCAGCGCCGCAAGTGCGGGTGAGATGTCGGTGATGACCGACCGGACGTTGAATGCGCCGCGGGCAAGGCCGGGCAACCCGTCGATCAGATCCTCATAGGCCGCGATCCGCGCATCCTGCGCGCGCAGCGTCACCCGATCGGCAATCTCGTCGACCAGCACGATGAATCCGCCCGGAAAGGCCGCGGCCTGCACGCGATAGACCAGCGGCGGCGGTCCCGCGACATTATGTTCGAACGTCTCCGGCACGCCGGTGTCATGGACCCTTTCCAGCGCGCGCAACAGGAAGTGCGCGTCCGAACTCTCCAGCATCTGCGGCAGGAACAGCTTGCCGACATGCTTCTCGCTGATGCCCAGCCGCCGGCGGGCGGCGAGGTTGACCCGCACCGGCTTCAGATCCCGGTCGGTCAGCAGGACCTGGGTCGGAATCATGTCGAGCAGGATTTCCAGCTGCGCGCCCTGGTCGGGGCCGGTGGATTGATCGCCCGCCAGCCGATGGAACAGGTCCGTCGCGATGAGCGTCAGCCCGACATGCCCATGGTTCATGATATGGACGGGTTCGGTCATGGCCTGGCGCGAATGCACGGCAAAATGCCGAATCAACGCCGTGGCGGTGACCACTTGGCCGGGCGGCAGATCGTCCACGGACTGGCTCCCCTTTGCCTCCATCCCTGTCGATATCGGTATTATATGTTCGAAGGGGTGTAAATCATCAAAACGGAATCGTAACGATTTTGTCTTTGTCGATCAGATATTTCCTCGACTCGCCCATCCGCCTTCGAAAAATGCAGAAGGGCCAGACGGGCAAGATGGTTCCAGCATAATGCGCAGATACGAATTTTGCGTAAAATCCTGTCCTTTCACTTTCGCGCGGCCTTAGCGGCGACGCCTCCATTCTGGCCTGGGGACATCGCAAAGCCTGATCGAGCCGTCACCGGGATGATCAGGCCTGCCTTCAGGGGGCGGATCTATGGACCGAGGGGCGAAATGGCATCGAACCGGGACTGCCGGGAGCATCAGCCGGGGTAGGGGCCGCTGGGCCTGGCTGGCGGGCGCCGGCCTGATCGCCGGCCTGGCGCCAGGCATGACCGCCCATGCCAATGTGGTCAGCGCCTGTTCGGGCGTCAGCCTGCCGAAATCAGTGCTGACCGACACGATCGGCGATGTCATCACGCCGGTGCTGGCGCCGGTTGAATCGACCCTCAGCACCCTGACCTTCGGAACGGTCAATCTGGGCATCAACTCGGCCCTGGCCAACGCGGCGGCAGGCGCGCCGATCACCCTCAACGTTCTGGACGTGAACGGCAATGCCGTCGACCTGCTGTCGGACCCGACATGCGAAACCACGTCCGACAGTTTCAGCCTGACCACGCCGAAGGGCATCTCCTTTGGCGGCAACAAGATCACCGGACTGGGCACGCCGGGGTCCGAAGCCAGCGCGGGCGAGCTGGACGCCATCGCCATCGGCAATCTCGCCAGCACGGCCACGGGCGCCTATGGAGCGGTCGCGATCGGCGCGGGCGCGTCCGCCACCCATGCGGGCAGCGTGGCGCTGGGTTCGGGATCGCTGGCGAACGGCCTGACGCTGAACCTGCCCGCCTTCCTGATCGGCGGCACGGCCAGCGCGGAAGTCAATATCGGCGGCCGCCGCCTGACGGGGCTGGCGGGTGGCGCTAATCCCAGCGACGCCGTCAATGTCGCCCAATTGCAGGCGGTGAACGATGCGCTTGGCACGCTTGCCGGCAATGCGGTGCAATATGATGATGGCACCAGGACGCAGGTGACGTTGCAGGGGGCTGGCGGCACGCGCATCACCAATGTTGGCGCGGGGGCGGTGAACAGCACCAGCAGCGACGCGATCAATGGTTCCCAGTTGCAGGCGACCAACAATCTGGTGGCGCAGAACAGCGCGGCCATCACCCAGTTGAGCTATGACCTGGCGGTGCTGAACGACCTTGCCGTCAAATATCAGGACAGCAGCAAGGCCACCGTCGTGCTGGGCGGCGCGGGCGGCACGACCATAACCAATGTCGCGGCCGGCAGCGCCCCGACCGACGCGGTCAACCTGTCGCAACTGGGCAGCGGCAGCGGCGGCGGAGGGACCGGCGGTGGAGGCGGGGGCGGCGGAACTGGCGGAGGCGGGACTGCACCGCAGGACGCGCTGCCCTATGATCCGTCGATCCAGGCCTATAATGCGGCGCGCGACGGCATCGACCAGACGATCAGCGGTGTTGCCGCCGGTGAGTTGAGCGAAACCTCGACGCAGGCGGTCAACGGTGCGCAGCTTCATGCGACCAACGTGCAACTGGCCTATAATCTGACCGCGATCACCGAGCTTCAGCAAGGGCGCGCAGGCTATCTTCAGGTCAATAACAGTTCCGGCTACGCCACGCCGGTCGCCAGCGGCGCGGACAGCATGGCCGCCGGCGCGGGTGCGGTCGCCTCCGGCAGCGGCAGCCTGGCGCTGGGGACGCAGGCCCAGGCGATCGCGCCGGGCAGCGTCGCGCTGGGCTATGCTTCCGTCGCGGACCGGGCCAATACTGTGTCGGTGGGCAGCGCGGGGGCCGAACGGCAGATCGTCCATGTGGCCGACGGCATCGCGCCGACCGATGCTGTGAACCTGCGCCAGCTTCAGGGCGGGATGGCAGGGGCGGTCGACAGCGCCAACGCCTATACCGACATCCGCTTCAACCTGATCAATGCCGGTCTGCGCGACCTGCGCCGCGATGCGGAGGGGGGCACCGCCGCCGCCATGGCGATTGCCGGCATACCCCAATTGTCGGAGGCAGGCGGCGGCACGCTGGGCGTCGGCGTCAGCACCTGGCAGGGGGAACATGCGATCGCCATGGGAATATCGAAGGTGTCGGACAATGGCCGCTTCATCATCCGGGCTTCCGCAGCCTATAACAGCCGCAATCAGGGAGGCGCCAATGCGGGCATGGGCATTGCTTTCTGATCGGCGCCCTGATCGGCGGCGGTGGATCGCCCTGCTGGCGCTGGCCCTGCATCCATGGCCCGGCCATGCGGCGGAGCCCCAGTTCCTGCCGGAAGTCGCGCCCCTGTCGGAATTTCCCGATGCGGGCCGCGCGACGCGGCGGGAGGGGGTCTTCCTGCCGCCGCAGGCGCCGCGCCTGCTGACGCCCGGCATGACGAAGCGGCAGGTCTATGCCCTGCTGGGCGTCCCGCATTTTCATGAGGGGCTGCTGGGCGAACGGCGGTGGAACTATATTCTGGACTTCTACACCGGCCAGGGGACGGAATATCGAATCTGCCGCCTGCAATTGCGCTGGGATCGGCGGATGCGGCTGGAACGCATCGCCTGGAGCGACGCGTCGTGCCGCGACATGGTCTATCCTCCCGCGCAACCGCAGGCCGCCGCCGGATCGCTGCCACCTCCGGTTCCGGCGGTCCGGCCCCGGACGCTCACTGTCTATTTCGATTTCGACAAGGCCGCTCTCAGCGAAGAAGCGCAGCGCGACCTGGCCGCCTTCATGACCGAAGCAGGCCCCGACGGCGGGATGCTCTCCGTCACGGGTTTCACCGACAGTGCAGGGCCTGACGCCTATAATGATCGGTTGAGCCTGATGCGCGCGGACAATGTCGCCAGGCGCCTGGTGGCAATGGGCGTGCCGCTGTCGAAGCTGCAAATTTCCGGAGCCGGGGAGCGATCCCCGGCCCGATCATCGGACGGTCCGGCGAAAGAGCCCCTCAACCGGCGCGTCCTTCTGGAGTGGACGGCGGCCGGCGTCAGTTGATGCCGGGAGGGTTGCTGCCGGGCGGCGGACAATTCACCGCAGCCATGCATCGCCGTCCCTGCCGGCCGACCGCGCAAGCTGGACGAATTCCTGCCGCCAATAGTCATTCTGGCCGCCGGCGAGCCGGGCGATGTCGGCATAGCTGTAGTCGCCCAGCCGCGTGTCGCCGCGCAGCCTTTGTCCGAAGGCGGCGACCGCCACGGCAAAGGCCATGTCGCTCCGCGGCTTGTTGGCGTCGGCAAGGAGCGAGGCGGCAACCGGCCGCTCTATCAGCCGGCTATGCGTCTCTTCGGGCAATTTGTAGCGCAGGCGGACGGTGGCGAACTCGCTGTTGTCCGCCGCGGGAGGGAAAGGCGCGCGATTGCCGGCATATCTGCGCGGAGCGACCCAACCCGCTTCGCCAGCCGGGACGATCTCGTACAGCGCCGTCACCTGATGACCGGCGCCGATCTCGCCCGCGTCGACGCGATCATCGGCGAAGTCCTGTTCGGCAAGGCCGCGATTCTCATAGCCGATCAGGCGATATTGGCTGACCAGGGCCGGGTTGAACTCCACCTGTACCTTCACATCCTTCGCGATGGTGAAGAGGGTGGAGGACAGTTCATCGTCCAGCACTTTGCGCGCTTCCATCGCGCTGTCTATGTAAGCGTGATTGCCATTGCCCAGGTCGGCCACCGCCTCCATCATCGCATCATTGTAATTGCCCTGCCCGAAGCCCAGGGTGGTGAGCGTTACGCCGTCGTCCCTGTTGCGCTTCACCATCTCTTCCAGGCCATGCTGATCGGACAGGCCGACGTTGAAGTCGCCATCGGTCGCCATGATGATGCGGTTGATGCCCCCCGGAATGAAGTGGGCGCGGGCCAGGTCATAGGCACGTGCCAGGGCCGGGCCGCCAGCGGTCGAACCATTCGCGTCCAGCCCGTCCAGCGCGGCCTTGATCTCCGCCGGATCGTGGCTGCCCTCGACCAAGGTTTCGACGAACCCGGCATAGGTGATGATGGATATGCTGTCGTCCGGTCGCAGCGCGTCCGCCAATATGGAAAGCGACTGCTTGACCAGAGGCAGCTTGTCGGCGTCCTGCATCGAACCGGACACATCGACCATGAACACCAGATTGGCGGGCGGCCGTTGCGACCGGGCGACGTCATAGCCGCGCAGGCCGATGCGCAACAGCCGCGTGCCGGCATTCCACGGCGTCGTCGAAACCTCCGTCGTAACGCTGAAGGGTGCCGAGCGGTCATCGGGCAGCGGATAATCATAGCGGAAATAGTTGATCATCTCCTCCGTGCGCACCGCCTCCGCGGGGACAGCCTGGCCGCCCAGCAGCATGCGGCGGACATTGGCGTAGGCGCCCGTATCCACATCGACCGCGAAGGTTGAGACCGGCTCGGCCGCGACCTGGTGGATCGGGCTGACCGGATGGCCGTCATAGCGCTCGTTGCTTGCGGCCGGACCGGCATCGTCGACGGCTTCATAGGCGACGGAACCGCCGGGAGCCTGGCCGCAGCCCGCGAGCAGGAGGCCGGGCAGAAGGGTGAGGGTGATCGCCAGATGTGATCGCATGCGCTTTTCTCCACTGCTTCGGTAGAGAGAAAATAGAGGCGGCGAAGCGAGGCGTGCAAGCGACGAATCGATGGGAGATGGCGCCTGTCGACATGTGTGGAGACAGGAGGCGTTCCCTTTTCGGCGGAATTCCGTCCTTCCTGCTGCGGCCTGCACATTTTCTGCACCGGAACTGCGCCGATTATTGATCGGCGGCTCTCACCGATCTGCTTGGGACAGCGGCATTCTGGCACGGACATTCAGGGAGAAAGACTGATGCGCTACTCCGCCGCGCGGCCGCCCCTGGCCGCACCATGGCCCCTCTTCGCCCGCTTTCGCTGGAAGCTGGCGCCTCCCTTGCTGATCGTCGGGACCGGGGACTGGCTGTTCTACCAACGGCATCTATATGGCGGTTATCTCGGCTTTTTCGCGCTGGCCGTGCTGGGCGCTCTGCTGGCGGGGCGACCTGTGCTGCGGCGCGAAGGCGGCGCCTTGCTGGCGATGGCGGCGGCTGGGCTGTTCGCGCTTGCCCTGCTCTATGACGCAAGCCTGCTCGCCTGGATCCTGTTCTGGGTGGCGGCGGGCATGGCGGCGTTGATCCCGTCAACGGCGCGTTTCGACGATGGCTGGCGCTGGTTCCAGCGGCTGATCTGGCTCGGCTTGCGCGCGCCGTTCGGCCCGCTGATCGATCTGAGGCGCATCCTGAAGCTGCGCGCGACGGGACGCGCCGGGCGCTGGAGCCTGCATGCGGCGCTGGGGACGCTGGCCTTGCCGGTGATCGGCAGCGCGGTGATCCTGCTTCTCTTTTCCGCAGCCAATCCGTTGATCGAGCAATTTTTCTCCTCGCTGCTGCTGCCGGACCTGTCGCCTGTCTTGATCGTCAGGCTGGCCTTTTGGGGGGTGTTGTTCGCGATGGCCTGGGCCTTGCTGCGGCCACGCCTGCCCCGCCGCCTGCTGCCCGCATTTGACGGCTGGAACGATCGGCGCCTGCCGGGCGTGTCGGTCGCTTCGGTCACCTTGTCGCTGGTCGTCTTCAACCTGATCTTCGCGCTCCAGAATCTCATGGACATCGCCTGGCTCTGGGGCTGGGCGCCGATGCCGGCGGGCATGACCATGGCCGACTATGCCCATCGCGGTGCCTATCCGCTGGTCGCCACCGCACTGCTCGCGGCGCTGTTCGTGCTGGTGACGCTGCGGCCCGGATCGGAAACGGCGCAGGCCCGACCGGTGCGCGCATTGGTCATGTTCTGGATCGGACAGAATGTCTTTCTGGTCGCATCGTCCATGCTGCGCACTGCGGATTATGTTCAGGCCTATTCGCTTACGCGGCTTCGGATCGCCGCGTTGATCTGGATGGCGCTCGTCGCCTTCGGGCTGGCGGCGATCTGCTGGCGGCTGCTGCGGGCGCGCAGCGCGGCATGGCTCATCAACGTCAATCTGGCCGCCGCTGGGCTGGTGCTGGGGGTGATCTGCTCTGTCGATCTGGGGGCGGTGGCGGCCCAATGGAATGTGCGTCATGCGCGGGATGTCGGTGGGCAAGGCGTGGCGCTGGACCTCTGCTACCTGCGCCAGTTGGGCGATTCCGCGCTGCTGCCCTTGCTGTCGCTGGAGCAACGGACCGACCTGCGGCCCGATTTTCGCGAGCGGGTGAGGGCGGTGAGGATGGACCTTCATGCCAGGCTGGAGCGGGAACTTGGCCAGCGCTGGACCCTGCTCGGGCAGAGGCGGCTGGAAATGGTGCGGACGATGGCGGCGGCGATCGGGCCCGTCGCCGTCAATGCGGGAGCGAGGGATTGCTCTGGCGCGCTGATTCCGCCCGCGGCAGCGGCTGCACCCAATGGGAATGTTGGTCCGCAGACGGATCGCGCGTTGACAGCGGAGACGGGGAGATGATCCTATGCCCCATGCCCAGCACGATCCTGATCGTCGACGATGATCCCCATATCCGCCAACTGCTCGTCTTCGCCTTCGGCAAGGCGGGGCTCGGGACGATCGAGGCCGCCGATGGAGAGGCTGCGCTGGCGGAGGTCGAACGGCACGCGCCCGACCTCGTCATCCTCGACATCAACATGCCGCGCATGGACGGGCTGGAGGTCTGTCGCCGGCTGCGGGCGCATAATGACGTGCCGATCTTCTTCCTGTCCTCCCGCGATGATGAGATCGACCGGGTGCTCGGCATAGAGCTTGGCGGCGACGACTATGTGGTAAAGCCCTTTTCGCCGCGAGAGGTGGTGGCGCGATCCATGGCGATCCTGCGCCGCACCTCGGCCCGGCCGCCGGCGGCGGAAGCGATCGGCACGATCCGCCATGGGCGGCTTGCCCTGGATACCGAAAGCTGGTCGGCGCATTGGGGCGCGGAGGAGGTGAGCCTGACGGTGACGGAATTCACCATATTGCGCACCCTGCTGGCCATGCCCTCCCGCATCTTCTCCCGCGACCAGATCATCGATCGGTTTCGCGGGCCGGGCTTTGCCTTGACCGATCGGACGGTGGACAGCCATGTCCGCAACCTGCGCCGCAAATTTGCCGATGTCGGCGGCGTCGACATCATAGAGACGCGCCCCGGCATCGGCTATCGGCTGGGCGGATGCAGCGGGACGGCGCCGCCTGCATGAGCGGGCCGCTCAAGTCGTGGATTGCCCGGCATTGGCCGGTGCTGCGGTTGCGCACCATCCTGCTGGGCACCCTGCTGTTCGTGGCGGCGCTGCCGGGATTGGGGGCGATCTTCCTGCGGGTCTATGAAAATGCCCTGGTCCGACGGACCGAGGCGGAACTGGTGGCGCAGGGCGCGGCGCTGGCGGCGAGCGCTGCGGTCGTGGGGAGGGGCATCGCCGCCGATCACGCCCCGGCTGCCTCGCCGGTACGCTATCATGACCGGGTGACGGAGGTGGACCTTCGCTCTTCCCCGGTCCTGCCGCCGCGTCCCCGCGCGGCGCCGCCGCGCACCGGGCCTGATCGCGCCGCGCTCGCGCTCGCGAAGCGGATGATGCCAGCCTTTGCCGAAACCAAGGTGACGACCTTGTCCTCGATCCTGATGCTGGATCGGCACGGCATAGTCCTGAACGGACCGGAAGGCGGACGGAGCCTGGCTGCCCTGCCGGAGATCAGGGCCGCGCTCGGCGGCCGGGCCGTGACCGTGCTGCGGAAGAATGAAGGCGTCGCCACCCATTATCCGCTGGAATGGCTGAGCCGGGCGGCGGGCATCCGCCTGCACCATGCCCGGCCCATCAGAATCGATGGGCAAGTGACGGGCGTGCTGCTGCTCTCGCGCTCGCCGCGCGCGCTGTTCCTGGGATTATATGAGGACCGCGGCAAGATTGCGCTTGGCGTGGTGGCGATCTTCCTGATGCTGCTTTTCCTGTCGGCCATATTGTCGCGCGCCATAGTCCGCCCGATCGAAAGCCTGAGCCGCGCCACACGCGATCTCGCCCTGGGCCGCCGCGTCGCACCGCGCCATCCCTCCCTGCAGGTCGTGGAAATCCGGGCGCTCTATCGGGATTTCGAGCAGATGGCCCAGAGCATCGAAAAGCGCTCCCGCTATCTGCGCGACTTTGCCTCTTCGGTCAGCCATGAATTCAAGACGCCGCTGGCCGGCATCTCCGGCGCGATCGAACTGTTGCAGGATCATGGGGCGGACATGACGGCCCCCGACCGGCAACGCTTCCTCACCAATATGGCGGCCGACGCCCAGCGGCTGGCGCGGCTGGTGCGGCGGCTGATGGAACTGGCACGCGCCGATGTGCTAGTGGGCGAAAGCGACGCGCGAACAGACGCCGCGCCCCTGCTGGTATCGGTGGCGGACGCGCTGGGCGCGGAGGATTTCGTCATCGATCTCCATCTGCCTGCGCCCCTGCCATCCCTGAAAATCGACGCAGGGGCGCTGGAGGTGGTGCTGACCACGCTTGCGGAAAATGCGCGGCAGGCGGGGGCGTCGCGCCTGGACATCGCCGTGGCCTTGCGCGAGGGCGCGGTCTGGATCGACTTTGCCGATGACGGCCCGGGTATCCCGCCGGGCGATCGGGACCGCGTCTTCGATCTGTTCTTCACCACCCGGAGGGGAGAAGGCGGGACGGGCCTTGGCCTCGCCATCGCCCGGTCGCTGCTCGATGCCTATCATGGCGAACTCCACCTGCTCCCAACAGCGCGCGGCGCCGGTTTCAGGCTTGTGGTCGGCACAGAAGGTTGAAGCGGACCGAGGCGCGATTCAGCCGGTCAGCGCTCCTGGTCCATCATCCAGGCGGCATCAGCGGGAATAGCCGGGCGCGGCCGAAGGCATAGACCCCATCTATGGGATATATAGCGGAATGGCCTCTGGCGTGATGGGGGCGGTTTCGCGAACCTGCATCGACGTCATGCGCATGGGGCGGGGCTTGCTCCTCGACCTTGAGCGCGCCGTACAGACCGGCAACGGCCGGGCAGCGATGTGAGGACGGTATGGACGGAGTTCGCGTAGGTAAAAGGATCATAGGGGCGCAGGCGCCCGTCATCGTGGGGTGGGAAAACATACCGCGCGTGGAAGGAGGACCGCTGAAGCGGTTCGTCTTCACCTGGTTCCAGCCCAGCCTGTTGTTCGCGCTGATCGTCTTCTGGTACTATGCACCCAATTCCATCGCCAAGGCATCGACCGCCATCGGGATCGGCATCGGCGTCAAAATCCTGTTGCTCGCGCTTGAGTGGGTGAACCCGCGCCACGCAAGCTGGCGCCTGACCTGGAAGGAACTCGCCAGCGACCTGTTCTATGTCGGGCTTGGCTATACGCTGCTCAATCTGGTGGAACGCTATATCGGCAGCGATGTCGTGATCGAAGCCGTGCAGCATGATTTCGACTGGGACAAGCTGGCCTGGTTCATGGGCCTGCCCTTGCTGTTGCAGGCGTTGCTGATCTCGTTCATCTTCGATTTCGGCCAATATTGGATGCATCGCGGGATGCACAACTGGTATCCGTTGTGGCTGACCCATGCGCCGCATCATTACATCACCCAGTTGAACGTCAACAAGGGCGCGGTCGGCAATCCGGTCGAACTGTTCCTGATCGGCCTCGGCATAGGCGGTTTCTTCGACTTCCTGCCCCGCGCCGCCCTTCTCGCGGGTACGCTGGGCCTGGCCGTCGGCACCTATCAGCATATCAATGTCCGCTTCAATTCGCCGCGCTGGTGGCGTTTCCTGTTCAATACGACGGAACATCACAGCATGCACCATTCGCAGGACTATGAAGCCACGCGCAGCAACTATGCGAGCACCTGGATCGTCATCGACCGCCTTTTCGGCACCTGCGTGGATGGCGAGGCGGAACTGCTGGGCATGGAGGGCGGACGCAAGATGTCGATCGCCGAAACGATGACCTATCCCTTCACCGAGGGCTGGAAATCGATGAAGGCGCGCTTCGGCAGGGCACGCTCCGCCCCCGTGATCGCCCAGCCGGCCGAATGATCGACAGCCGGCGCCTGCAAGGGGGGATATTGTGAACCGCCGCTTCATCGATTGGGTCTGGCACGTCCGGGGCAGCCTGCCGCTCGCGCCGGGACAATCGCGCGACGATGCCTTCGGCAGGCTCGACCCCTTGTTCCACGAGGTGGGCACCAGCCACGAGAGGACGGATGACACCCTGACCTTCCGGAAAAAAGGTCAGGCGGCGCAGGACAGGATGTCGATTTTCGACGGCGGCGTGCTTCAGATCAGCAAGGGTGCGGCCGGGCTTGTGCTGCATTATCATCTCACCAGCCGGGCCTTGCTGTTCTGCTTTCTGGCGCCGCTGCTTTTCCTGGCCTTTGCCCAGTTGACGATCGCGGCCGGGAAGATCGAGAAGGCAACGGCCCATGCGACGGAGAAAAAATCCGAGAAAAAGGACGTGATCCTGCCGCAGCATCCGATCGACAAGTTTCTCGGTGCGCCCGCGCCCGAAAAGCCGAAGAAGGACAAGGCGAAGTCGGAGGAGGATGACAAGAAGCCTTCCCCCAGGGCCGCCTATATCTTCGCAGCGATCTTCGCCGGCCTCTATGTCGTCGGGCGCGTTCTGGAAGGCAGGCTGGTCAGGTCGCTGTTTCGGAAGAGGCTGCTCGGCGCCGCAGGTTAAGAAATCGCGGAAAACAAGCAATCCAGGGCGGCGCTCCGATTCAATCAGATCGAAACCCGCTCCAGCGAAAACGCTCCGGCCACGCGGCCTCAATTGGGACGCGGGGCGACCGGATATATGATGAAATCGTCATGCACCTGCGGTTGCTCCGGCACATCCAGGGCGGCCTTGAGCCCGGTCTGCAGCTCCGTGATGCTCGCTGCCGGCAATTCCAGCACATGTTCGTCTGGATGCGCCTTTGCTTCGTGGGGATAATCCCGGCCGGGCGACCGCGTCATTTCGATATGCGCGCCCAGCACGGCGCGCACGGGATGACGGGCCGCGAACGCCGCCACCCGATCGATGCTGGCGCGATTGTCGGGCAGGAAATTGACGGGCACATAGAGACGGCCGGGATAAAGCGTGTCGCCTGACAGCAGGATCTTCAGCTTTGGATCATAGACCATGATCGCCGCGGCCTGATGGCCTGGAGACGGGATGATGGTGAGCGCACGGCCGCCAAGGTCGAATGTGGCCAGGCTGTCGGGCCAGCGCGCAATGCCGAAGAAGCCGGCTACGTCCTGGGGCTCAAGCCCGATGACCGTCGTGTCGGGCCGTTCGCGAAAGGCGCTGTCGCCGGCGACATGATCGCCATGGCTGTGGCTGTGGGCCACGACCAGCGGAACCGTGGGGCGTCCATGCGCCGTCGACCATTGCGCCACCAGCCGGTCCACCGCGGGTCGGATGTGGCCGCCCTCCGCGCCGGTGTCGATCAGCAGCGCCTTGTCGCGACCGAAGAGCAGGTAGAGAAAGGGCGCCTCGAAATTGGTCTTCACCGACTGGCGGATGACGAAACTGTCTTTGTCCAGCGCCTGCACCTGGACTTCCGGTTCCTGCGGCAACGTCCCGTCGATCCAATTCTCGGTAAACAGTCGGGGCGCCGCAGCTCCCTTGGCCGACAGGGATGGCTGGCCGCAAGGGAGCATGATCGCCAGCATGATCCCGGCCAGCCTGGCCGATCGAACGACCGCAGTGCCCCGCGCTGTCATGTCCTGCCTCCCTTTCCTTGCAATATCTTCGGGAAAATTATCATGGGAAGGGAAGAAATCTTCCCGTAGATGTCGGATCCTGGGTAATATCGGGTACAGGAGATTGACTTCAAAATGATCGATATATGGAAATCGGGGAGAAATCCTTCACAGGATTCTCCCCGTTCCCGGATGTGGTTCAATATTTGAACCGCGCTTCAATACCGAAGGTTCGTGGATTGATGACTGCCCGCTTGTAGTAACGCAGGACCACTCCATCGTTCAGGCCGACCCGGGATCGGTCGTTGGCGACTGATGAAACCGCATATTTGTCGAAGATGTTGTTGGCAAAGATGCCCAGGCTGTATCTTTCGGTTTCATAGGCCAGCGAGGCGCGATGGAGCACATAGCCCGGCAGCTTGTCGCCAAAGGCGCGATCCCAGCCGAGCCGCGTCACGACGCTGCCGCGATAGGTCGCCGTCCAGTCTGCAACGATGTTGCCGTCCTTGAACGGCAGGGTATAGGTCGCACCCAGGCTGCCGCTGTTCTTCGCCGAACCGGGCAGGCGGTCGCCGGACAGCGCGTCGAGCTTGATCGGAACGCTGGGATAGGTTCCCGCCGGATCGTTGACGGGTATGTTGTCCGGCACATTCTGGGTCAATTTGGCATTCGTGTAGGAATAGGTGCCCTGGATCGACAGGCCATCGACCGGCTTCACCTGAAAAGAGGTTTCAAAGCCTTCCGACTTCGCCTTGCCGCCGTTCACCGTGATGCCGACAATTCCGTTCAGCGTGGCCGAATCCAGCTGAATACCGTCCCATTTGATATGGAAAACGTTGAAATTGAACGTCAGCTTGCGGTCGAACCATTGGGTGCGAATGCCGATCTCTGCATTCTTGGTGGTATCCGGGCCATATTGGACTTCGTTCGGCAGGCCGCAGGGAAGCTGGGTATTGTTGATATTGTCGCCGTCCGGATCGTTGGGCAGCGGATTGGGGCAGGGGGCGACACTGTTCGGACCGCCGATGCGATAGCCCTTGCTGTATGTCCCATAGAGCATGATGTCGGGCGTGAAATTATAGGAGCTGTTGAACTTCCACACCCAGCCGCTCTTCTTCGCCTTGCCCCCCGCCGGCGGCATGTCATAGGGACTGACCGGATCTCCGATCAGCGGCACGACAAGCGCGCCGGCGATCTTCGAAGTATATCCGAAGTATCGCGCGCCCGCGGTAAGTTGCCAGTTCGGCGTCACCCTGAACGTGCCTTCGCCGAAGATCGCCTTTTCGGTGACTTTCGAGCTCACATAGGATGCATATTCGACTTCGTCCGGATTGGGCTGCGTTCCGAATTCAACCCATGGATGGTTCGGCACATGCTCGACATAGTCGCGATGCAGCTTCTGGCGATTGAAGAATCCACCCAGCACCCAGCTGAACGGCCCGCCATGCCGTGAAACGAAGCGGACCTCCTGGTTGAACTGCTTGCGTCGATCGACGGACTCGTTCCAGCTGGAGAAGGCCGGAAACGTCTCATAGCCATAATCGAGGTCGAGCAGCAGGTCGGTATTGTCGCTCCGCCTCTGGTTCCTGACGTCGGTATAGGCAGTCGTCGCGACGAGATCGGCGAAGTCGGCCAGGTTCGCGTTGATTTCCATGCTGCCAAGGTGCGCCCGACGCTTCACAGGTTCGAGATAACGGGCGGCATTTTCATATCGGCCGGTCCCCAGAACGCCATTGCTGTTATATTGGCCGCCGTCGGTCCTGGTCTGCTGATAGGCATAAGTGAAATTGGCCTGCAGATCCTCGCTGAACTGCACCAGCAACTGGTTGCGTGTGGTGAAGGTCTTTTCGAAGTTGACGTCGTCCCGCCTTTTCAGATTCGCGGCATAATCCGCGGGGGTGACGGTGTCAGGACCGCTCGGCTGCGGCAGGGACACGCCAGGCTGCTGCAACAGCAGGGGGGAATCGATGAAGCCGGGATCGTAATAATAGCCTGTCGCCGACCGGAAGGCGACATGATCCTGGAAGATCGGTATGTTGATGACGCCGTCCAGCTGAAAGCCGGTGTTGCCGCTGTGATCCTTGCCATAAAGGCGGCCATGCGCCTCGCTGCCGAAGGTCGTCAGATTGGGGCGGTTCGGGATGTTGCGGATCGCGCCCGCCAGGGTGCCCAGGCCGTAAAGCGTGCCCTGCGGGCCCAGCAGCGTTTCCACCCGCGCGATGTCCAGCATCTTGAAGTCGTAATAGAGCGGAACCTCGCCCAGATATACGCCGATCGCGTCGTCATAGGAATTGCCCGAGCTGTCCGTGTCCGACGCGTTGAGGCCGCGCAGCACGATCGTGCCGGTCGAACCGGGGCCAGTGTCGGAAATGGTCATGCCGGGCGTGAAGTCAGCGAGATCGCGCACATCGTCGATCCGCTGCTTGGCAATCTGCTCCGCGCCCACGGCGCTGATGTTGATCGGAACGTCCTGGATGGTGGCTGCGCGGCGGGTGGCCGTGACCACGATCTCGTTGCGGTCGCCGCTCGATCCGTCATTTTCCGCCGCATCCTGCGCGAAAACGGTATTGGTGCCGACGCCCATCAAAATGGTCGCACCCATTAACGTATTGCGTAGCAATTTCATAGTCTCTCCGACCCCCTTGCCGTTGAGCCTTGAGTGACATCCCTCCTCTTGACGCTCTAGACGAGCCGGCGTCTTGTCACATATATTGCCGGCCCCAGGACCGATCATGTTTATATTGGCTTACACTTCCGCCGTTCCTGAACAGCCTGTCATGGCGAATCGGAAAGGTGACGATATATTTCCGAACATCGCGCAAGTCGCATGGTGTCCCGCGCATGAATGCTGCAGGCGCCATGCAGGCGACAGCCGGTATCTCGCCCGGCACTGCTGCATCGCTGACCCCTGTTCGATCCACATGCCCTCACTTTGAGCCGGCATGCGCCGGCAGATCGCCCTTTCCCGTTCCGCCGCTCGCATGAACGACAACTGACACGGTATGGATATTACCTATCGCGTCAAGCGTAATAATTCCGCACCTGCTCAGTATGAAGGGCCAAATGTGCTGCGTTGCATTAAATGGCTGATTTTGGCCGGATGAGCATCTTGTCGGACAAGATGGAGTTTCCCGCAACATGTCATCCGACCTGTGTGGTGCCCAAGGATGGCAAGGCTTCGCCCCCGCGAATCGCTCCGGTGGCGACCCTGTCCCGAATCGTCCGATAATCCGCTTAATGCAGCAGGATGGGAGAAGGATCTCGACGATGTCCCCGCACGTTGACGATTTTCCGACAGCGCCGGGCAGGCCCATGTCTGGTTCCGGCGTTATTACATTTTATGAATGTCGTAATATTTTCTATGGACAAGGCCATGCAGCAAGGCAATGCTGCATTGCGAAAGGGGATCGAATCATGATCAGGACGATTGGCAAGGCAGGCATGATCGCAGCGCTCGCCGGGGCACTCATGCTCGCCTCCTGTTCAAAGGCGCCCGATCCCGCGAACGGGCAGCGGAAAGAGTTCAGCATCGGCTGGTCAATCTACGCCGGATGGATGCCGTGGCCCTATGCACAACAGGCAGGCATTGTGAAGAAATGGGCCGATAGATACGGCATCAAGATCAATGTCGTTCAGGTCAACGACTATGTGGAATCGATCAATCAATATACCGCGGGGAAGTTCGACGGCGTGACCGTCACGAATATGGACGCGCTCACCATTCCCGCTGCCGGCGGAAAGGATACGAGCGCGATCATCGTGGGCGATTATTCGAACGGCAATGACGGCATCCTGCTGAAGG
>Ga0307408_100001157_pt1 | contig 20063 bp, 15 predicted proteins | sample 322Cmetagenome_FD_202116 | JGI IMG/M metagenome (GOLD analysis project Ga0307408, IMG submission 202116) | Maize rhizosphere microbial communities from greenhouse at UC Davis, California, United States - 322HYB-C-3 | ecosystem: Host-associated > Plants > Roots > Rhizosphere > Soil | place... | reverse complement strand
CGCACAATATTATGCAAGTTTTCAACACTAATAGCCGTATTATAGTAACGTGCAATAAACGATTATCGCCTTACCTTGTAAAAGAAATTGAAGCTTTGGGATTTTCGATTAAGCGAAGTTTTGCAACCGGTGTAGAACTGGAAGGGAATGTAAATGATTGTATATCATTGAATTTGAATTTACGTTGCGCCAGTCAGGTATTATATTCATTAAAAACATTCGAGGCACCTACACCTACCCATCTATATAACGAGCTGGTACAAGTTGACTGGGAAGAGTATATTGATATTGCCGGATACTTCTCTGTTACTTCGGTTGTTAATAACGAACATATTACAACGCCTTTGTTTGCCAACGTGAAGGTTAAGGATGCCATTGTTGACCGTATTAAGGAGAAAAAAGGCGTTCGCCCTAATTCAGGCCCCGAGTTGAATAAAACTGTAGTAAATCTTTACTGGCAAGGGTCAAGGGCTGAAGTTTTCCTGGATACTTCAGGCGAAACACTTTCCAAACACGGCTATCGCAAGATTCCAGGAAAGGCGCCAATGTTGGAAGCTTTGGCAGCCTCTACCATTATGGCAACCAACTGGGATAAAAAAAGTCCCTTTATCAACCCGATGTGCGGTTCCGGAACTTTAGCTATTGAGGCGGCTTTGCTGGCTACCGATAAAAGTCCTGGGTTGTTTCGTATGAATTATGGCTTTATGCATATCATCGGTTACGATGAACAGGTGTTTTTTACCGAACGCAGAAAGTTGAAGGATAAAGCTAAGAAGGAAATAAACTTTAAAATTATTGCCAGCGACTTGTCGCCTGATGCTGTTGATGTTGCGCAGCGCAATGCTAAAACTGCTGGCGTGGATCAATTAATTGAATTTCATGTTTGTGATTTTGCAGATACACCTGTTCCTGAAGGGGATGCGGGGACGATAATGTTTAATCCGGAGTACGGGGAGCGATTAGGTGTGCATTCTAAACTGGAGGCTACTTATAAGCGTATGGGCGATTTTATGAAGCAAAAATGTAAGGGCTACAGTGGCTATATCTTCACCGGAAATCCTGACCTGGCCAAGAAAATCGGGCTTAAAGCTTCTAAACGGATTGAGTTTTATAATGGTAAGCTGGATTGTAGATTGCTTGAGTATGAACTGTACGATGGTAGCAAAAGGGAGCCGAAGGTTGAGGAACCCTATGTATTTTAAATAGCACGAATTGCACGAATGAGGCTCGAAACTAATAGCAAGAATTTAAGCGCACGAATTGCATGAATGAGGCTCGAAACTAAGGTCGAATTCTGGGCGCTTTATAGGTAAGGCGCTTAGTATCCCCGCTGGAGGGAAATTAAAGGGGGAGGCTAATAAGATAAGGCAGTATTTAGTTAAGTTTGAGATAAATAGCTTGTTATGCAATTTTCTGATCTGGACTTAGATAAAACGTATAGCTATGCAGATTACCTTAAATGGGAGTTTGAAGAAAGAGTTGAGCTAATTAAGGGTAAGATATTTAAAATGCTTTCTTTTCCTGGAACAGCTCACCAAATTGTATTAGGAAATATTCTTGGTTATTTATGGAATTACCTTAAAGGGAAGCCTTGCCAAGTATTTGCTGCTCCTTTTGATGTTCGTTTAACCCGGATAAAAAACGAGCAAGAAATTCTTACGGTTGTTCAGCCGGATATTTGTGTAATCTGTGATCCTTCTAAAATTGATACTAAAGGATGTTTAGGCGCACCGGATATAGTGATTGAGATACTTTCTCCTGGAAATAATAAAAAGGAATTAAGTAATAAGTACGAAGTATACGAGGAAGCTGAGGTTAAAGAATACTGGATATTACATCCTAATGAGATGACCTTTACCCGTTATATTTTAGATGATAATAAGAAATTTCAGCCTACAAAACTTCTTGGTTGTGATGATGAGGTCGCTACAGATGTCTTGCCCGGTTTCGTTCTGAAATTAAATGAAGTATTTGAAAGCCTTTAACAAATATCAGGATGCGATAAACACATCCTGATATCTGAATAATTTTTTAAGCCTTTAACTTTTCTACAATCTCCTCCACGCTCAATTTATCCTGTTCGCCGCTACGCATATCTTTCAGTGTAAGTTTACCCGATTGGATTTCATCGCTACCGATTAAAATAACGAAAGGAATCTTCTTGTTATCGGCGTAGCTCATCTGTTTTTTAAGCTTTGCTGAGGATGGATAAAGCTCGGCTGCAATTCCGCTGTTTCTTAACTGTTGAAGTATAGGCAATGCGTACAATTCAGCCTCAGTATCAAAATTGCTGATTAGCACTTTGGTGGTTTCTTCGGTACTTTCAGGGAAAAGCTTCAATTCCTCAAGCACATCGTAAATACGGTCGGCACCGAAGGAAATGCCTGCGCCTGTTAAGCCTTTTAAGCCGAACATTCCGGTAAGGTCATCGTAACGGCCGCCGCCGCCAATACTGCCCATTGCAACTTCGTTGGTTTTAACTTCGAAAATTGCGCCGGTGTAATAGTTTAAGCCACGGGCGAGGGTGATGTCGAGTTCTAGAGCCCCTTCCCGGGCCTCTCCAAAGGAGAGGGAGCGCAAATAGCTGAAAATGGTTTCAATCTCTTCAATTCCTTTTAAGCCAGTTTCAGAAGCAGCTAAAACTTCTTTTAGGCTCGCTAATTTTTCCTCGTTGCTTCCTTCTAAAAGGATTACTGGCTTTAATTTTTCAATATCTGCTTCGTTAAAGCCTCTTTCAATCAATTCTTTAACAACGCCATCCAATCCGATTTTATCCAGTTTGTCAATGGCCACTGTCATATCCACAATCAGTTCAGGCTTACCAATAATTTCGGCTATGCCAGATAGAATTTTGCGGTTGTTAATCTTAATAGTGAAATCCTTTAAACCAAGTTTGCTTAAGGCTTCATCGTAAATAAGAACAAATTCAGCTTCATTTAACAGGCTCTCAGAGCCCACCACATCTGCATCGCATTGATAAAATTCGCGGTAGCGCCCTTTTTGCGGACGGTCGGCACGCCAAACCGGTTGAATCTGGAAGCGTTTAAAAGGGAAGGAAATATCGTTTTGGTGCATTACCACGTAGCGGGCAAAAGGCACAGTTAGGTCATAGCGGAGGGCTTTTTCAGAGATGTCTTTTATTAAACCTTGTGAATTCTCATTAGTAAGTTTTTCGGGTTTTACCTTTGATAGGTAATCTCCCGAATTCAGAATCTTAAAAATCAGTTTATCGCCTTCATCTCCATATTTACCGGTTAATGTATCCAGGTTTTCCATGGATGGAGTTTGAATCTCCTGGTAACCGAATTTCCTGAAAACAGACCTGATTGTATCGAAAATGTAATTGCGTTTCACCATCACTGCTGGTGAAAAATCTCTTGTACCTTTTGGCACAGAAGGTTTAATACTCGCCATGGCGGCAAAAGTACAAAAACAGAAAGCTTATTAGGAATAAACCTATGAGGTTTGTAATTCCCTCATAGGTTGAAGAGCTAAGCTGGCACTTGCCAGCCCTGTATCTTTTTAGTTTTCAAGATATGGTTTAAATGATGTTTGCCATGCCAGGCGTATAAGCCAACAGCTTCTTTTAAAAGAATTTCTCTGCCATGCTCCGGATGGATAAATCCTCTTTCAAAATCTTCGGGTTTAAGCGAGCGTAAAAAAAGCACCCAACGAGAATGCAAGCTAGTTAGTAAATTCAGTGAAATTTCTGCCGGGGCGGTTCGCGCCTCCTCGCACTCTGCCCAGCGTTCTTCGTAATAAGGGCGAATGGTTGGGGTATCCTCAGTAACAGCCAGCTTAAAACGGATATACGAGTTCATGTGGCTATCGGCGAGATGATGCACCACCTGGCGTAATGTCCATCCACCCGGGCGATAAGGTGTTTCCCAGTGTTCTTTCTTTAACAGGTTTACGGCGTCTTTTAATTCAGCAGGTAAGGCTTCTATCTCATCAATCCACGCATTAACCTGCTTAAAATCTATGGTTTCTGGCCTCTCGAATTTACCAATCGGGAAGCGTAGGGAGTCAATATCTACAGGCATCAGAAAAAGTTTACCGTAAAATAGAAAATTATTTCTTTGAAAGTAAATGTTTGTGTTTATTTTTGTTTTAACCAAACGGTTAAATTGAATGGTTAAAGAAAAGGACAAGACAGCAGAAGAAAAGATTTTGGCGGCAGCGAAGAAAGTATTCATATCGAAAGGAATGGCTGGCGCACGTATGCAGGATATTGCAGACGAAGCAGGAATTAATAAAGCATTGCTTCATTACTATTTCAGAAGTAAAGAGAAATTATTTGAGGTAATTTTTAGCCAGACAGTAAGCCGCTTCATTCCAAGGGTAAATGAGATTATGAGCTCGGACATGAGTATGTACGAAAAGATAGAAGCGTTTTCACGCGAATATATTGACAAAGTGATAGAGAATCCGTTTCTACCTTTGTTTGTGATGAACGAGATGCATAAACAGCCAGAGGAGTTTTTGCATAAAATGTGGGGGGGCGAAAAGCCAAAGGTGGAAAGGTTTATTCAGCAGATTGCGCAAGCAATAGAGGCAAAAGAAATCAGGCCAATACATCCGGCTCAGTTAATGATGAACATGATGTCGCTATGCGTATTCCCGTTTATTGGAAAACCCATGCTGCAAATGGTGGCAGGTATTGACGATAAGCAGTTTATGGAATTAATGACAGAGCGGAAAACGTTGGTCCCGCAGTTTATAATACAAGCAATTAAACTTTAAAAAATTTATCATGAGGTTAACTAAATGGTTAAATAGTTTGGTTAGTATTTCGACATTGCTTCTGCCGGCATTGCTCAACGGACAAAGTTTAAGCTTGGAAGAAGCGCAAAGCCTTGCCCGGCAAAACTATCCCTCTATTCAACAGAAAGGTTTGATTAGGCAAACTGCAGATCTGTCAATTCAGAACCTGAATAAGGGTTATTTGCCACAAATTGCTTTAAATGGGCAGGCGACTTATCAATCTGAAGTAACGCAGGTTAGCATTCCTGTACCCGGAATTGCAATTAATCCATTAAGTAAAGATCAATATAAGGCCACTGCAGATGTTAGCCAGGTGCTTTTTGACGGCGGAAGTATCGGTAATCAAAAACAGATACAAAAGCTAAACGCTGAAGTTGAGGATGAGAAAATTGAAGTGGAGTTATACAAGCTTCGGGAGCGTATAAATCAGATTTTTTTAAGCATCTTATTACTGGATGAACAAATAAAGCAGGTTGAACTGGTTAAGGCTGATATTGGTATTGGCATTAAAAAAACTGAGGCGCAAGTAAATAATGGCGTCAGTTTCAGGTCGAACCTTAATTCGCTGGAGGCAGAATTATTGAAAACCGAACAGCGGACGATAGAGCTAAAATCCTCCCGGAAGGGGCTGGTAAAAACAATGGTGCTGTTTTTAGGCAAGCCGCTCGATGAAAATACCAAATTTCAGCTTCCGCAGATAGCTCAGAAGACTGCGGAAATTAAACGCCCCGAACTGGATCTGTATCAGAAGCAAGCCGCACTTGTTAATCAGCAAAAGAAGCTCTTAATTTCTAAAAATCTTCCGAAAGCGAGCTTGTTTGGACAGGGAGGCTACGGCCGGCCTGGACTTAATATGCTGCAAAATGAGTTCGATTGGTTTTATCTGGCAGGAGTAAAAATGAGTTGGAATTTGAGTAGCCTTTATACCTATAAAAAGGAAAAACAATTGATCGGTATCAGTTCAAAATCCGTCGGCCTTCAGCAACAAACCTTCCTTTTAAACACAAATACACAATTGGCGCAGCAACAGGCTGAGATTGATAAACTGGAGGCATTAATTGCATCCGATCAAAAGATTATCGCTTTGCGTGAAAAAGTAAAAATTGCAGCGAACGCCCAGCTCGAAAATCAAGTGATAAGCTCTTCTGATTATGTTCGGGAAGTGAACGCCGAAGATCAGGCAAGGCAGAATTTAATTACCCATCAGCTGCAATTACTGCAGGCAAAAATTAACTATAACACTTTAGCAGGAAATTAATATGAACAGGATTATACTATTATCAGCTGCGGTTTTTCTGGCTGCATGTAACCGGAATGGTGATAAGCCAGACGCGTCGGGAACCTTCGAAGCAAATGAAGTAATTGTTTCTTCGGAGGTTGCCGGAAAAATTCTATCTCTTGACATAGAAGAAGGGCAGACAATTCCGCAGAACAAAATAGTGGGAGAAATTGATGCAGAGAATCTGGTATTGCAAAAAGAACAAGTAGAAGCCAGCATTAAAGCTTTGCGGCAGAAAACAGCAGATGTTGGGCCTCAGGTAAGTTTGCTCAGAGATCAGCTAGACGTTCAGAAATCGCAATTGGCAACGCTTCAACGTGAGCGGAAAAGAACGGAAAACCTGTTAAAGCAAGATGCGGCTACCGGCAAACAGCTGGATGACATTAATGCGCAGATTGATGTGTTGCAGAAACAAATGGCAGTTACCGCACAGCAGATCAAGGTTCAGGAAAGTAATGTATCGACCCAAAATCGTAGCGTGCTAAGTGAAAGCGATCCTCTTGCAAAAAAAGCAGAGCAGATTAACGATCAAATTAAACGCGCTAGCATTACCAATCCTCAAAATGGAACTGTTATTACTAAATATGCCGAAGCCGGAGAAATTACATCACCTGGTAAGGCTTTGTATAAAATCGCTGATCTCTCAACTATCACGCTACGGGCTTACATCAGTGGGAGCCAGCTTTCTGAAATTAAATTGGGGCAACAGGTTAAAGTAAGAGTTGATAAGGGAAAAGATGATTACCGCGAGTACAATGGAACAATAACCTGGGTGGCGGATAAAGCCGAGTTTACACCAAAAACCATCCAGACAAAAGACGAAAGAGCTAACTTGGTTTATGCCACAAAAGTTAAAGTTAAAAACGACGGTTTCTTGAAAATTGGCATGTATGGCGAGGTGCTTTTGAGTGAAAAGGAATGATATGCTCTTGCGTCATGTTTCTTAATTCTTGCTTCTTGTCTTATGTCTTTCATCTTGTCTCTAAAATCTTAAATCTATAACATGAAGGCTGTTGTTGCAGAAAACCTGGTGAAAACCTACGGGAAGAAGAAAGATCTTACCGAAGCCTTAAAGGAGGTTTCGTTCGAGGTTGATAAAGGCGAACTTTTCGGGATTATTGGCCCCGACGGCGCCGGAAAAACCAGTCTGTTCAGAATATTAACCACGCTTTTGCTGGCCGACAAAGGTTCGGCTACTGTAGATGGCTTCGATGTGGTTAAAGGCTACAAAAGTATCCGAAAACGCGTTGGTTACATGCCCGGGCGGTTTTCCTTGTACCAGGATTTAACTGTAGCAGAGAACCTGGAGTTTTTTGCCACCATTTTCGAAACATCAATAGAAGAAAATTACGATCTGATAAAAGACATTTATTCGCAAATCGAACCATTCAAAGATCGTAAGGCGGGCAAATTATCCGGAGGGATGAAACAGAAGCTTGCTCTGAGCTGCGCTTTAATTCATCGCCCTTCCGTGCTCTTTCTGGACGAGCCTACAACCGGTGTCGATGCGGTTTCCCGAAAGGAATTTTGGGATATGCTTAAAAATTTGAAAAAGCAGGGCATCACTATTTTAGTTTCCACCCCTTATATGGACGAAGCCGAGCTCTGTGATAAAGTTGCTCTGATCCAAACTGGGAAAATATTGTCTATTGATACACCTGCCGGAATTGTCGATCAGTTTGGCAAGCAATTATTAGCAGTACGGTCGGATAAAATGTTTGCCCTGCTTAAGGACCTCAAGCATTTTGAGGGCACAGAAGATATTTATGCTTTCGGCGAATATCATCACCTTGTGTTAAAAGATGCTTTTGGCGAAAACACGATAAAGGATTTTATACAGAGTAAAGGGCATCAAAAGGTTGAAGTGGTAACAGTGAAGCCGGCCATAGAAGATTGTTTTATTTCCTTAATGAAAGCATCATGAGTGAGGAAAATGTGATTATCACCGAGAACTTAACCAAACGCTTCGGGCATTTTACCGCCGTTGATGCCATTTCTTTCCAGGTGAAAAAAGGAGAGATTTTTGGATTTTTAGGAGCTAATGGAGCTGGCAAAACTACGGCAATGCGTATGCTCTGCGGCTTATCATTGCCAACATCCGGTAAAGCTTCTGTTGCAGGGTTTGATGTATTTAAGCAGACTGAAGACATTAAGCGCAATATTGGTTACATGAGCCAGAAGTTTTCGCTATACGAGGATTTAACGGTTATCGAAAATATGCGGTTCTATGGCGGCATTTATGGCAAAAGTGATGCTTTTATCCGTGAAAAAACAGCTTATGTATTGAAAGAACTTCAGCTGGAAAACGAAGCTAAAAAACTAGTAAAGTCATTGCCGCTGGGCTGGAAACAAAAACTGGCATTTTCAGTAGCCATATTTCACGAGCCCAGCATTGTTTTTCTGGATGAACCAACGGGCGGGGTAGATCCGGTCACGAGACGCGAATTCTGGAACCTTATTTATCAGGCAGCGGAGCAAGGCATCACCATTTTTGTAACTACACACTATATGGATGAAGCTGAATACTGCAACCGGGTTTCCATTATGGTCGATGGGAAAATTGAAGCACTGGATTCGCCGACAGGCTTAAAACAAAGTTTCGCTGCGAAATCGATGGATGAAGTATTTCTAAAACTAGCAAGGAAAGCTACCCGAACGGCAAATTAAAGGGTAGTGGGAGGCATCATATTATTAACTGTGGCGCATCATTAGGGGCGCCTATAAATTCCCCTTTACGGGGATAGCGAGCTTATGAAACAATTCATATCATTCGTAAAAAAGGAATTTTACCACATCATTAGAGATAAACGAACATTGTTTATTCTGTTGGTAATGCCAATTGTGCAGATTATCATTTTCGGCTTTGCCTTAACCAACGAGGTAAAGAATTCGGCAATCGCAGTTCTGGATCAAAGCAAGGATGCGGCAAGCGCAGAACTAAGCCAGGAAATCGACGAGAGCAATTACTTTACCATTCAAAAAAGCCTGAATAACGCCAGCGAGATAGAACCCGAGTTCAAAAAAGGAAAGATTAAAATGGTTGTAGTTTTTCCCCAGAATTTCGGCAGTGATTTAAAGCATTTCAACAAAGCCCAGATACAATTAATTGCAGATGCCAGCGACCCCAACGTAGCAAATACCATGGTAAGCTACGCTAGCAGAATCATCATGGACTATCAAAACCGTGTAAATCAAGAGTTGAAATTGCCTTACACCATTAAAACCGAATACCGGATGCTGTATAACCCGCAGTTAAAAGGTGCATATAGCTTTGTTCCCGGTGTAATGTCGATGGTGTTGATGCTGATTTGTACTATGATGACAGCCATCACGATAGTAAAGGAAAAAGAATTAGGCACTATGGAAGTAATGCTGGTTTCGCCGGTACAGCCACTAAAAATTGTTATTGCCAAGGCTGTGCCTTACCTCATGCTGTCAATTATAAATATCTGTACCATTTTACTGTTGAGTGTTTTTGTGTTGGATGTGCCCATCAACGGAAGTCTCGTCTTGCTGATTCTCGAAAGCATCTTGTTTATCCTTACCTCTCTGGCACTTGGGCTTCTCATTTCCTCGGCAACAGATTCGCAGCAAACGGCAATGTTTATTTCCCTAACGGGGATGTTCTTGCCAACGATTATGCTTAGCGGATTTATGTTCCCGATCGAGAATATGCCATTGCCCTTGCAGATAATTTCGAATGCCGTGCCAGCAAAATGGTTCTATATTATTGTTAAATCGGTGATGATAAAGGGTGTGGGCTTTGCTTCTGTATGGAAAGAAACCCTTATTCTAACCGGTATGATGCTGTTCCTTCTTTTTCTAAGTATTAAAAAATTTAAAATCCGATTGGCATGAGAACGTTGAAATTTTTACTTCAAAAGGAGTTCAGGCAGATTTTTCGTGACCCTGCCATACTACGGATCATCTTCATAATGCCTATGATGCAGTTGTTGCTGCTGCCCATGGCTGCCGATTATGAGATGAAAGATATCAAGTTAACCGTGGTAGATCAGGACCACTCATCTTATTCACAGCAGCTTATTTCTAAAATTACAGCATCTGGATATTTCAAGCTGATTGACTATAGCGCATCTTACAGCAGGGCAATGGAAGATGTAGAACAAGATAGATCCGACCTAATCTTAACCATTCCACCAAAATTTGAGAAGGATCTCGTTAAGGAGGATGAAAGCACAGTGTTTATGTCAATCAACGCGATCAATGGAGTAAAGGCTAATTTAGGCGGCGCCTATCTTGGACAGATAATCCAGGACTATAACCGCGAAGTCCGTTTAAAATGGATCCAGTTTCCCCGTTTTAATCCAGAACCCCAAATAGATATAACCTTCTCTAACTGGTTCAATCAACGAATGAACTATAAATACTTTATGGTTCCGGGTATTTTGGTTATCCTAATTACTATGGTCGGTTCATTTCTGGCAACATTGAATATTGTAAAAGAAAAGGAGATAGGCACTATTGAACAAATCAACGTAACACCGATTAAACGGCATCATTTCATCCTCGGTAAGCTCATTCCTTTTTGGATTTTAGGTTTGGCAATCCTCACAATCGGCTTAACCATTGCCAGAGTGATTTATGGTATTATCCCAACCGGACATTTCTATGTTATTTATGTATTTGCGGCTATTTATCTGTTTTCAATACTTGGCTTGGGGTTACTTATTTCAAATTATACCAGTAATCAGCAGCAGGCAATGCTTATTTCATTCTTTCTGATGATGATTTTTATTCTATTAAGTGGCTTGTATACCTCAATAGATAGCATGCCAGGATGGGCGCAAGTAATTACCCGTTTTAATCCTGTAACTTATTTTATTGAGGTGATGCGGATGGTGGTTCTTAAAGGGAGTGGGCTAAGGGATATTGCAGGGCAAATATTTACAGTTTTAGGCTTTGGAATTGTTTTAAATGCTTGTGCCATATTGAGTTACCATAAGCGGGCATAGCCATATTTGTTAAATATTGTTAAACATTCCATCCATAAAAATGATTTAAGCTTTTAATCGTTGTTTGGAAGTATATATTTGACGTAGAAAAGGATTACATGAAAGAATATATCATTGCATCATTTTGCTTGCTGTTAGGGTTTTCAGCTTCTGCCCAAAAAATAAAAGCGGGCGTAGTGGTATTTGGCGGCAATCCCGCAGGCTTAGCAGCAGCCATTCAGTCTGCGCATTCGGGAGTTAAAACTGTTTTGGTCGATAACGGAAGCATGGATGTAGTGAACCTTACAGCAGCTGATAAAGCCTATAAAATTGGGGTTTATGCTGAGTTCTTAAAGCGGGTAGACTCCTTACAAAAGAAATCCCATTTAAATAATAATCAGAACCTTGTTCCCACCTATGTGGCAACCGTGTTTAAAGGTTGGACAGATACGATTAAAAATCTCACCGTACTGAAAAGGGCAATAGTTACCGAAATTGAAAAGGATGGCAAGGGTTGGGAAGTAGAGTTAAAAGATAAACGGGAAATAGAAGCAGATGTGGTTATTGATGTAACTGAAGGCAACCAGATAGCAAAAAAGGCAGGAGTCAATGCTAAGCAGGTAAGTCCAGTTAACGGAGTGTATGCAGATAAACTGTATCGTACCTCACTTGCCATTGCTAATTATCCCAACACATATCCTTCGGTTCTGCCCGGTAATTATCTGCTGGCGGAAAACGCTGATAACTTTCTTTTACTAGGAGGAAAGCTTGATGCGAATATATTAAATGGGCAAGGGGCAGGGACAGCTGCAGCATACTGCGCTTTCTTTAAAACAACTACCAAAAATCTGGATATCCGTAAAACCCAAGGAGAGCTGTTGGTATTCAAGTCGCAGTTTATGAAGTTTGATGACGTTGCCTTAGCTGATTCAAACGCGGTTTCAATACAAAAAATAGCCGTTACAGGAATTTTGAAAGGAAAGGTTAAAGGAAACCAATTCTTGTTTCTGCCAGATTCACTGGTTTCCTGCGAAGATATCCGCCTGGCGGTTAAAGAATACTATTCCAGAAGCCAAATATGGTTTTTAGACCATAAAGCAGAAACGCTGACTTTGGAAGATGTTATTAGTCTTATAAAGTTTACGGCTAACAGGGGGAATGAGCTAACAAAGGAAATTGAAAAAGCCTGGAGGCCGTTGAAAATGAAAGGCGATTTCGACTTGAAAAAACCGATTACCCGCCGGCAGCTTGCCTGGTTATTTGATACCTATCTAAAGCCATTTGAAAGAGGTATCACCTTGGAAGGTAATTTGAAAAACTAAATTCGGCGCTTCAAGTTCATTAACACAAATTCAGTTCTTTTCGTTCCATAAGCCAGTATCTGGATTAATATGCCAGCGCCTTCTTTAGACCTGAAAAGCGAATAGATATCATCAATATCCATATCTTTTACAGCTTTAAAGTTGATACTTAAAATTTCATCATTAACCTGTAATCCACAATCTTCGGCGGCGGATCCGGAGTCAATTCGGGCGATATAAAGGCGCTTAAAATCGGGCGGTAAAAAGGCAAGCTCCATGCCACTCATGTCATGTTCAAAAGGTTGTTTAAATCCATAATTTGGTTTTAAATACATTTTGCCTCGGCTATAGTCGAATACAACGTCGAATTTTTTCAAAAGAGCATTGCCAAGATTTCCATCCCGTTTTACAGAAACTTTTGCACCGGCATCGGAGAAATCGGGAAAGGCCGCTACAACATTTTTAAGTTTGTATTTCCCAAGCTTCAAATAACTTATTCGGGCAAGTTTCCCGTCAATTGCCCCTAATAATCCAATGCCTAAATTTGAGTTGATACTTTTGGCTGGCACCTTAATCTGTTTATCATCGAAGCTTTCTAACCATACTGGGTGCCCCGAGCCAGTGTCAATAATCAGTTTGGTTTTAAGCACCTTTCCCGAGTCTGCTACTATCTCTGCGGAAACATAAGGCTTTCCGTTTTCTATGCTAATATCTACAGCGTGCCCTTTTTTAGGAATGTATAAGGTTTCAGGCTTGTATATTCTCAATGTTTTCAGAGGATAATTGATCTTTACTATAAAGCTGTTAAAAAACTCGGCACCTAAGAGCCCATGTATGGGCATTCCAGTATAGGCAGATAAACCAAAGACGTCTACTTTTAAAATCGCTGCCGGAATGCTGGCGCTGATATTGGAATTGATATTGATTGCCAGCGGAGAGGTTATGTTTGCATCTAAATCCTTTCCCTCGCCAAAGCCGGTTATGGTTATGGTGCGCAGGCTTTTGAGGCTTAGGCTGTCCTTCAGCGAAGGATCTGTTATCAGTAGAACACCTACACCTGTATCTAAAACAAAATTGAAAGGGCCCTGCCCATTAATAATTAAGGGGATGATAATGAGGTTGTTTCTAAAGGCAAAGTCGAGGGTTTCAGAATTTCCCCGTTTATGCAGCTCAAATTGCGCAAAAGATTTAAGCGCCCAAAATGGGCTAAATAGTAAAAAGCAGGTTATAAGGTATTTCTTTCGGTTCACAAAGTGATATAAACATATAACAAAATGAGCCGGCGTTTGATTATTGCAGATGTGTGTTTTGTCTTAATTGGATTTATTCTAAATAAATTTTGCAAGAATGAAGAGTGTTTCTATTTTTGCGATTCTTTAGAATTAATCTAAATAAAGATGAAGCGACTTTATACCCCTCTAAAATTATCTCTTCTCGCTGTATGCTTGCTTTCTATACAGGCAATAGCTCAAACAAATGGAACCGTTACAGGTACAATAACAACCAGCGATGGTAAGCCTGCATCAGCGGTAAGTGTTATCCTGAAAGAGTTGAACAAATCAACAATTACGTCGGATAATGGATCATTCGTTTTAAAGAATATTAAACCCGGCACATATACTCTTAAATCTGCTTATATCGGCCTACAGTCTCAGGAAAAACAAGTTTCTGTAATCGCTGGAGAAAAGGCTTCTGTTGAGTTTATGTTGGCGGAGAATGCGCAGAAATTGAGTGATGTGGTGATAACTGGATATAAAACGCCAAATCAGAGGCCCGTGAATTTGGGTAAGATTGGCATCGCCCCTAAAGACTTGCCACAAAGTGTACAAATAATTAGCAGTGTGGTGATTGCGGATCAGCAAGCCAATCTGTTAAGTGACGTATTGAGGAATGTGAATGGTGTAGCCTTTGGTGCAAATAGAGGCGGTGTAAGTGGGGAAACTTTTTATGCCCGGGGTTACAGTTTAGGAACTAATAACGTTTTAAAAAATGGGGCAAGAACAAATACCGGTGGATTGCCTGAAACAAGTACGCTAGAGTCTGTAGAAGTACTAAAAGGTAGTGCTGCTTTATTGTATGGTGGAGTTACTGGAGGAGCTGTAGTAAATATGGTAACTAAAAAGCCGAAATTTAATTATGGAGGTGAAGTTTCTCTACGCTCTGGAAGTTATGATTTGTATAAACCTTCCGGTGATATCTATGGGCCAATTACTAAAGATCTTGCTTTTCGGGTTGTTGGGACTTACGAAGATGCTGGAAGTTTTAGAAATAATGTGGGTGCTAAAAGAACTTACGTTAACCCATCGTTATTATACAATTTGGGAAAGAAAACCGAAATTCTTATCCAGGGAGATTACTTAAAAAGTGATTACACTCCAGATTTTGGGATAGGTACGGTAAATAATACTATTGTTGGCAGTGTAGGGAGGTCTACTTTTTTAAATACCCAGTGGGCCTACAATAATACAAATACAATCACAGCTCAAGCCAACATTACTCATAAGCTGAATGAAAAATGGAAATTGAATGTTATTGGGTCAGTCTTAGGCTATAATAGGAACTATTTTTCATCCGAACGGCCTACAGCTCTCTCGGACGGAACATGGTATCGTGCTCTTACCCGCTCAAAAACTAAGGAGGCTACTTATAACCAACAGTTAAATTTAAATGGGGCGTTTAAAACAGGTTCATTGAAGCATACAATATTAGTAGGGGCTGATGCGGATGAGTCTTTTACAACAGCCTATGGCTTCAATGAGACAAATAAACTTAGCAAAACTTATATTGCGCCAGGAACAACTACATCTGCAACTATAAAATACTATGACGAAGTAAATATATTAAACAGCCCTTCATACAATGTTCAAACTAACTTGAACATGCCCGAGACATCTGTAATTTCCAATACTAAAACACCGATTTATAGAATGGGGACGTTTATTCAGGATTTGGTTGCTGTGACAGATAAACTTAAGGTTCTGGCAGGTATTCGCTATACATTTCAAAAAACACCAAGAAGTGTAGTTACAAATTATGCTACTGGTGTAAAAACGCTATCAAATAACGGTATAAATAAATCTAAAACAGAAGATGCCTTTTCTCCTAAATTAGGATTGATCTTTGAGCCGTTAAAATCTACGTCCATATATGTTAGCTATGCCAATAACTTTACATCAAATGCTGGTTTAGATGTAAGTACAAATGCGCCTATGGCTCCATCCATTATTGATCAATATGAGGCGGGTATTAAAAATGATTTCTTAAATGGGAAATTATCTGCAAATATCACCTGGTATAAGATTTTAAATAATAAGTTCGCTCAAACTGCTGTCTTTAAGGCAGATGGATCAACAAATTCAGATTCAAACCTTAAAGAGTTTACAGGCGAAACTGCGAGTGATGGTATCGAATTAGATCTTAATGGTACTTTAGTAAAAGGATTAAATTTTATTGCGGGTTACAGCTACAACTTTATGCGCTATACAAAAACACGTGAGGAGGTGAGAAAAAGCGACAACTCAATTTTGGTAGCTGGCGGATTTGTTGAAGGAGAGCGTGTAGTGGGAACAACGAAGAATACAGCTAACGGTACACTGTTTTATACATTTAACTCTGGCCAAGTAAAAGGATTGAAATTAGGTGCTTCTGCATTTTATACAGGAGATCGTAATGGTGGACGAAATACAAATAAATCAGGAACATCAACAGGTATAATCCCTCTTAAGGCCTTTACAACATTTGATTTATCTGCGGGATATACTTATAGAAAAGTATCTCTACTTGGAAAGATATCTAATATTACCAATGAGTTGAATTATTTTGTACACGAAAATTACAGCGTGAACCCGATTCCTCCACGTCAGTTTATTACAACATTTTCATACAAATTCTAAGCATTATCTTTTAAACACACATCCGAAGCCGGACCCTGCAAAGGGTTCGGTTTCTTTATAAAATAATATGAAGATCTTATTCCGAAACATTCACTTGTATCTGAGCCTTGCAGCAGGATTAATTATCATGATGTCGTGCCTTACAGGGGCTATATTGGTTTTTGAGCATGAAATAGAACATGCACTCAATAATGGCCGCTATGAGGTGGAGGCAAAAGGTAGCAGGCTTCCTTTATCTGTTCTAGTAAAAAATGCCTTAGAGAGTACTTCTAAAGCAAAGCTAGCTTCCATTAAAGTGTATTCTGATGCGGGCCGTAGTGTCGAAATTGGATTGATGACACCAGAGAAGAAAGATAGTAAGGGCGCAAAAGCCGAGGGCGAGCATAAAGAACACGAGAAACAAGGCAAACAGGAAGGGCCGGGAAAGAGGACTGGTGAAAAAAAAATGCAAAAAGGAGGGGGGAAGCCTAATCTAATTGTTTATGTAAACCCCTACACCGGAAAAGTGATTGAGGTCTTTAATCGCAAGAAATCCTTCTTTATGACAATTGAAATGCTGCATCGCTGGCTGTTGAGCGGCAATGATGGAATCGGTAAGAAAGTGGTGGGCTTTTCAACTTTCTTTTTCTTTTTTATCCTCATTACGGGTATAATTCTATGGTGGCCAAAAACAAAGGCAATCCTTCGCCAGCGTTTAAAAATTAAGGCAAATTCTGGCTGGAAGCGCTTTAATCACGATATGCACATTGTTGCCGGATTCTACACCTCTATATTTCTGATCGTTATTGTACTGACCGGCTTAGCCATGTCCTTCAACTGGATTAACAAAGGCATCTTCACCTTAACCGGGACTAAGATGGAAAACCCAGAACCTCCTGAATCAGTTTACCAGGCGGGGGTAAAACCCATTGCCGTTGATCTTGCTTATAATCAATTAGCCGGTTCAATCAAAAATGCCGAATTCATTAATATAAGAATGCCCAAAGATTCAATAGGTGCGGTTTCCGCTACTGCTTTGCCCAAAGGGGCTCTGGAAACAGCTTTTGATACATACTACATCGACCAGTTTAGCGGAAAGATTATTGGACAAAATAAAGCAGCAGACAAAAACTTAGGGCAGAAGATCAGGTCTTATGTTAAACCTGTGCATACAGGAGGTGTATTCGGAATGCCTACAAAGATTTTGAGTTTCATTATTTGCTTGCTCGCGTTTACCTTCCCTATTACAGGAGTGATAATGTGGCTTAACCGGTTAAAAGGAGAGAAGAAAAAATCAAAAGACAAAGTATCACGCCAGGCGGTTGTAGCCTAAAACATTCTTTTAAATGCATAATTCTGGGCTGTCTTAACCGACGGCTTTTTTTTGCTCGTGATTACTGCATCGCTCTGCCAAGCTGCCCACTGTAATTTGCAGTCCTGATTATTAACTGCAAATCTGCTCGCAAATAATAGCAACCTGAGTTCGATTAAAATATGCGGTTTGCATGGGTGTGGAGCCTTTCTCGCCGACTGGAAGAGAATGCCAATGCTATTAAGTTAAGCGATTTGTCTTATCACCTCACCCTATCCCTCTCCTCGAGGAGAGGGGAATGCAAGTTTCTTATTTTAAGCGATTTAATAGAAAATAATAATCGAGCTCAGGTTAGCAACAAAAAAAGCGGCTCAGAAAACTGAACCGCTTTATATTTATAAGTATTGTTTGATTAAACTAATAATCTAACAGGCTCTTCTAACAGCGCTTTTAGGGTTTGAAGGAATGCCGCAACTACAGCTCCGTCAACTACACGGTGGTCACCACTTAAAGTAACTTTCATGATGTTTCCTGGAACAATTGCACCATTTTTAACAACCGGCACTTGTTGAATTCCACTAACCGCTAAGATAGCTGCGTTTGGAGGGTTGATGATTGCAGTGAATTCATCTACACCAAACATTCCTAAGTTAGAGATAGTGAAGGTTGAGCCTTGCATATCAGTTGGAAGTAGTTTCTTAGATTTTGCTTTACCAGCGAAGTCTTTCACTTCTAAAGAGATATGAGATAAAGATTTACCATCGGCAAACTTGATAACTGGTACAACTAAACCTTCGTCAACCGCTACAGCCACCCCAATATTAACATGTTCATTAGTACGGATTTTATCGCCTAACCATGAAGAGTTGATAGCTGGGTGTTGTTTCAATGCGATCGCAGTAGCCTTAACTACTAAATCGTTGAAAGAAATCTTAACCGGAGCATACTCGTTGATTTTTGCACGGGCAGCAATAGCGCTGTCCATGTCGATGCTCATGGTTACGAATATATGAGGAGCTGTGAATAAACTGTCAGACAATGAGCGGGCAATAGCCTTACGCATTTGGGTAACAGGTTTTTCAGTGTATTTCTCTTCTCCGATGAATTGAGGGATGGAAATTGTTTTTTCAGCTTTCGCTGGAGCGGCAGCAGCTTCAGGTGCAGCCGGAGCAGCAGCTGGTTTAGCGGAAGGAGTGAAGTTTTCTACGTCTTTTTTAATAATACGTCCACCTTCAGCACTTCCTTTTACCTGAGATAGGTCAATGCCTTTCTCCTGGGCAATTTTCTTAGCTAACGGAGATGCTTTAACCCGGGCATCAGATGATGATACAGGAGCCGATTCAGCTTGTGCCGCAGGAGCCGCAGCTTCTTCTTTTTTAGCTTCACCAGTAGGAGCGGCAGCTTTTTTGCCTCCTTTTAGTAGAGCCTGAACATCTGTTCCTGGTTTACCAACGATTGCGATTACATCATTTACTTTTGCCGCTTGCCCTTTTTCTACACCAACGTATAGTAAAGTACCTTCAGCATAGGCAGTAACCTCCATTGTGGCTTTGTCGGTTTCAACATCAGCTAGAGTATCATCGCTCTTAACTGTGTCGCCAACTTTTTTGTGCCATTCTGCAATAACACCTTCAGTCATTGTATCGCTCAATAAAGGCATACGAATAACTGTTGCGCCTACTGATTCAGGGTCAATTCCACCTTCTTCTGCTTCTTCAGCAGGGGCAGCGCTTTCTGTAGCAGCTTCTGGTTTTGCTTCAGCTTTTGCTGAGCCTCCTTCGCCATTTAATGCTGCTTTATAATCTTCACCTGGAGCTCCAAGTACAGCTATAACCGAATCAACCGGCACAGCAGAACCTTCTTCAGCTCCAATGTATAATACAGTTCCTTCCTGGAATGATTCAAAGTCCATAGTGGCTTTGTCGGTTTCAACCTCAGCAATTAAATCGCCGGTGTTAACCTTATCGCCAACCTTTTTGTGCCATTTAGCAATAACCCCTTCAGTCATGGTATCGCTCATTTTCGGCATTCGAACTACTTCAGCCATTTCTTTTTATTCTCGTTTTATTTTGGAATTATTAGCTTCTGATAAAAGGATAATCTTGTTGCACGTAAACGTCATCGTACAATTCATGAGGTTCTGGCCATGGAGACTCTTCTGCAAATTTTACAGACTCGTCTACGATAGCTTTAACTTTAGCATCAATTTCTTCGAACCATGCATCATCAGCATAATTGTTTTCAACGATCGCTGCTTTAACTACACCAATTGGGTCTTTTGCTTTATAAGCTTCCAACTCTTCTTTTGTACGGTACTTAGCAGGGTCAGACATTGAGTGCCCTTTGTAGCGGTAGGTACGCATTTCCAGGAAGGTTGGCCCTTCTCCGCGGCGAGCACGTTGAACTGCTTCGTCCATTGCATTGTGAACCGCAACCGGATCCATTCCGTCAACAGGAGCACAAGGCATGTCAAAACCTAAACCAATTTTATAGATATCAATCATGTTGGTAGTACGCTGTACAGAAGTTCCCATTGCATAACCGTTGTTTTCGCAAACAAAGATTACTGGAAGCTTCCAAAGC
>Ga0307408_100001156_pt1 | contig 20063 bp, 17 predicted proteins | sample 322Cmetagenome_FD_202116 | JGI IMG/M metagenome (GOLD analysis project Ga0307408, IMG submission 202116) | Maize rhizosphere microbial communities from greenhouse at UC Davis, California, United States - 322HYB-C-3 | ecosystem: Host-associated > Plants > Roots > Rhizosphere > Soil | place... | reverse complement strand
CCGGGATCAGCGGGGCGTCATGCGCATCGTTATTTGTTCCGTGCAGGAACAACTGCCCATAGACGCGGATCAATTCCGCCGTGTCGAGCACCGATTCGCCATTGGGCGACACCGCCTTGTGTAATCGCCCGCGGTCGATATCGCGGTACAGCGTTGCCCGGCCACGCCGTACCATGCGGGCAGCTTCAGAAATGGAAACCAGCATCAGAATCCCTGTCAAAAAGAAATGGCCATGATGAAAACGGCGTCGAATCGACGCCAGCGGTTTTACCAGTGAACCACCGGCATCCAGGCGGCGCCAGCTCAGTCGATAGTACCCCTGAAGTTCCGCGCATTTCAAGCACTTTGTTGCTGAGCTAAAACAGTGAATTCTCACGGAAAATCACTTCACAAACGCGGGCAATAAAAAACGCCGCTGCCGGGCATCAGTCCGGGCAGCGGCGTTTTAAAAGAGGGGGGTTATTGGCGGGCGTTGCGCAAATTCGACGGTTTGTGGCCGGTTGTATAGTTGCTGCGCCATGGATTAATATCCAGGCCGCCACGGCGCGTATAACGGGCATACACCGACAATTGCTGCGGTTTGCACTGGCGCAGGATATCCGTGAAGATGCGTTCCACGCATTGTTCGTGGAATTCATTATGTTCGCGGAAACCAATCAGGTATTTCAGCAGGCTTTCCTGGTCGATTTGCGGGCCATAATACTGAATCTGTACACTGCCCCAGTCCGGTTGGCCAGTCACCAGGCAATTGGATTTCAATAAATGGGAAATAAATACTTCTTCCACCGGCTGTTCGTCGAAATTGGCTTTCAGGGTTTCCGGCTGGGGCGCGTAATTATCGACTTCAATATCGAGACGGTCCAATAACACGCCTTCCAGTTCACCCATGGCGAGTTGATGGAAATCGGGCTGTTCGGTAATCGTCACGTGCACGGTGGCGCCGACGGCGGACGATAAATCCTGCACCAATAAAATCTTCAGGGCATCGGCATCGGCGACCTTGGTTTGATTAAACGAATTCAAATACAGCTTGAAGGATTTGGATTCGATAATATTGGGCGAATCGGCCGGTACCGTGATTTTTGCCACCGCCACTTGCGGCTTGCCCCGCATGTTCAGCCACGACAGTTCATACGCATTCCAGATATCGACGCCGAAGAACGGCATGGTGCCGGTCAGGCCCAGTTCATCGCGCTTGCCCTGGCGGGGAATCGGAAACAACAATTCAGGCGCGTAATCGGTGCGATACGCGGAAGATTTCCCCAGCGGGGACTGGTCGGCGGTATTGGTCATGGTGAACGTCCAAAGCGAAAGGCGAAGGACGAATGGTAGCGCAAATGCGGCATTGCGGCATATGCGTTTGGGTGATGGGATGCTTGAAAGGAATGCATACAGGCGGACCGGATGGTCCGCCTGCCATGGGGAATTACAGGAACAGCTTGTAGACCGGATTGGCGCTTTCATCCCAGTAGCGATAGCCCAGGGTGGCCAGGAATTGCGCGAAGGCATTCATTTCATCTTGCGGCACCTGCAAGCCGATCAGGATGCGGCCGACGTCGCCGCCTTGCGAACGGTAGTGACACAGGGAAATGTTCCAGTTCGGCGCCATGCTGTCCAGGAAGCGCATCAGCGCGCCCGGGCGTTCCGGGAATTCAAAGCGGTACAGCAATTCATCCCTGGCCAGGGTGCTCTTGCCGCCAACCAGGTGGCGCAAGTGCGACTTGGCCAATTCATCGTGCGTCAAGTCCAGCGTTTTGAAGTCGTTGGCTTCAAAGTCGCGGGCCAGGGTGCTGGATTCACCGCGATCGGAAATCTGCACGCCGACAAATACGTGTGCTTCGTTGGCGTCGCTGATACGGTAGTTGAATTCCGTCACGTTGCGCGGGCCGACCAGCGAGCAGAAGCGCTTGAAGCTGCCGCGCTGTTCCGGCAGGGTCACGGCAAACACGGCTTCGCGTGCTTCGCCCAGTTCCGCCCGTTCCGCCACGAAGCGCAGCCGGTCGAAATTCATGTTGGCGCCGCTGGCAATGGCAATCAGGGTTTCATTCTTGACCGGTTCCTTGGTCAGCGCGGCGCGCTCGACATAGGCCTTGGCGCCGGCAATCGACAGCGCGCCGGACGGTTCCAGGATCGAACGGGTATCGGTGAAGACATCCTTGATGGCGGCGCACAGCGCGTCCGTGTCAACAATGATGACTTCGTCAACATATTGCTGCGCCAGGCGGAACGTTTCCTGGCCGCACAGGCGCACGGCGGTGCCGTCCGCGAACAGGCCGACGTCCGGCAAGGTCACGCGTTCACCGGCTTTCAGGCTGCGGCCCATGGCGTCGGAATCAAAGGTTTGTACGCCGATGACCTTGATGTCCGGGCGGATTTGCTTGACGTATGCGGCAATGCCGGCAATCAGGCCGCCGCCGCCGATCGGCACAAAGATCGCGTGGATCGGACCGGCGTGCTGGCGCAGGATTTCCATGCCGATCGTGCCCTGGCCGGCAATCACGTCCGGATCGTCGAACGGGTGCACGAAGGTGAGTTTTTGTTCTTTTTCCAGCGACAGGGCGTGGTTGTAGGCGTCGGTGTACGACTCGCCATGCAGCACCACTTCCACCGCGGCGCCGCCACGCGAGCGCACCGCATCGACTTTCACCTGCGGCGTGGTGGTCGGCATCACGATAATGGCGCGGCACCCCATTTTGGCGGCGGACAGTGCGACTCCCTGCGCGTGGTTGCCCGCGGAAGCGCAAATCACGCCGCGTTTCAGCTGCGCTTCGCTCAGGTGCGCCATCTTGTTGTAGGCGCCGCGAATCTTGAAGCTGAATACGTCCTGCATGTCTTCGCGCTTGAAGTAAATTCGGTTCTGGAAGCGCTGCGACAGGGTCGGCGCCAGTTCAAGCGGCGTTTCGCGGGCCACGTCATAGACGCGGGCGGTCAGGGTCTTCTTCAGGTAGTCGATAGTCATAGTCTGCTTGGGTCGCTTGGAGCAATGGGGCCAGTCACCTGGCAAGGCAAGGACATGCTTTTCAACGGCGGGTAACCGAGATGAGGCTGTGCACCTGGCGTGGCGCGGATAACGCTTTCCAGGTGGGGTAGTGTACTGCTCGATAGTAAATCATGCGCGAAAGGGATAATTCGCTGGTTCATTATAATGCCAACATGATTGAATCTTCCATCCGCTGGCTGCTGAACCTGCTGGCCGCGCCCGAAGTCGGCCTGACTTCGGTATTTCTCGTCAGCTTCGTCTCCGCGACCCTGGTACCGCTGGGCTCGGAACCGGCCGTGTTTGCCACCATCAAAGCCAATCCCGCCCTGTTCTGGCCCGCCATCCTGGTGGCGACCTGCGGCAACACGCTGGGCGGGGCGGTCGATTACTGGTTGGGCTACAAAGCCAAGAGCGCCTTTGCCAAAGAGCGGGAAAGCCGCTGGTTTGCCTGGCTGGCCCGCTATGGCGCGAAAACCATGCTGCTGTCGTGGGTGCCGGGCATCGGCGATCCGCTGTGCACCCTGGGCGGCTGGCTCAAGCTGCCGTTCTGGCCTTGCATCGGGTACATGTGCATCGGCAAATTCGCCCGCTATGTCACGATGACGTCGGTGTTGCTGTATGTGCCGGACGGGGTCTGGAAAACCATCGCCCAGGCCCTGGGCGGTTAAATCAGTTGATCGGGATGGGCCGGATAGCCGCTTTAGTCTGTTTTGCCTAATGCCGGGCAGGGCAAACCATGTTTTGTCCGGATTTAAGAATTGGCATCAAATTGCTGTACGATGGATGTTTATCGAATTAATTTTGGTCAATTGACGCTTACGTTACCCAGCCGCCGGTGAAGGCTGTTCCGGCGTGGTGCGGCGCAATACGCTAGAATGACCATCCTTAGGGTCAGTCCGCAGTACATCCATCATGAACGCCCCAGCACAAATCCAAGCATTGCTCGCCGAATCGCCAAACGGTCCCGCACCCACCCGGTTGCGTGAAATTCCCTATAACTACACGTCGTTTTCCGATCGCGAGATCGTAATCCGCCTGTTGGGCCAAGATTCCTGGCGCCTGCTGGACGAGCTGCGCGCCGCGCGCCAGACCGGCCGTTCCGCCCGCATGCTGTATGAAGTGCTGGGCGATATCTGGGCCGTGCGCCGCAACCCGTACCTGCAGGATGACTTGCTGGACAACCCGAAGCGCCGCCAGGAATTGATCGATGCGCTGCATCACCGCCTGGCCGAAGTTGACAAGCGCCGCATGGCGGTCGACGCCGGCGCCGGCGGCGATCCATCGCGCAGCGCCGCCGTGGAACAATTGCTGAAAGCGGCCAGCCAGGCCGTGGAATCGTTTGGCGAAGAATTCCGCCAGATGTACGACTTGCGCAAGCGCGCCATCAAGGTGCTGGGGCGTTATACGGAAAAGCACAACGTCTGCTTCGACGGCATGAAGCGGATTTCGCACGTGACCGACGCCACCGACTGGCGCGTGGAATACCCGTTTGTCGTCATCACGCCCGATACCGAAGATGAAATGGCCGGCCTGGTCAAAGGCTGTATCGAACTGGGCCTGACCATCATCCCGCGCGGCGGCGGCACCGGCTACACCGGTGGCGCGATTCCGCTGACGCCGCTGTCGGCCGTCATCAACACGGAAAAGCTGCTGGACATGGGCGCCGTGAAAATGGAAATGCTGCCGGGCGTGGACCGCGAATACGCGACGATCTACACGGGCGCCGGCGTCATCACGAATAAAGTGTCGGAAGCGGCGGAAAAAGCCGGCTTCGTGTTTGCCGTGGACCCGACCTCGGCCCACGCCTCGTGCATCGGCGGCAATATCGCGATGAATGCGGGCGGCAAGAAAGCCGTGCTGTGGGGCACCGCGCTCGACAACCTGGCGTCGTGGAAAATGGTCGATCCGCAAGGCGACTGGCTGGAAGTCACGCGCCTCGACCACAACCTGTCGAAGATCCACGACACGCCGCTGGCCCGCTTCAAGCTGGAATGGACCCATCCGAACGCCAAAGGCGAAGCCAAGGGCGCGCCATTTAAAACGGAAATCCTGGAAATCGCCGGCCGCGTGTTCCGCAAGGAGGGACTGGGCAAGGACGTCACCGACAAATTCCTGGCCGGGCTGCCCGGCATCCAGAAAGAAGGTTGCGACGGCCTGATCACGTCGGCGCGCTGGATCTTGCACAAGATGCCGAAGTTCACCCGCACCGTGTGCCTGGAATTCTTTGGCCAGGCGCGCGATGCGATTCCATCGATCGTGGAAATCAAGGATTACCTGGACGGCTTGCCGGCCAAGGGCGAACAATTCCAGACCCTGCGCCTGGCGGGCCTGGAACACCTCGATGAGCGCTACCTGCGCGCGGTGGGCTACGCCACCAAATCCAAGCGCGGCAACATGCCGAAGATGGCGCTGTTTGGCGACATCGTGGGCGACGATGAAAACGCGGTGGCGCTGGCGGCCTCGGAAGTGGTGCGCCTGGCCAATACCCGCGTTGGCGAAGGCTTTGTCGCCGTCAGCCCGGAAGCGCGCAAGAAATTCTGGCTGGACCGCGCCCGCACCGCCGCCATTGCGAAACATACGAACGCGTTCAAGATCAATGAAGACGTGGTGATTCCGCTGAACCGCATGGGCGAGTACACGGACGGCATCGAGCGCATCAACGTCGAACTGTCGATCACCAACAAGCTGCAACTGGCGCAGGAACTGCGCGACTTCTTCGAGGCGGGCAACCTGCCGGTTGGCAAGAGCGACGATGCGTCGGACGACAAGGTCGGCGATGCGGAAATGCTGGGCGACCGCCAGCAGCAGGCGCAAGCGCTGCTGGCGCTGGTGCAAAAGCGCTGGCAAACCATCCTGGATAAACTGGACCAGCCGGTGGCCTCGTTGCGCGATGAATTGCGCGAACTGGGTTTGGCGCATCTCGATGCCGCCATCGATGCGCGCCTGGAGCGCCAGTCGGACGCCATCCTGTTCGAGATCGTGCAAGACCACACGGTGCGCGTCAGCTGGAAGCAGGAAATCCGCGCGCAACTGCGCCAGATTTTCAATGGCGCCGCCTATAAACTGATCCTCGATGAATGCGCGGTGATCCACAAGCGCGTGCTGCGCGGCCGCGTGTTTGTCGCGCTGCACATGCACGCCGGCGACGGCAACGTGCACACCAACTTGCCGGTCAACTCGGACCACTATGAAATGCTGCAACTGGCGCACAAGGCCGTGGCGCGCATCATGGTGCTGGCCCGTTCGCTGAACGGCGTGATCTCGGGCGAACACGGCATCGGCATCACCAAGCTGGAATTCCTGACCGAAGAAGAAATCGGCGACTTCCGCAAGTACAAGGAACGGGTCGACCCGGAAGGCCGCTTCAACAAGGGCAAGCTGTTGAATTTGCCGGGCATGGAAGCGGACTTGCGCAACGCGTACACGCCGTCGTTTGGCCTGATGGGCCACGAATCGCTGATCATGCAGCAAAGCGATATCGGCGAGATCGCCAACAGCGTCAAGGATTGCCTGCGCTGCGGCAAATGCAAACCGGTGTGCTCGACCCACGTGCCGCGCGCGAATTTGCTGTACTCGCCGCGTGACAAGATCCTGGCGACGTCGTCGCTGATCGAAGCGTTCCTGTACGAGGAACAAACGCGCCGCGGTATTTCGATCCGTCACTGGGAAGAATTCGAAGACGTGGCCGATCACTGCACCCTGTGCCACAAGTGCGAGACGCCGTGCCCGGTCAATATCGACTTTGGCGACGTGTCGATGAACATGCGCAACCTGTTGCGCAAGATGAACAAGCGCAGCTTCAATCCCGTGAAGTCGATGGGCATGATGTTCTTGAACACCAACGATCCGACCACCATCAATTCGATGCGTCAGGTGGTCTTCGGCGTGGGGAACAAGGTCCAGCGCCTCGGCAACGATGTGCTGAAAACGTTCGCGCAAAAGCAGACCAAGGCGCCGCCGCCGACGGTCGGCAAGCCGCCGATCAAGGAACAGGTGATCCACTTCATTAACAAGAAGATGCCTGGCAACCTGCCGAAGCGGACCATGCGCGGCTTGCTCGACATCGAGGATAACAAGATCGTCCCGATCATCCGCGATCCGAAGAAAACCACGGCCGATTCCGAAGCCGTGTTCTACTTCCCGGGCTGCGGTTCGGAGCGCCTGTATTCGCAAGTGGGCCTGGCCACCCAGGCCATGCTGTGGAATGTCGGCGTGCAAACGGTGCTGCCGCCGGGCTACCTGTGCTGCGGTTACCCGCAGCGCGGCGCGGGCGACTTCGACAAGGCCGACAAGATGATCACGGATAACCGCGTGCTGTTCCACCGCATGGCCAATACCCTGAACTATCTGGACATCAAGACGGTCGTCGTGTCGTGCGGCACCTGCTATGACCAGCTGTCCGGCTATGAATTCGAGAAAATCTTCCCGGGCTGCCGCATCATGGACATCCATGAATACCTGCTGGAAAAGGGCGTCAAGCTGGAAGGCGTCAACGGTACCCGCTACATGTACCACGACCCTTGCCACTCGCCGATGAAATTGCAGGATCCGTTGAAGACCGTGAACAGCCTGATCACGACGGCCGATGCCACCAAGATCGAGAAAAACGACCGCTGCTGCGGCGACTCGGGCACCTTGCAGGCGGCCCGTCCCGACATCTCGACGCAGGTGCGCTTCCGCAAGGAACAGGAAATGGTCAAGCACGCGGATAAATTGCGCGAAGACGGCTTCACGGGCGAAGTCAAGGTGTTGACCAGCTGCCCGGCCTGCCTGGGCGGCGTATCGCGCTACGGCGAAGACGCCGGCACCACCGCCGATTACATCGTGGTGGAAATCGCCAAGCATTTGCTGGGCGAGAACTGGATGCCGGATTATGTGGCGCAAGCCAACAACGGCGGTATCGAGCGGGTGCTGGTGTAATGACTTGCGACCTGTGCAAGCTGCTGGAAGCCCCGCCGGCTGACGTGCTGGTGTGGCAGGACGCGCAACTGTCCGTGGTGCTGGTCGATGAACCGCACTATCCGGGTTTTGCGCGCGTCATCTGGCATGCGCACGTCAAGGAAATGACGGATCTCGAACCCGCCGAGCGCGGCCACGTGATGTGGGCCGTGTGGCAGGTGGAAGCGGCGCAGCGTGCCGTGATGGCGCCCGATAAGGTCAATGTGGCCAGCTTCGGCAACATGACGCCGCACGTGCACTGGCACGTGATTCCCCGTTTCAGTAACGACGTGCATTTCCCTCAACCGACCTGGGGCCCGGCCCAGCGTGAACCCGTTCCACAAGATCTGGCCGTGCGCCGCGCCCTGCTGCCGCAATTGCGCGCAGCTATCATTGCTCACCTCAACCAATGAAAAATCCGACCGGCCTGACTGTCCACAGCAAATCCCGCATCCTCGAAGTGGCCTTCGACGATGGCGTGTCGTTCAACATCCCGTTTGAACTGTTGCGCGTGTATTCGCCGTCGGCGGAAGTCAAAGGCCATGGCCCGGGCCAGGAAATCCTGCAAGTGGGCCAGCGCGACGTCGGCCTGACGGCGCTGGACCCGGTCGGCAATTACGCAGTGAAGCCGACGTTTACCGATGGCCACAATTCCGGCCTGTACACGTGGGATTACCTGTACAAGCTGGGCGCCGAACAGGAACAGCTGTGGTCGGCCTATCTGGACAAGCTGCACGCGGCGGGGTTTGACGGCGATTCCGGCCGCGAACCCGGTACCGTGCTGCCCACCGTACAAAAAGCGCACGGCTGCGGCCACAAGCATTGATCCCGCCACATGCCGATGTGCTGGCAAAGTTCGAGCGGGAAAACACGTTGAGTGGGGCGGCGGACCGTTGGCGCTTGTATAATGCTGGCACTACAACCGGTTCCGCACTATGACCCATACCACCCATTTCGGCTATAAAACCGTCAACGAAGAAGATAAAGTCAAGGAAGTCGCCAAGGTCTTCCATTCCGTGGCGGCCAAGTACGACGTCATGAATGACTTGATGTCGGCTGGCCTGCATCGCCTGTGGAAGACATTTACGATTGCCAACGCGGCCGTGCGTCCAGGCTTCAAATGCCTCGATATCGCCGGCGGCACCGGCGACCTGGCCAAGGCGTTTGCGAAGCAGGCGGGGCCGACGGGCGAAGTGTGGCTGACCGATATTAATGAATCGATGCTGCGCGTGGGCCGCGACCGTCTCTTGAACAAGGGCATGGTCACCCCCACATTGTTGTGTGACGCGGAAAAACTGCCATTCCCGGACAATTATTTCGACCGTGTCAGCGTGGCCTTTGGTTTGCGCAACATGACGCACAAGGATGTGGCGCTGTCGGAAATGCGCCGTGTGCTGAAGCCGGGCGGGAAATTGCTGGTGCTGGAGTTTTCCAAAGTCGCCGAGCCGCTGCAAAAACCCTACGATTTATATTCGTTCTCGGTGTTGCCGTGGCTGGGCCAGAAAATTGCCAATGATGCGGAAAGCTATCGTTATCTGGCTGAATCGATCCGCATGCATCCGGACCAGGAAACCCTGAAGACGATGATGCAGGATGCGGGCCTGGAGCGGGTCCAGTATTACAACCTGACGGCGGGTGTGGCCGCTTTGCACACCGGTATCAAACTGTAAGAAGGAAACGCCATGAATCTCAAGAAAGTCCTTATTAGCGCCACCCTGGCGCTGTCCGCCGCCACCATGATTGGTGACGCGTTGGCCCGTCCGATGGGCGGCGGCAAGTCGATCGGCCGCCAGTCGCAAAGCGTGAACAACATGCCGCGCCAGGCGACGCCGCCTGCCGCGCCGCCAGCCAGCCAGGCTACCCAGCCTGCGCGCGCTCCTGGCGCCGCCACCCCACCGGCCGTGCCGCCGAAACCAGCGAGCCCATGGAAGGGCATCCTGGGCGGCGCGCTGCTGGGCCTGGGCCTGGGCGCGTTGCTGTCGCACTTCGGCCTGGGCGGCGCCCTGGCCAGCGCCATCAGCTCGATCCTGATGATTGCCCTGCTGGCAGGCGCGGCCTTCCTGATCTGGCGCTTGATTCGCAGCAAGATGGCGCCGAAGCAGCCACAAATGGCGCCAGCCGGTTTCAGCAACAACAATGCATGGCAGCAACAACCGGCCGCTCCGGCGCCGGCGCCTGACTATAACCTGCCGCCGCTGCAGCCAGCCGCGGGCGGCCTGAACCTGGCCAAGCCGGGTGAAGCGCCGGCAGCGGCGCATGCCCCATGGGGCGTGCCGGCCGACTTCGACGCGGCGACGTTCCTGCGCCACGCCAAGGGCAATTTCATCCGCCTGCAAGCGGCCTGGGATAAAGGCGACGTGGCCGATATCCGTGAATTCACGACGCCGGAAGTGTTTGCCGAGCTGAAAATGCAAATTTCGGAACGCGGCGGCCAGGCGGACTACACCGACGTGGTCACCATCGAAGCGGAAATGCTGGGCATTGAAAACGATGGCCGCGATTACCTGGCCAGCGTGAAGTTCTACGGCACCATCAAGCCGTCGCCAACCGCCCTGGCCGAGCCGTTCCAGGAAGTGTGGAACCTGTCCAAGCCTGTCAGCGGCAATGCCGGCTGGTTGCTGGCTGGTATCCAGCAACTGGCTTGATCGCCCGCCCCGTATAGTAAGATCGAGACCGCCCGATTATTCGGGCGGTTTTTTGTTTTTTGAATACCTGAATTGCCATAAGCATGCCATCGCCGATTCCCCCGAATTTGCCGTCCCCGCTGGCGCCCGTCGCCGCCACCATCAACCATTTGCTGGCCCAGGAACCGTGGGCGCGTGACGCCTTGCGCCTGCACGCCGGCAAGATTGCGTGCGTAGCCGCCAGTCCGGTCGTGGTGCGCCTGCAAGCCACCAGCGATGGCTACGTGGACGTGGCGGCGGGCGAGGCGGATGCCAATGTGACGATCCGGGTCAAGCTGTCCGACTTGCCGCTGATTGCGCAAAACCGCGAGCGCGCCTTTTCCTATGTGCAACTGGAAGGCGATGCCGACTTTGCCAACACGATTTCGCAACTGGTGAAATCCTTGCGCTGGGAAGCCGAGCACGACCTGGAAAAACTGGTGGGCCCGGTGGCGGCCGTGCGCATGGTGGAAGGGGCGAAATCGCTGTTCGGCGCCTTCCTGCAAGGCAACCGCAAGCTGGCGGAAAACACGGCGGAATATCTGCTGGAAGAAAATCCCGTACTGGTGCGCCCGGACGTGACGGAAGGATTTGGCGCGGATGTGACGCGCTTGCGCGATGACGTCGAGCGCTTTGCCAAGCGCCTGGCCAACCTGGAAAAGAAACTCGCCACCGGACCCCGTACATGATCCTGAAATTCCTGCGACTGCTGAAAATCCTGCGCGTCGCCATCCGCTACGGCCTCGATGAGATTGCCATTTCCGGCCTGGACGTGCCGCGCACGTCGCGCCTGATCGATGTGCTGTTTTTCTGGCGCGACATTTCCGCCCCGCGTGGCCGCCGCCTGCGCATGGCGCTGGAAGAGCTGGGACCGATCTTCGTGAAATTCGGCCAGGTGCTGTCGACCCGGCGCGACCTGATTCCCGCCGACATCGTGGAGGAACTGGCGCTGCTGCAAGACCGCGTGCCGCCGTTTGATTCCGATCTCGCCATTGCGCAAATCGAGCGCTCGCTGGGCGGCCATCCAGACCGCCTGTTTGCCTCCTTCGAGCGCGTGCCGGTTGCCTCGGCCTCGATAGCGCAGGTGCACTTCGCCACCCTCAAGGATGGCAAGCAGGTGGCCGTCAAGGTGCTGCGTCCCGGCATGCGCCAGTCGATCGACAAGGACGTGGCGCTGATGCACCTGGCGGCCGACGTGGTGGGCCGCCTGTGGGAAGACGCCAAGCGCCTGAAACCCAAGGAAGTGGTGGCGGAATTCGACAAGCACCTGCACGACGAGCTGGACTTGATGCGCGAAGCCGCCAATGCCAGCCAGTTGCGCCGCAACTTTGCCGAAAGCGACTTGTTGCTGGTGCCGGAAATGTACTGGGATTATTGCTCATCCAGCGTGATTGTCATGGAGCGCATGCACGGCATTCCCGTGTCGCAAACCGAACGCCTGATCGAGGCGGGCGTGGACTTGAAAAAGCTGTCGTCCGACGGGGTGGAAATCTTCTTCACGCAAGTGTTCCGCGACGGCTTTTTTCACGCGGATATGCACCCCGGTAACATCCTGGTGTCGATCGACCCCGCCACGTTCGGCCGTTATATCGCGCTGGACTTCGGCATCGTCGGCACCCTGAACGATTTCGACAAGGATTATCTGTCGCAAAACTTCCTGGCCTTCTTCCGCCGCGACTATAAACGGGTGGCGGAAGCCCACATCGAGTCCGGCTGGGCGCCGAAAGACACCCGCGTCGATGAGCTGGAATCGGCGGTGCGGGCTTGCTGCGAACCGATTTTCGACCGTCCGCTGAAAGACATTTCCTTTGGCCAGATCCTGCTGCGCCTGTTCCAGACCTCGCGCCGCTTCAACGTGGAAGTGCAGCCGCAACTGGTGCTGCTGCAAAAAACCATGCTCAATATCGAGGGTCTGGGCCGTCAATTGGATCCGGACCTCGATCTGTGGAAAACCGCCAAACCCTACCTGGAACGCTGGATGGCGGAGCAGGTCGGCTGGCAAGGTATGCTGGAACGCCTGAAATCCGAAGCGCCGCGCTATACGCACGTGTTGCCGCAATTGCCGCGCCTGGTGCACCGCGCGCTGTCGGTGGCCAGCGAACCGAACCACAATGATGACTTGCTGCGCACGCTGATCGATGAACAGCAGCGCACCAACCGCTTGCTGAGCTTTGTGGTGTATTTTGCCGGCGCCTTTATTATTGGCGCGGTCGGATTGCGCGCGTATCTGCACTGGCGGGGCGTGCTGTGATGGATTTTTCCACTCGTGACCCCTTGTCGCCCGCCTTCTGGAATGAGCGTTTTGACAAGCAATTCACGCCCTGGGACCGGGGCGGGGTGCCGGAACGCTTGCGCCAGTTCGTCAAGGATACCGCCCATGGCGCGGCGGCGGCCGGTTTGCCGCTGCCCACGACCCTGATTCCCGGCTGCGGTTCCGCCTATGAATTGGCATATTTGTCGGAAGCCGGCTGGGATGTGACGGCAATTGATTTCTCGCCGGCCGCCGTGGCGGCGGGCAAGGAAGCGGTTGGGCCGCAATGGCGGGAGCGCGTGGTGGAAGCGGATTTCTTTGCCTGGCAACCGGCCGCGCCGCTGCAGTGCATTTATGAGCGGGCCTTCCTGTGCGCCTTGCCGCGCCATTTATGGCCGCAAGTGGTGGAACGCTGGGCGCAATTGCTGGCGCCGGGCGGCATGCTGGCCGGTTATTTCTTCTTTGATAACAACCCCAAGGGGCCGCCGTTCGGCATCGGCCGCGCCGAGCTGGAAGCGTTGTTAAAACCCTACTTCACCTGCGTGACGGACGAGCCGGTCTGGGATTCCATCCCGGTTTTTGCCGGCAAGGAACGCTGGATGAGCTGGTTCCGGCTGTGAGCCGTTGCGGCCGTCGTGCCAAAACTGCCGCCGCGCCGGCAAAAGGCTTTATAATTCAGGGTTTTTGATGTTTTTTGCGGAGTAAAGATGCCGATCTACGCTTACCGCTGCGAGGAATGTGGCCACGCTGATGAAGTGCTGCAAAAGATTTCCGATCCGCAGCTGACGGATTGCCCAGCCTGCAGCAAATCCAGTTTCAAGAAGCAGCTGACCGCCGCTGGTTTCCAGTTGAAGGGAACCGGCTGGTATGTGACGGACTTCCGTGGCGGTTCCGCGCCGGCCACCGGTGTGGCGAGTGCGCCCAAGTCGGACGCGCCGGCTGCGGCGCCGGCGGCGGAATCGTCGTCGGCAGCGGCTGCACCTGCAGCACCCGCCGCCGTCACCAAACCCGCCGCTTGACGGCAAAAGGAACCCGATGCGCAAGTATTTCATTACCGGACTGCTGATTCTCGTACCGCTGGCGATCACCGCCTGGGTCTTGAACCTGGTCATCAGTACGCTGGACCAGTCGCTGTTGCTGGTGCCGGAACGCTGGCAGCCGCGCACGTTCATCGGTTTTGATATCCCGGGCCTGGGCACGATCTTGACGTTCATTATCGTGCTGCTGACCGGCCTGCTGACCAATAACCTGGTGGGCAATTATGTGGTGCGCATGTGGGAAAAGCTGCTGCACCGCATTCCCGTGGTCAGCTCGCTGTATGGCAGCGTCAAGCAAGTGTCGGACACGCTGTTTTCGTCGTCCGGCAATGCCTTCCGCAAAGCGGTGCTGATTCCTTATCCGCACCCGGATTCCCGCACCATCGGTTTCCTGACCGGCGTGCCGGGCGGTGACGTGAAGAATCACCTGGATGGCGAGTACGTCAGTGTGTACGTACCGACCACGCCGAACCCGACCTCGGGATTTTTCCTGATGCTGGCAAAAAAAGATGTTATCGAGCTCGACATGAGTGTCGATGCCGCCCTGAAGTACATCGTCTCCATGGGCGTGGTTGCGCCTGAATGAAACTGAATAAATAACCTGAACTGAGAAATAACATGTCTATGCGCACTCATTACTGCGGCCTCACCACTGAAGCCCTGCTCGGCCAAACCGTCAGCCTGTGCGGCTGGGTACACCGTCGCCGCGACCACGGCGGCGTGATCTTCATCGACTTGCGCGATCGCGAAGGCCTGGTTCAGGTGGTCTGCAATCCAGAGCAGGCTGAAGTGTTCAAAGTCGCTGAATCGGTCCGTAACGAATACTGCCTGCGCGTGACCGGCCTGGTCAAAGACCGCCTGGCCGGCACCGTCAACGCCAACCTGAAGTCCGGCAAGATCGAAGTGGTCGCCTCACAAGTGGAAGTGCTGAACGCCTCCGTGGCCGTGCCATTCCAGCTGGACGACGACAACCTGTCGGAAACCACCCGCCTGACGCACCGCGTGCTGGACCTGCGCCGTCCGCAAATGCAGAACAACCTGCGCCTGCGCTACAAGGTCACGATGGAAGTGCGCAAGTACCTCGACGACCTGGGCTTCATCGACATCGAAACCCCAACGCTGACCAAGTCGACCCCGGAAGGCGCGCGCGACTACCTGGTGCCGTCGCGTGTCAACGCCGGCAACTTCTTCGCGCTGCCGCAATCGCCACAGCTGTTCAAGCAGCTGCTGATGGTGGCCAACTTCGACCGTTACTACCAGATCACCAAGTGCTTCCGCGACGAAGACTTGCGCGCCGACCGCCAGCCGGAATTCACCCAGATCGACTGCGAAACGTCGTTCCTGAACGAACAGGAAATCCGTGACCTGTTCGAAGACATGATCCGCAAAGTGTTCAAGAACACCATGTCGGTCGACCTGCCTAACCCGTTCCCGGTGATGAACTTCGCCGAAGCCATGGGCAGCTACGGTTCGGACAAGCCGGACATGCGCGTCAAGCTGAACTTCACCGAACTGACCGACGTCGTCAAGGATGTGGAATTCAAGATCTTCAACAGCGCCGCCAACATGAAAAACGGCCGCGTGGTCGGCATGCGCGTACCGAAGGGCGCCTCGATGCCGCGTTCGGAAATCGACGCGTACACCCAGTTCGTTGCCATCTACGGCGCGAAAGGCCTGGCATACATCAAGGTCAACGAAAAAGCCAAAGGCCGTGACGGCCTGCAGTCGCCGATCGTCAAGTCGATCGATGACGCCACCCTGGCCCGCATCCTGGAACTGACCGGTGCGGAAGACGGCGACCTGATCTTCTTCGGCGCCGACAAGGCCAAGGTGGTCAACGATGCGATCGGCGCGCTGCGCGTGAAGATCGGCCACTCCGAGTTCGGCAAGGCCAACGGCCTGTTCGACGACGTGTGGGCGCCGCTGTGGGTGATCGACTTCCCGATGTTCGAATACGACGAGGAAGACGACCGCTGGACCGCGACCCACCACCCGTTCACCGCGCCAAAAGACGGCCACGAAGACATGCTGGAAACCAATCCAGGCGCCTGCGTTGCCAAGGCCTACGACATGGTGCTGAACGGCTGGGAACTGGGCGGCGGTTCGATCCGTATCCACCGCGAAGAAGTGCAGTCGAAAGTGTTCCGCGCGCTGAAGATCGACGCCGACGAAGCGCGCCTGAAGTTCGGCTTCCTGCTGGACGCGCTGCAATACGGCGCGCCGCCGCACGGTGGCCTGGCCTTCGGCCTGGACCGTATCGTGACTCTGATGACCAAGTCCGATTCGATCCGCGACGTGATCGCCTTCCCGAAAACCCAGCGCGCCCAGTGCCTGCTGACCCAGGCGCCGTCGGAAGTGGACGAGAAACAGCTGCGCGAGCTGCATATCCGCCTGCGCGCGACCGAGCCGAAAGTGGCTGGTTAATCAGTCGACACATGGAAAAGGCGCTGCGGCGCCTTTTCTTTTGCCTGCGTTTTCCCCCTGCATGGATAAGCCTTACAAAATCCCCGAATCCGTCCTGGTCGTGATCCACACGGCCGACCTGCAAGTGCTGCTGATCGAGCGCGCCGACAAGGCCGGCTATTGGCAATCGGTGACCGGCTCGCTCGATGCGCCGGACGAGCCGCTGTTGACCACCGCCACCCGCGAACTGTTCGAAGAAACCGGCATCGTGGCCGATGGCGAAACCATCGTGCTGCGCGACTGGCACCTGTCGAACATCTATGAGATTTACCCGGTGTGGCGGCACCGCTATGCGCCGGGCGTGACGCGGAACACGGAACACGTGTTTTCCGTTGAAGTCCCGCGCGACATCCCGATCCTGCTCAGTCCGCGCGAGCACGTGAACCACGTGTGGCTGCCGTACCTGGAAGCGGCGGACCAGTGCTTTTCGCCGTCGAATGCGGAGGCGGTGCTGTTGCTGCCGCGGCAGGTGGCGGCGGCCGGCTGAAGTCAGGATTATTTTGCTAGCACTTGGTTTCGGAAAGATCTTTGCAGATCTCTAATTTCTGCTTGTCGGTCGTACCTTTAAATGACTGAACCACCTTGTCAAAGTAACCTTGATAGGCTTTGCGAACTTCAACATGCTTACTTTCCCGAATCTCGGAAAGGGTCTGTTCCATTTCTGAAATCGGTTTGCCACAACTAAAACCAGTCAAGACAAGCCGCCGATAATCTTGCGTCTTGTCTGGATCGGCCTCGCTGCATACTTTGATGTAGGCATCCAGCATCCCTGCTGCTTCGTACGTCGACGGCCCCTGCGCCAGTACTTGCGTTGGCAAGCACGCATATCCTGCTAAAAATAGCCCGGTGATCCCTACGCATTTCCTGACCGGGGGCACCCGGCAAAGCGCAGGAGCAAGTAAGCCAAGCCATAGAATTTTCTTCATTTCTTTTCCCATGCATAACGCACCCCGGCCGCGATCAATAGTTGTCGGAGTTGCATTTTCAATCATGTCAACAGTGTGCTGAAAGATGGTTGATTTGGCAAGGTGTTGGCGCCCTGGTCGTTATGCATCAGGCATTGAGAGGGCAAATGCAGGGCATGAAGGGGTAGCCGATCGTCTGGATTTGCGGTTGTGACAATTTGCGCATTTTCAGGCGGCGGGTCGCGCTATAGTCCTTAACTTTTCTTCAGCAAATATGATTCAGCCAGTTCCCCTTCCAGCTTATCCCAACGTACGACAAGCGATTTTTATCTTGCTCGGCTTCTTTGCCATGCAAATGCTGGCGGGGGGGGGACTAGCGTTTTTACATAAGGCACTGGGACTCGGCAAGGATCAGATAACGGCATTAGCCATTGTGGTCGGGAATGTATTGATGTTCCTGATACTGACGCGCACCAGGCGCATGCCTTTTGCGTCTATGTTTCAAGCCTCGCCGCTCCCTGCAATAGAGACATTTGCTGCGTTGTTGCTGCCGTTGCTGATGATTGTGCCGTTGCTGGTCCTGCTGCTTGAGGCTATTGTGAACATGGCCGCCATCATCTGGCCAATGTCGGCGCGGCAGGAAGCAATGTTCGCCATGCTGGTGAACTCCGGCCCGGTGATGTTGCTGACAACCTGCATCTTTGCACCGCTGTTTGAGGAAATGCTGTACAGGGGAATCATCCTGCGCAGCTTCCTGCAGCAGTTTCCGCGCTGGATCGCCATACTCGCTTCCGCCATACTATTCGGCGCCGTCCACATGAACCTGTACCAATTCATCGGCGCAACGCTGATCGGGTGCTTGCTGGGGTTCCTGTATGAACGCACGCGCTCCCTGGCGCCCTGCATCGTATTGCATGTGTTGAACAATACCATGGCCTGCCTGTGGCCTGACACCGTATGGTGGCAAACCGAAGGATCCGCGCCCTGGGTAGCTGCGGTCGTCGTCATTGGCATTGCCGGCGTGTGGATGCTGGCCCGGGCGTTGGAAGAGGTGGCGCTACTCACCACTTTTCGCCAACGGCTGGCGGATGGGCAAGCGCCTGTAGCGGTTGAGGTGGACGCACGTTGAGCCTGGTTGCACGAGCCGATATTGGCGCGCACGAACGCATATTCCTCGTCATTGAGGTAGCGGCGATAGAGCGCCAGCGTGCTTTCGTGCGACGCATCGACGATGAATTGCGCCGGGCGTGACGCGAAACACCGAACACGTGTTTTCCGTCGAAGTGCCGCGCTGACGGAGTGCCGGCAGGCCGATTGCGTATTTTGCATAAGGTTTGCCCATGGAAAAAAACCATGTGACGATGGCGGCGTCCTTAAAGCGACCGCGCCGCTTCCTCCCGCGCGGCTTCATGTCTACACGGGGAATGGCATGCCCACCATCGCCAATATCAAGATCGGCCAGCGCCTGGCGCTGGGATTCAGTATCGTGCTGCTGTGCGCGATTGCACTGCTGGGGCTGGGGTTATGGCGGATGAGCCAGATGCAAACCCTGACCGACGCCATCGTCAACGACGAAGCCGCCGGCCTCGATGCCGCCACCAGCATGCGCGAGAATGGCGGCGCGCTGGCGCTGATCCTGCGCAAGCTGAGCGCCCCCACCGATGTCGCGGAACAGGCGCAGGAAAGCAAGCGCCTGCTGGACACGCTGGCCGCCTATGACCGCGCGCTGCGTCACCTGCTGCGGCACAGCGCCAGCCCGGACGGGATGCGTTTGCTGACGCAGGTGCAGGCGCGGCAGGCGGTGGTCATGCCACTGCTGGAGCAGGCCAGGCGCCACGCGGACGACGGCAATTATTTCGATGCCGCGCTGGCCGTGAAGGCGCTGTCCGGCCCCCACGACCAATGGATGGCGGCGCTGGTACAACTGGCCGACCACCGGCGCGCCGCCATGAAAGAAGCGGCTGCCACGTCGGGCCGGCATTACCAGGCCGCGATGCTGGGCATGTGGTTGCTGGGCGGGCTGGCGCTGGCGCTGGGCGCCGCCATTGCCTGGCTGACCACCCGGACCATCACCGCGCCGCTGCACCACGCGGGCCGCATTGCCGGTGCCATCGCCACCGGTGACCTGAGCCAGGAAATCGGTCCCGCACCGAACGATGAAACCGGCGCCCTGGTGCGCGCGTTGCAGACCATGCAGCAACAATTGATTGGCGCCGTGCGGCAAATCCAGCATGGCGCCGGCAATATCGGCGTGGCGGCCCGTGAAATTGCAATCGGCAATGCCGATTTGTCGGCACGTACCGAAGCGCAGGCAGGGTCGCAGGAACATACCGCCAGCGCCATGCAGGCGCTGACCGGCGCCGTTGGCAGGAACGCCGGGCATGCGCGGCAAGCCAATGAGCTGGTGCTGGATGCCGCGGCGGTCGCCGCCACGGGGGGGCGTTTGATGACCGACGTGGTCGACACCATGCGCTCCATCCAGTCCAGTGCGCGCAAGATCGCGGACATCACCGGGGTGATCGATGGCATTGCCTTCCAGACCAATATCCTGGCGCTGAACGCCGCCGTGGAAGCGGCGCGCGCCGGCGAACAGGGACGCGGCTTCGCCGTGGTGGCGTCCGAAGTGCGCCAGCTGGCGCAGCGCAGCGCGGCCGCCGCCAGGGAAATCAAGCTCCTGATCGGTGATTCCGTCGGCATGGTCGATGGCGGCAGCCGCCTGGTCGACATTGCCGGCCAGACCATGGCGCGCATCGTCACCTCGGTGCAATCGGTGGCCGCCATCATGGCCGATATCGCCGCCGCCAGCGAAGCCCAAAGCACGGGACA
>Ga0307408_100001155_pt1 | contig 20087 bp, 16 predicted proteins | sample 322Cmetagenome_FD_202116 | JGI IMG/M metagenome (GOLD analysis project Ga0307408, IMG submission 202116) | Maize rhizosphere microbial communities from greenhouse at UC Davis, California, United States - 322HYB-C-3 | ecosystem: Host-associated > Plants > Roots > Rhizosphere > Soil | place... | reverse complement strand
CCCTACCTGCCAAACGTTAAAGAGTTTGATGAGTACATTAACAGTATTTGGGAACGCCAATGGCTAACAAACAATGGGCCGCTGGTTAACGAGCTTGAACTGAAATTGAAGGAGTATTTGGATATCCACCATTTATTGTTTGTTTCTAATGGAACCATTGCCCTTCAAATTGCTATAAAAGCTTTAGATCTTAAAGGTGAAATAATAACTACGCCGTTCTCCTTTGTTGCCACAACAAGTAGTATTCTTTGGGAAGGCTGTAAACCTGTTTTTGTTGATATCGAACCCGACACGCTGAACATTGACTGGCGAAAAATACAAAAGGCTATTACGCCTCAAACATCAGCTATCCTTGCTACACACGTTTTTGGAAATCCTTGTAATATCGAGGCAATTCAGAAAATCGCTGATAAGTTTAACCTCAAAGTGATTTACGATGCCGCACATTGCTTTGGCACTAAGTACAACGGAAGGTCGGTTTTTGAATATGGCGATATCAGCACAACCAGTTTCCACGCTACAAAATTATTCCACACCATAGAAGGAGGCGCGGTATTTACCCGCAATCCTGACCTGTTAAAACGTATGGCTCACATGCGCAATTTTGGACACAGCGGCCCAGAAGATTTTGTGGAATTAGGCATCAACGGAAAAAATTGTGAGTTCCATGCAGCCATGGGTTTATGCAACCTTAAACATGTAGATGAGATTTTGGAGAAAAGAAAAACACTCTCATTGTACTATATGAAAAAGCTGGGAGGCATAAACGCCAGCTTCCAGAAACTTAGGGAAGAGCTTGCTTATAATTATGCTTACTTCCCTGTTATTTTCGACTCTGAAGAGGTAATGCACAAATGCATAGAAGAGTTAAAAAACGAAAAGGTATTTTGCCGCAGGTATTTCTACCCATCGCTTTCGTCTCTGCCGTTTGCAAATAAAGTAAGCATGCCGGTTTGTGATTCGATAGTTAATCGTATCATTTGCTTGCCGCTATATCACACACTAACGTTTTCTGACCTTGATTTAATTACCCGGGTAATATTGCGGGTTCAAAATTACTCTGGTGTTAAGCCAGCTGCAATTGATGAAGAAGCATTATTTGAAGACCAGTTAAAATCAATTATTAATAATGTTACCGGCGGCAACTAAGCTCGCCTTTTAGCAATTATGGAAAGAGAAAATGATATAATGGTTAGCGTTTGTTGCATAACATATAACCACGAAAAATACATCGCCGAGTCGATAGAAGGGTTTTTAATGCAAAAAACCAATTTCAAGTTTGAAATAATTATCGGCGAAGATTGCTCTACAGATAATACGCTTGCTGTTATCAGGCAATACCAGGAAAAGCATCCCGATGTTATAAAGGTAATATCAGGGCCAAAAAACGTTGGCTCAATTAACAACCAGGTTAGGGTAGTAGCTGCTGCAACTGGTAAATATATAGCCATGTGCGACGGCGATGATTACTGGAGCCATCCTGATAAGCTTCAAAAGCAAGTTGATTTCCTTGAAGCGCATCCTGAGTATGTAATCTGTAGCCATTATTCGAGGGTAATTGATGAAAATGATAATACACTTTATCAGGCTTCGAAAATTAGTCCTTTAAGTTATGACTATGAAGATCTGCTGCTTGGCCGCCGAGAAGAAACCCGCATAGGCGCTTTGCTATTGCGGAACAACGGGCCGGTAAAAGACCTCAGCAATCACGACTGGTACTATAAAACCAATGGCACCGACAAGTTTTTCAAGCTATTTATAGCTGGAGAAACCGGTGGCAAGATTTACGTATTACCAGAGGTTATGAGTTGCTATCGCCATCATGAAGGCGGCATTTGGAGCATGGTTAATCCATCAGTTCGGAAAAAGAAGATGATAAGCGATTTTAATTTAATCCTTAAAAACTTCAAATATTCGCGTTCACAGCGAAAAGGTTTGATAAAGATGTATTTCCACGATTATTTCTTTTTTGAACTCAAAAATTTCCGGATTAATAATGCCGTAAGTACCATGTACACGCTTTTATCGCGGGCATCATAATCTGAAATGCGCTATCTAAGGCTTACCTGAAAGGTAAGCCTCCTTACTTAAAACATACTACCTATGGAACTAATAAGAAGGATAGCAACACCAGGTTTAATGTTCTTGTATCTGTATACCTTAACGTTCGATATTTTTATGACGAACGTGATCAGGCTCCCAAGCCCTTTGGTTTTCGTGCTACCTTTAATCTTTTTAAATACGCCCGGCGACTCAAAGTTCAGATACACAAGAGAGTTGATTGCAGTTTACATTTCCAGTTTCTTCTTCTTTCTGCTTGGGCAGGAACAGATAAAGCCGTTTTTTGTAAACGCTATCATCATAACCCTGTGCGCCATCTACTTTAACTATTTTATTGGAAATAGCCGGGAAAGACTAAAGCTTTCGGTTTGGATTTTTTATGGCTTATTGGCTTTCTCGGCTATTATCATGCTTCTTAACCATGTCTACGGAACCAAAATTGATTACATAAGAAGCAAGCTTGTTGGAGAGATTGTAATGCAGTCGCCGTCAGGAATTGCCCCTTTTATATTCAACTTCGGCTATCAACTTACCACATTGGTTTCGTTTTTAATGGTTTCGGCAATTGCGTTTCGCAAGCATCTGTTGATTCAAGTTGGAGCTTTTGCCATCTGTATTTTACTGATACTGTATGGAATGAACCGCTCCGTACTAATAGGCTTTGCTGTTTCGGCTGGGTTATTTGCATTGTTATTTTACCGGATTAAGTTCGCTTTGATCTTCGCCGGTTTGATAGGCCTGGGAGTGTATTTCAACTCCTCTATTGAAGGCTTGTCTGCAAATCGCCAGCAAAATATTTTATCGAAACAAGAGCGGAAGGCTGATGAGAACCGCGATGACCTGATGATCGAGAATCTAAAGATTATTGGTGACTATCCCTTCGGCTTAATGGTTTATGGTAAAAGCTGGAACCAGGTTGCCCGTTACAATCCAACATTTCAACGCGAGGTTGGACTTGTGACATCGCATAATGCTTATTTAATGTTTGTTACTTATTTAGGCATTTTACCAGGGCTAACTTTACTAATCCTCCTTTATTTCAAAGTAGGGAAGATATTTCTTGGAGCTATAAGGCATATTAAAAAGAAAGAAAATGCATTGTTGTTAAGCCTTTGTTTTTCATTTATAGCTGCTGCCATAAACTCTTGTTTTCACAACGATTGGTTTTTAGGAGGCAATGGGCCTACAGTGTTTTTATACTTCTGTATCATTCAGTTAGCTCGAATTCAAACCAAAACAGCCGAAGCGAAAGTTGAAGTTTCCGAACGGAATACCAGCGCTCATTCTACCAATTATAATTCTGTACACCTACCAAAAACGTCTACGTTTTATTAAACTTTTATCCTATGAAAATCCCGTTTTCACCGCCATTCATCGATCATAACGTAATAAGCCAGGTTTTAAACACCCTCGAAACCAAATGGATAACGAGTGGGCCCAAGGTTAAGGCACTGGAGCAGGAAATAGCCGAATTTACCGGCTCTAAAGCCTCTGTTTGCGTAAACTCCTGGACCTCGGGCGCTATTTTAATGCTTAAATGGTTTGGCATAAAAGAAGGCGACGAGGTGATTGTTCCCGCTTACACTTATTGTGCTACAGCCTTAAGTGTTATTCACTGTGGGGCAACGCCGGTAATAGTTGATATTACAGACGATTTTACAATAGACCCTGAAGAAGTTCAGAAGGCAATTACTCCACGTACCAAAGCAATTATAGCAGTTGATATTGCCGGACTTCCATGCAACTACAACAAGCTTAACAGCATAATAAGAGAGCCGGAAATACAAGACTTGTTTAATCCGCAAAGCGAAAAACAAGCAAAACTCGGCCGGATCTTATTGATTTCAGACGCTGCGCATTCTATTGGAGCTTTATATAATGGTGTATCAGCAGCTCTTGCAGCCGACATAACTATCTACTCGTTCCATGCTGTTAAAAACATTACATCTGCCGAGGGTGGCTGTGTATGTTTAAACCTTCCCGAAATTTTTGATACAAAAGAGGAGTACAGTTTCTTGAAAATTTTCTCTTTAAATGGACAAAATAAGGATGCGTTTACCAAAACTAACGGCGGCGGCTGGCGCTATGACATTCTTTACGCGGGCTTAAAAATCAATATGCCTGATATTTGTGCCGCTATAGCACTTGCGCAGTTAAGGCAATATAAAGACAGCTTACTACCATCAAGGCGCAAGGTTGCCACCAGATACTATAAAGGATTTAGGTTCTTTAACTGGTTTGTGCCACCATTGCTAAGAGACCGGGACCGAGAAACATCCTATCATATTTTCCCGATAAGAATTAAAAACATCACCGAGGAGCAACGAGACAGGATTATCGACAGGTTGATGGCTAATGAAATAATCGTAAATGTGCATTTCATTCCACTACCAATGCTTACCCTGTTTAAAAATCTGGGATATAAAATTGAAGATTATCCTAACGCTTACAAGCAGTTCTCCTCAGAAATTTCGCTGCCAATCTATCCACAGCTTACTGATGCCGAACTCGATTACATCATTCAGCAGGTTATTGAAGCCGTGCAGATTGAAGTTGGCGAAGAAGACACATTAATGGAGCAACCCGTTTACTCAATTTAACAGCTATGATAAAGAGAGCATTCGACATTTTTATGTCCTCAATAGCCCTTGTTTGCCTTCTGCCTCTGTTTTTGGTAATCACCCTATTGATTATCATAGACTCTAAAGGCGGCGTATTTTATAAGCAGGTTCGGGTTGGTAAAAACAAAGCCGACTTTGAACTTTACAAGTTTCGCACAATGGTTGTAAATGCCAGCCGGATGGGGCAGTTAACCATAGGCAGCCGCGATTCGCGGATTACTCGTGTTGGCTACTGGCTGCGCAAATACAAACTAGATGAGCTGCCTCAACTGATAAATATCCTGAAAGGCGATATGAGCTTTGTTGGCCCAAGGCCCGAGGTTCGAAAATATGTGGATTTGTATAATGCCGAGCAACAGCGGGTTTTTTCGGTTAAGCCGGGGCTTACAGATTGGGCCTCCATTCAGTTTTGTAACGAAAATGAATTGCTGGCGCAGGCATCAAACCCTGAAGATTTTTACATCAAAGAGGTGATGCCCGAAAAGCTCAATAAAAACTTAAGCTACGTTGACAGGCATAGCCTGCTTACCGATTGCCTCATTATTTTTTTAACGCTGAAAAAGATAGTGCAGCTTAAATAAGCCCCAGCCTATGAAAAACAGTTTACTATTGCTGATGACACCAAACATGAGTTTGGAAAAATGGAGCCAGCTTGGGCAATTATCCCGCGAGCTTAGTTTTTATGATAACCTGTGCAAAAAGGCTAGCTTAAAACTGATCATTTACAGTTATGGCAGAAATGATGAACCATTTTTAAAAGGATATCAAAATTTTAAGGTGATTTGCATGCCATCATGGATACCAACCGGTATCCCGTTTAAACTGCAAAACCTTATTTACCATTTCTGTTCCTTGTTTCTTTTTAAGAGCTTGTTTAAGCAGGTTGCTTTAGCTAAAACTAATCAGTTCAGGGCTTTTCCCTTCGGGATTTTATTGAAAGTGTTCTTTAAAATTCCACTGGCTATACGGATGGGCTTCTATTATTCGCACTTTCAAAAACTCAGCCGTTTTGCCCGCTTAAAAGAGTGGTTTGCATTTAAGTCTTGCGATTTAATTCTAACCACCTCTACAGAGGCAGGCAGCCACATCAAACATGCTTACAATATCAATGAAGATAAGATTTTAAGCATGAGCAATAATATCGATCTGGATGTGTTTAAGCCGCTTGATTTAAAAAAGGAATATGATATAATTTTTGTGGGCAGGCTTGAGCAGCAAAAAAATATTGAGTTATTGCTGCAAGTTCTAAGCAAAGTAAAGCTCAAAACGCTCATTATAGGCAAAGGCAATCAGGCATCGCTGATAAGAAAAGCTCAGCAAAGCAATGAAAAGATCATTTGGAAGGAGCGGGTTGATAACTACACCTTGCCCCAGTATTACAATAAAACCAAATGCTTTTTAATACTCTCTGAGTACGAGGGGTCGCCAAAGGCACTGTTAGAAGCGATGGCTTGCGGCCTGCCTTGTATAGGCGCCAATACCCCGGGCACCAGAGAATGCATTATTGATGGTGTTAACGGCATTTCGGTTGAACCTGAAATTTCGGATGTAATTAAGGCGCTCGACGCTCTGTTTAAAGACGATGCCCTTGCAGCACAACTTGGCAACGGCGCTGCCCTCTGGGTAGATGCGCATTGCGATATGTCGAAAAATATCGTTAGGGAATTGGAGTTTTACTCAGGTTACCTTAACTCCAGAGGCTTTGCATATTCTATTTAACCTTTAAAATTTTACTTATGCTGATTAGTGTTATAATGTCGGTATACAATTCGGACGAATATTTAGAGTTGTCGATAGATTCCATTTTAAATCAAACCTATAAAGATTTTGAGTTTATACTTATAGACGATGGCTCTACAGACCGTTCCGTAGAAATTTGCAAAAGATACGCAAAGGCAGACCCCCGGATCATTTTCCTTCAAAATGAGAAAAATTTAGGCTTGGGCGAGTCATTGAATAAAGGAATTAAGATAGCGAAAGGCGAGTATATAGCCCGCCAGGATGCAGATGATATTTCCACGCTCGATAGGTTTGAAATCCAATTGAAATATGCGCTTGAAAATAAGCACATAGACATGATCGGCTCAAACTGCTATGTAATTGATATTAATGGTGAAACGGTTTTTAAGGATACTAGCTTTTCTAAAGAAGCCAACTTTATAGATGCCTTACTAAACGAAAGGGCAATTTTTCCGCATGGTAGCGCATTTTTAAAGAAAGATAAATTAATCGAAGCCGGACTGTATGACCCACGGTTTTATTATACACAGGATGGGGAACTCTGGCTTCGGTTAATCACTAGAGGAGCCACAGCCCACGTAATAGAAGAACCGCTCTATTATTACAGAGTATCGCCGATAGCTAACGGCAACCGCAGGCCAGCTAAACAAAAGTTTAATAATGTGCTGCAAATGATGTATGCACAATCTAAAAGCGAAGCGCTGGTAAACGAGGAGCTAAATAACATCAGAGATTTTTTAGCAGGCGCTAAAGCTCCAAAGAGAAAAAATTACGTTGCAGAGTATTGGAAGGGTTTGGGCAATACCGCCTACTTAAATAGCTGGAATGTAAAACAGTCGTTTAAATATATAGGCAGGGCTCTTAAAGAAAACAGTTCGCCTTCCTATTATCCAAAATGCTTAATGCTCGGCCTTATGTACCTATTGCCACCAGGTTTGGTAAAACCGGTGCTTAGATTAAAAAAGGCCGCTTAATACAACAATCTATTCCCTCATTATTAAACCGATTTCGAAATGAAAAAGAAAGTTTTTTTTGTGCTGGGTAATTTGCGTGCGGGAGGTTCAGAACGGGTATACTGGATAATTAGCCGTTACTTTAATAAAACTGATTACGATGTTAGCTTAATTGTACTTGATACAACTAACGCTTTCTTTTCAACAGAAATGGATGGTGTTAGGGTGATAGACCTTAAAACGGTAAAAGCTTCCCGATCATTTTTTAAACTTTACAGGCTGATTAAAAATGAAAAGCCTTACGCAGTTTTTACTACGGGGCATGTAAAAACCCTGGTTGCGCTGATCTCTTGGTTTACAAAAATACCCATAGTTGTGGGCCGCGAATCCAATCTGCTTGATAAGATGGTTGCACTGTCTGGCATCAAAGATAAATTTTGGGACAAATTTGTATCGCTTACTTATAAAAAGCTAAACATTGGTATTTGCCAGTCGCAGGAAATAAAGAGGTCCATGCAAAATAGGTACAATATTCCTGAGGAAAAACTTGTAGTAATTCCCAACCCGGTGTTACCAACGCCACTGCTTAGGCAGGAACATAAATCAGACAATAAACGGTTGATTTTTATAGGGCGGCTAGCGGTAGAAAAGGGCGTATTCAGGTTACTTGAAATATTTAGCCGCCTTCCTCAGGGCTATTCGCTTACCCTGGTAGGAGATGGTCCGCTTAAACAGGATGTTCAGAAAAAAATCAAACAGCTCCATTTAGAGCAGCGGATAAATCTCACAGGAAACGTTAGAGAAGTTGTCCATTTAATAGCACAACACGATTTACTTGTACTAACATCCTTTACTGAAGGATTTCCGAATGTGGTTTTAGAAGCCCTATCGGTTGGAGTTCCCGTGGTTTCATTTAATGTAAGCGGCTTATCGGCCATGATACAAAATACCATTAACGGATACATTGTTGAGCAAGATGATTTTCCTGGATTTAGAAGTAAAATCGTTATTGCCTGCAATCGCTCATGGGACTCTCAAGCCATTAAAGAAGATATACTTGCCAGGTTTGGCGTAAAGAAAATCGTTCAACAATATGAAAATTTGCTATTGCCATCAAAAACTTTTGCTGGAAATTCAAAGCCATTTGTTGAGCTGATTGCCGATTAATATTTCTACTTATCTACCTAAAATTATTTTATTATGTGCGGTATTTACGGCTCTACTATTTTATATAGTAATGATATTATTGAAGATAAATTAGCAGTTATAAAGTTTCGCGGCCCCGATTATTCGTCTTACAAATACATGGATGATGTAGTTTTAGGGCATAATCGTTTAGCCATTATCGATTTAGATTACAGGTCTAACCAGCCATTTACCTACTTACATACCACAGTAGTTTTTAATGGCGAAATTTATAACTATCAGGATATTAAATCTGCCTTGGAAAAAAAAGGCTATACATTTTCAACTTCCTCAGATACGGAAGTTATTTGCGCTGCATACCTCGAATATGGAAAAGCTTGTGTTGAGCTTTTTAATGGTATGTTCTCTTTCGTTATTTACGATGCCCAAAAGAAAATTCTTTTTGGTGCAAGAGACAGGTTTGGCAAAAAGCCGTTTTATTATTGCCACAGTGGCGGCGAATTTGAGTTTGCCAGCCAGCCTTCGCAAATTAGTATAGCCCGCGATTTAACAATAGACCAGCAGTCCATTAGCGAGTATTTTATATGGGGCTATGTCCCAGAACCAAGAACAATTTATACAGAGGTAAAGAAGCTGCCAGCCGGCTACATGTTTACCTACATTCCTGGCTCATCCAAATTAAGCATAGAAAAATACTGGGACTTAGATTATAGTCTCGATGGCCAATTTAAAGGAACATACGCCGAAGCGAAAGATCAGTTAACCACATTGTTGCACGATGCGGTTAAGATCAGGATGCAGGCTGATGTTCCTTTGGGGGTCTTTCTTTCCGGCGGAATAGATTCATCGCTGGTATCGGCTCTTGCTGCTAAAAGCACAGCCCACGTTAAAACCTTCTCCATTAAATTTAATGAGAAAGGATTTGATGAAAGTGTGTATGCGCAACAGGTAGCCAGCCACTTAAAAACAGAGCATCACATTATAGAATGCAATTACAACGAAGGCATTGAATTGATAAAAAGCTTCTCTGATTTTTACGATGAGCCTTTTGCAGATTCGAGCGGTATACCAGCCATGTTGCTGAGCAAATACACTAAAAAGCATGTTACCGTTGCCTTAAGTGGCGATGGCGGTGACGAAGGTTTTTTAGGATACTCCAGATATAAGTGGATAAACAATGTAAGCCCGATATTTAAGTTGCCCCTAGCGGCAAGGCAGTTTTTAGCCTGGTTTATAAAACTGTCGCCTAATTACAAGCATAAACTAATAGCCATGGGTATTTCTATGAAAGATGTAGAAACCCTGTATGTTAAAATGTTTGGCGGCATGGAAAACTCCTGGCTTATTAATCAGGATCTGGGTTTAAAGAGTGAATTCCTTGGAGTACTTAATAATCCGTCAAAATCATTATTGGAAAGGGTTTCTGATTTCGATTTGAAAACTTACCTCAACGGTGATATTAATACAAAGGTAGACCGTGCATCAATGGCATTTTCGCTGGAGTCAAGGTCGCCGCTGATGGATTACCGAGTGGTTGAGTTTGCACAAAGCCTGCCAACGGAATTTAAGTATAAATCTGGAGTTCAAAAACGCATTTTAAAAGATATACTTTATCAGCACGTTCCATCTCAGATTTTCGACCGTCCTAAGGCTGGCTTTACCATGCCATTTAAAGAATGGTTTAGGAAAGAGCTTAAAGATTACGTGCTCGATAATTTATCCAGAAGCGAGCTGAAAAACATTCCAGGAATTAACATTGGCCGGGCTGAGGAAATTATAAATGAACACATAACGGGCAAATGGAACCGTTATCCGCAAATATGGAAGTTGTTGGTGCTTAGCCAGTGGCTTAAAAAACACAACAACAAAGCATTTGCGCCACAAACCAATCAACCCGTTTTAATTTAACTCAAAAATTTCTACCTATGGACATCGCGCCTAAAAACCTCGTTTTTATTTCGATGACTAACTACGCCGGCGGTGCTGAAAACATTCTGGCTATGCTGGCTAAAATAACATCAAGCCCTATTATATTTCAAAAAAAGGTTCGGGCTTCTGGCTTAGTTTTAAGTCCGGAGATTGATGCTAAATTTCTAACCACTAAGTCATTATTGTGGGGTTTTATACTCCTGTTAAAAAGCCTCATAAAATATCGCACGGGCTACACCATTGTAAGTACACACCCATATCTTAATGCTTTTTTAGGATTGCTTAAGAGGGTAGGCTTTATAAAGTCATCATTAATTGTAAGAGAATGCACCTCGGTTTTCACCAGGTTTACAGGCTTAAAAAAGCTTAGCTACCAAATAGCCTACAAGTTAGGCTATCCGGCAGTAAACCTTATTATTTGCCAAACGGATGCTATGCGCAGGCAGCTTTTAGAAAGTAACGATTTTATCAATTCAAACAGGGCGGTAGTGATACCTAACCCCATCGATTTAAAATCAGTGTTTAAAAGGGCTGACGCCGACGTAACCGAAGACCTTGATGAAGTTGAGTATATCTGTTCGGCCGGAAGGCTTATTTCAGAAAAGGGATTTGATATTTTAATAAAGGCCTTTGCAGAGATGGCACCGCTTAACCCAGCCCTTAAGCTTTTCATTTTGGGCGAAGGCAAGGAAAGGCAATACTTAGAAGATCTGATTGCTGAGTTAAACTTGATTAATCGTGTGGAGCTGAAAGGGCATATCAAAAATCCTGTTCCATATTTTAAGAAGGCGAAACTTTGCGTGGTTTCATCCATTAAAGAAGGTTTTCCAAATGTGTTGCTGGAAATGATGGCTGTTAATCCGCATGTGGTTTCAACCTTGTGCGCGGGAGGCATCAAAGACATTCCGTCTATTATAAAACTGCAGCCCGGAGATGTTGAGGCATTAACTGAAGCTATGGAAAGCGGCCTTGAGCCAAGAATCTATGTGGCCGAGAGTGTTTCGGAATACCTTAACAATCGCAGTCCCGATGCATTTGTGGCAACGCTTTCAAAGTACACAGAAATGCTGCATGAAGTTAAAATAGTAAACATGTTTACCGGCAAATTTTACTATTTAAGAAGCAGCGCATTGAGTAATCAATAAACATCTATAAAACATTAGCTCCTTAGCTAATCAATTTAAATCTATCTATAAAACTGAAAAATATGAGAGTATTAGTAACAGGCAGTGCAGGCTTTATTGGCTTTCACCTGGTAAAACACCTACTTGAACGCGGAGACGAAGTTGTTGGAATTGATAACATAAACGACTATTATGACGTCAACCTAAAATATGCCCGCTTGGCAGAAACCGGTATCGCAAAAAGTAGCATTGTTTACGGACAAGCAGTAAAAAGCGAAAAATATCCGAAATACCAATTTTTTAAAATGGATTTAACAGATGCCGAGGCTTTAAATGAGTTGTTCAAGCAAAATCAATTCGATTCAGTTTGCAACCTTGCAGCTCAAGCCGGCGTTCGTTACAGCCTTATTAATCCTCAAGCTTATATCGAATCAAACATCAATGGCTTTATAAACCTTCTGGAATGTGCACGCCATCATAAAATAAAACATTTGTTGTATGCAAGTTCATCAAGCGTATATGGCTTAAACTCGCAGATGCCATTCTCAGTAAATCACAATGTAGACCATCCGGTTTCTTTATATGCCGCTTCAAAAAAGAGCAACGAATTAATGGCTCATGCATACAGCCACTTATTTAAATTGCCTACAACAGCTTTAAGGTTTTTTACTGTTTATGGGCCTTGGGGAAGGCCGGATATGGCTTTGTTCCTGTTTACTAAAGCAATATTGGAAGGCAAGCCGATTGAAATATTCAACAACGGCGAAATGAAGAGAGACTTCACTTACATTGATGATATTATTGATGGCGTTGTCCGTGTAATTGATAACCCTGCCAAAGAAAATGAGCTATGGGATTCTACTAATCCAGATCCAGCTAGTTCTTGCAGCCCTTACCGGGTGTTCAACATTGGAAGGGGTGAGCCTGTTAAACTAATGGATTTTGTTACCGAAATTGAAAATAGTACAGGCCAGGTTGCAACCAAAAAATTTATGCCTATGCAAGATGGCGATGTAGAAAAAACCTGGGCAGATGTTTCAAACCTTACAAACTCTCTAAATTATCACCCTAAGGTTTCGGTTAAAGAAGGAATCAAAAACTTTGTTGACTGGTATAAAGAGTTCTATCACTACAATGAAGTGGAAGCTGTGTTACGCCAGCACAATATGTTACCAACAGAAAACGTTGTAATTCCACTTGCAGGTTAATGCTATTTTCAACACACTGTGGAAATATTCAACAATTTTTTTAACTATTAATTTTCTAAAATCCAAGGAATATTTAAAGTTTTTTTACCGACAGGTGAATTTTAAGAATTTTATAAACTTGGATGCCACTTATAAAATGCGTTTTATGACATAGTTTTTACAATTGCCCGTGCTTACTGTGAAATAAAATGCATTTTATGTGTGAAAAAATTACCCGCATACCATTAGGTGGAAAAAAAGTTTTAATTGTGTGGTGATTTTTTTCTTGCCGGAAAAACGTTAAACTCCTTAGCCTGACTTTTTCCGCAGTTAATACGCCAGACGCAATCATTTTTAATTTTAACTAAAGGACCTTCTTGATTTTTAAGAAATAAAACAGTGATTATTTGCTGTTTTGTCTTGACTGATTAAGAAATTTCATACAAAAAAATATTCTTAGTTCATACTGTGAAAGTTTCAATTTATAGTCAAAAATACTGGACGACAGTGGCTATATTTTTGGACACAAAAAAACACAGGTATGAAGAGAAAATTTAATTTAAGAGGTAAAGTGCCAATGAGTTTGTTAGTTCTATCACTTGTTTTATTTAGCCAATGTCAAAAAGACCTGCCGACAGAAGCTGCCGCACCGGTAGTGAAAATGGTATCGGCCGACAAGATTTCGGCGATAAGTACATCTGCAACCACATTGCCTACAACTGTTAATTCAGCCGACTTTAGGCCAGAAAGCGGATATGCTTTTAAATTAAAAAGAGATTTCGGCGTTGCTGGCGACGATTTATCAAACGGTAGCGCCTCAAGTCTAAGACTTTTTGAAAATGGCGTAGAACTGGGTCCTGCACATTCTGTTCACTCAGAGATCATTAACTACGGCAGAGGTAGGTTTAGCCATTGGGGAAACGTTTTATATTTTTCCACTTCGGATAACAGCGATCCACGATCAAATGGAAGAAAATACACCTACACCACTGCTAGCAGTAGTACTACTACTACAGATCAGAACAGTACGTCTGGCAATGTTGTCTTCGACGAACCCGCCGAGACACCCGCAGCAAATGGGCCTATTGGTTATGCTGCTGTAAATTGGGTGACTACCGGTGGGGCCGCTGGTTCAACCGTTACGGTAAACACCCTCTCAGCTTTAAGAGGCTATGCTTCGTCAAGCCTGCCATTAACAATACAAGTGTCGGGCACAATTTCAGGAACCGGGAGCGTGCTTGTTAAATCAAATAAAACAATTATCGGGCTTAGCGGTGCAACTCTTAACGGCGTTGGTTTACGCATATTTGGAAACAGCGCTACAGATGTCACAAAAAATATAATTATCAAAAATTTAAGAATTAAAAATGTTATTCAAATTGACCCGGTTACCGGAAATGGCGATAACGATTGCATAGGCATTAAGTATGCAGACCATATTTGGATAGACCACTGCGAGCTGTCTGCCGATGTTACTCATCCCGATTGGGAATATTATGACGGCTTGATCGATATTTCAAAACAGTCAGATTTTATAACGGTGTCATGGTGCAAGCTAGTGAATAGTTGGAAGGGCTCCTTTGTAGGAGGTACTTCAGACTCGGGAAAAAACAAGCTCCATATCACCTTCCACCACAATTTATTTAACAACATTGCCGAGCGGGGGCCAGCTTTAATATACAGTACGGTGCATTTGTTTAATAACTATTATTTAAAAAGTGCAACCAGCAGCGGCTACTCAATCGGAGCAAGATATTCGTCAAAAGTTCTTTTGGAAAACAATTATTTCGAAGGTATTAGTACACCAGTTAGAACAGATATTGACAGCGAGCAAGGTTATGTAAGCGGAACTAGTACCAATATTTTTAAAAGCTGCGGTGCGCTACGAATCAAGACTTCTGACCCAGGCTTAACCGTTCCATATGCTTATAAATCTTACTTAATTCCTGCGGCTAATGTGCCAGCTACGGTACTTGCGGGAGCCGGGGTAAAATAGCCTGGCGTTTCTAGCATAATCAATATATAATATATAAAGTGAAAGCTGCATTTATTAAATACAGCTTTCACTTGCCTTCGGGCGCTTGCTTTTAAATCTACATCTACCTGAAAAATAAAGATCGGGTTTACCCAAAAGCCCGGTGTTTATTTAGAAAAACACCTAGTACTCAATGCTTTCTCTGGCTAAAAGCCGCCATTGCATTCTGGTGCTGGTTTTATAACTGAAATCGTTCTAGATGTCCTGGTTTAATTAACCTGGCACGTGAAATCGATAAAGGTTAGCAAATCAATTTAATGTCTTTTATCATAATAATATTGGCAACTGCATAGGCAGTTCCTGTAGTTTTTATTGCTTGTAGGCTAAACTTTTTGGGCTGCCAGGCGCAAGGATTTTTATGTAATTAACTAAATGATTAACCATGCCAACCAAACGAAGAATTTTAATAGCCTGTGATTCTTCCCGTTCCTTATTGGATTTTAGAGGGAAATTAATCGAAGCTTTGGTTCAAAGTAACGACGTTGCTGTTTTCACTCCGCTAATTGAACAAGCTCAGGTTCGAGCTAAACTGGATAGCCTGGGAGTTACTGTTTTCGAAAACGGCCTAAACGGAAGCAACGTTTCGATACTTTCAGATTTGAAGTACATTGTACACCTGTATCGGGTAATTAGTAAATATAAGCCCGACGTTTTTTTTCCATACACCTTAAAGCCGGTGATTTATGGAACCTTGGTAGCCAACTTCTCCAATATTTCGCTGGTTACGCCAATGTTAACAGGCTTAGGTTATAACTTTTCTGATGGCGGGTCTGGAAACACATTGGTAAAGCGGATAACGCATACGTTATTAAAAGTAAGTTTATCATCAAGAAAGAAGTTGAAACTGATACTTCAAAACAGCGATGATTATCAAACCTTACTGAACCATAAAATTATAAACAGTAAAAGTGAGGCATTTGTGGTAAATGGCTCGGGCGTGGATTTAAGCCACTACGATTATTCGGTACCCGACGCAAAGAACATAAGCTTTTTAATGGTTTCCCGCCTAATTAACGCCAAAGGGGTAAATGAGTACTATGAAGCGGCAAAAGCTATCAGGGCAAAGTTCCCTGAGGTGAAATTCAGGTTAATTGGTGCTTACGATGATAATATAGATGCTATTGATAAAGAGCTTTACGAAAAAATAAAATCGGGCGATGTAATTGAGTACAGTGGACATGTTAACGACGTGCGTGCATGCATAAAACAAGCGTCAATTATAGTACTGCCATCATACTACGGGGAGGGCGTTCCGAGATGTATACTTGAAGCTATGGCAATGGGAAGGCCGGTAATTACAAGCAATTCAGTTGGTTGCAAAGAAACAGTAAACATTCATCCAAATCATGTTAATGGATTTTTAGTTCCTGTTAAAAACGTCCAGGCCCTCGCTTCCAAAATGGAGTACTTTATCAAAAACACCGCCGACATTGTTGAATTTGGCTTACGCGGTAGAAACTATGCCAAAGAGAAGTTTGATGTGTACAAAGTCAATCATCAGATGCTCAATATTATGGAGCTTCAATAAAGTGGCGTTTTATTTTTTATAGCTAAGAATGCTAAACCATGATGCATAAAATTATTATTGTTGAACAAGAAGATGAATGGAATGATTATGTAAACCGCTCCATAAACTACGATTGCTTCCATTCCTGGTTCTACCATACGTTGGATAACAGCGGAAAACCATTTTTATTTGTATATCAGGAAGATGATATCTTTATTGCGCTTCCTCTACTGAAAAGAAAAATAGACGATTCTAGCCTGTTCGACTTATCGTCGGTTTATGGCTATAGCGGCCCTATCTCAAACAGGCCGTTTGAAGAAATAGACGATCATTTATTACTGGATTTCACGGATTTGTTTGTCAATTTCATGAAATCAGAAGATTGTATTTGCGTTTTCCTAAGGCTGCATCCATTTTATAGGCAAGATATTCTGTTAAACAAGATCGGCGGTGTTGCCGCCAACGGTAAAACCGTTTATATGGATCTCACAATCAGTGTTGATGAACAACGCTCGCGCTACGAAAAAAGGTTATTCCGCCAGATAAAGCAACTTCGAAAACAGGATTTTGTAATTAGAGATACGAGGGATGCCAAACACATAAAAGCCTTTACCGAAATGTACTCTGAAAACATGGATAGGGTTTCTGCCTCACAGAGTTACTACTATAGCGAAGAATATTTTAGCGAACTAATTCATAATAAAGATTTTAACTGTAAACTCATCATGGTTTTTGATGGCGAAACAGCCATTTGTGGCGCCATAGTGATGTATGCAAACAATATAATACGCACACATTTGTCAGCAACAGCAGTCAATTATCTTAAAGACTCGCCAAGTAAGTTACTTACCGATGAGATTAGCTTGATAGGCAGGCAAATGGGCGCAAAATATTTTCATCTCGGGGGCGGGGTAGGAGGCCGGGAGGACACGCTTTATAAATTTAAATCGTACTTCTCCGGCCTTTATTTACACGACTACACCTGGCGCTTTATAGCCGACAATGATGCTTATAATGCTCAGGTTGAAATAAGGGGAATGCGGCGTATGGCCCAGCCAGATTTTTTTCCGCAGTACCGAAGTGTACAGCTGGTAGCTCTCAAAGATTAATGCTTTAGCATTGCCTGAAATTATTTAACGCATGAGGCTATTCGTGTGCTATACCAACACTCTCATGGGTAGGCACATGATGGCTTCATTAAAGTATTGTCCAATGAAAAACAAGTTTAACTATCCTGACGCCAATTTATATGATTTTGCCAATGCCATGGATAGCTATGGCTGGGTGGTGTACGAGAACGTTCTTAGCGAAGACTTCGTTAGTGAAATAATAAACTCGTTAGATTATGCCTATTACGTGCGCCGCCAAATCCAGATAGAAAATGGTATTGACGCCAATATGGAAGGCACACTGCACCATTTGATTGACCGCGGCAACTTCGCGATGAAGTTTCTACAGCAAATGTATTGCGACAAAGAAATGAAGTATTTTTTTAGTGGCAACTACCTGGTAAACGCTTTTGGTGGGGTGATGAACAGCAAAGGTAACCGGCCTTATGTGCAAAACATTCATCGTGATATCAGGACCTTTACAGGAGGGCTGAAAATGATGATCCAGATGATAGTGCTACTGGATGATTTTACAGAAGACAATGGTGCTACATATTTGCTAACCGGTTCTCACAGGCAGGATGTTAAGCCAGAAGCCGAAGAGTTTTACCAAAAAGCCGACCGCGCTATTGCAAAGCGGGGAAGCATTCTACTGTTCGATTCCAATTTGTGGCATGCTGCCGGAGTTAATAACACCGATACGCAAAGACGAGTATTAACATTAAGTTTTACCAAGCCTTATATGAAACAGCAGCTTGATTATCCTCGCTTTTTAGGGTACGAATACGGAGAGGGCTTGGGTGAGGATTTAAGGCAGATTTTGGGATATAACGCCCGGGTGCCGGCTAACCTTCATGAATTTTATCAACCACCACATAAAAGAATGTACCAGCCCGGACAAGGCTAGTATTTCCTACGTCAAACCTTAAAAACTTGCTTATTCCATTTACTATGAAACCTATTGGAGGGTACATTGAGCTACAATTGCCTGTCGGAGAAGAATATTATCCTTCGCTCATTAAATTAAATACGGGCCGCAACTCATTAGAGTATATTTTATTGGTTAAGGGTTATAGAACTATATACCTGCCGTATTTTACCTGCGATGTATTGCTTGAGCCAATTAAACATCTGGGGATTAAACTAAAATATTATCACATAGACAGTAATTTAGACCCAATTATCGATTTCGAGTTAGGGCCTACAGATTGTATAGTTTACACAAACTATTTCGGCCTGAAACAGGATACCGTAAACAGGCTCTCAACCTATATCGATAATTTAATAATCGATAATTCGCAGGCTTTTTTTTCAGAGCCATTGCCTCATGTAGACACATTTTACTCATGCCGCAAGTTTTTTGGTGTGCCAGATGGCGCCTACCTGCACCTCAATACATACACACGGCTTAATGTGCAAAGCGATGTATCGATAGAGAGATTTTCGCATTTAATTAAAAGTATAGACCTAAGTATTGAAGATGGTTATACAGATTACATCGAGAATAATAAAGCGCTCGAAAGCAATTCCATCAGGTCCATGTCTTCACTTACAAGAAAAATCTTGTCAGGAATTAATTATGAAGAATGCAAGGCAAAACGAAATGCAAATTTCAAGTTCCTGCACAGCTTTCTTGAAGAATCTAATCAGTTAAAATTTCCAGGCCTCGAAATAAACGGGCCAATGACTTATCCTTTTTTGGTAGCAGATCCGAGTATCAAAGAAAAGTTAATAGAGCGAAAAATATTTGTGCCAACATTTTGGCCTAACGTTTTTCATTGGGCTAGCAAAGGGATGTTTGAATATTATCTTGCCAACAACCTGGTTTCACTTCCTATTGATCACAGGTATAATTTGGACGATATGACGCGAATTTTAAACAATCTAACTCAACTTATATAATAGATACTATGGATTTTGCTGTTTACATCAGGCCATTAACCCCCAACGACGCCAAAATTGCATACAAATGGCGCAACAATCCCAAAATATGGGAGTACACTAAAGGGAGGCCTACGCAGTACATCACTGAAGAGATAGAGAGAAAATGGATTGAAAACTGCCTAAAAAAAGACGACGAGTATCGATTCGCAATCTGCTTACAAAGAACCGACCAATACATTGGTAATATCCAATTGCTACAGGTAAAAGATGGAAACGCTAACATGCATTTGTTTATTGGCGAGGAACGTTTCTGGGGCAAAGGGATTGCAAAATCTGCTATTAAACTTGTTTTTCAATTTGGCTTTTTAAATCTTGGTTTACAATGCATCAACTTAGACTACAATAAAGACAATTTAGCCGCAATGACCGTTTATAAAAAGCTCGGCTTCCAGGAGGCTGGCTTAACTGATTATGGGTTTACCCGAATGTTTATTACCCGAATGGTTTACGATGGGATGGAATTTGCTACCAATTTTGTGCAGCAGGTTTTTGGAACTTAACCATTCATACCTAATCAAATTCAATTTCTACCTATTACAACAATTTATCGTGTCATGATAAGTGTATTTACTATCCACCAAAAAAATGAATGGACATCTTATGTTCAAAAAGCTAACCAATTTGATTTTTATCATACCTGGTTTTATCATTCATTAGATAGCAGCGGCGACCCTATGCTGTTTGTTTATCAGGAGAACGATGATTTTATAGCGCTTCCTTTATTGAAAAGG
>Ga0307408_100001153_pt1 | contig 20093 bp, 21 predicted proteins | sample 322Cmetagenome_FD_202116 | JGI IMG/M metagenome (GOLD analysis project Ga0307408, IMG submission 202116) | Maize rhizosphere microbial communities from greenhouse at UC Davis, California, United States - 322HYB-C-3 | ecosystem: Host-associated > Plants > Roots > Rhizosphere > Soil | place... | reverse complement strand
TAACTCGAGGGACTCTTCTTGCACCGAATTTCCTTGACATTCTCTAGATCGCCTCGCTGAATCGACCGGCGCAAGGCCCCCTATGCCCCTTAGTTCCGCCCCCAAGCGAGACGTACTTCAGATGTGGGGATGTGTTCGTGGGCTGCTGCCCGTGAAGCTGTGCAGAAGTGGATCAAGGTCGCAGGGCTTAAGTCCGATGACTTTCTCTTCCCGAGCCGTATCCATGGCTCACCGCACTTGGGGACACGACAGTATGCGCGGATACTAGGTGGCTGGGTGGAGGAGCTCGGTCTTGACCCAGCAGAATATGGCACGCACTCTATGCGAAGAACCAAGGCAACGCTGATCTACCGGCGAACAAAGAACTTGCGCGCTGTGCAACTTCTTCTTGGTCACTCCAAGCTTGAGTCCACTGTGCGCTATCTTGGCATCGAGGTAGATGATGCGCTTGAAATATCTGAGCAGACTGAAATCTAGTCGACAGTTCAGTCGCCCCGGCGGCCGCACAACTACGCTCCCACGGGCGATGGTGCTCACATCCAATCACAGGTTAGGTGAGTTGGCATATTTCCGCTTCTAGCCGAACCGGTCATTCGCCAGCTCATACTGAACGACCGCAACCAGCCTGAAGCAGCCCACCGCCCCTCCCCTCCACATGCATCGATACATGAACCGCCTCAAATGAGGCGGCATTAATTTCTCAATACGGAATTTCCCCGACGGACTTTATTTACGTCCGACGCACTTTATTTGTTGGAGTCAGCGGCGTTCAAGCCCATGCCGGTCATTCGACCGTCACGGACTTGGCCAGATTGCGCGGCTTGTCCACATCCGTGCCCCGCGCGCAGGCTGTGTGATAAGCCAGCAGCTGCAGCGGCACCACATGCAGCAGCGGGCTCAGCGCGCCATAGTGCTCCGGCATGCGGATCACATGCAGGCCTTCACCGCTTTCGATGTGCGTGTCGGCATCGGCCAGCACATACAGCACGCCAGCACGGGCGCGCACTTCCTGCATGTTGCTCTTGAGCTTTTCGAGCAGGGCATCGTTGGGTGCCACCGTCACCACGGGCATGGCGCTGGTGACCAGTGCGAGGGGGCCATGCTTGAGTTCCCCAGCGGGGTAAGCCTCGGCGTGGATGTAGCTGATTTCCTTGAGCTTCAGGGCGCCTTCGAGTGCGATGGGGTAGTGCAGGCCGCGCCCCAGGAACAGCGCGTTTTCCATGCGGGCAAAGTCTTCGGCCCAGCTGATCAACTGCGGCTCCAGCGCCAGCACCCCTTGCAGGGCCACCGGGAGGTGGCGCATGGCCTTGAGGTGCGAAGCCTCCTGCTCTTCGGTCAGGCGGCCCTTGCTCTGCGCCAGCGCGAGGGTCAGCAGGAACAGCCCGGCGAGCTGCGTGGTGAAGGCCTTGGTGCTGGCCACGCCGATCTCCACGCCCGCCCGGGTGATGTATGCCAGCTTGCATTCGCGCACCATGGCGCTGGTGGCTACGTTGCAGATGGTCAGTGTGTGCTGCATGCCCAGAGACTGCGCGTGGCGCAATGCGGCGAGGGTGTCGGCGGTTTCTCCGCTCTGGCTGATGGTGACGACGAGTGTGCGGGGGTTGGGCACGCTGGTGCGGTAGCGGTACTCGCTGGCCACCTCGACCTGGGTGGGAATACCGGCGATTTCTTCAAGCCAGTACTTGGCGGTGCAGCCGCTGTAGTAACTGGTGCCGCAAGCGAGGATGAGCACGCTGTCGATTTCCTTGAACACGCGCCAGGCAGCTGCGCCCGGTTCGCCATGCAGGCCTGCCCCATCGAACAGCTCGGGCACGATGCCTTGCACACCTTCCAGCGTGTCCGCGATGGCGCGGGGCTGCTCGAAGATTTCCTTTTGCATGTAGTGCCGATAAGGTCCCAGCTCGGCTGCGCCGCTGTGGGCCAGCACAGTGCGCACGGGGCGCTGCGCAGGCGTGAGCGCGGTGCGGTCCTTGCCAACGATCCAGTAGCGGCCCAATTGAAGGTCCACCAGATCGCCCTCCTCCAAGTAGACGATCTGGTCCGTCACACCCGCCAGGGCCATGGCGTCGCTCGCCAGGAAGTGCTCAGGCGCCTGCACCGCCCCGCCGCCAGCATCCTTGCCCACGCCGAGGATCAGGGGCGATCCCGCGCGTGCGCCCACGACGCGGTGAGGCTCGTCCTTGTGCATCACGGCAATGGCATAGGCGCCGTGCAGTTCGCCTACCGTGGCCTGCACGGCTTCGAACAGGTCGCCGCTGTAGTGGCTATCCACCAGGTGGGCGATGACCTCGGTGTCGGTCTGGCTTGCAAAGACGTAGCCGCGCGCCTGCAGGGCCGCACGCAGTTCCTCGTGGTTTTCGATGATGCCGTTGTGCACCAGCGCCACGCGCCCTGCAGTGGCGGCGTCGGCGGCAACCCCGGGGCCATGGCTGAAGTGGGGGTGCGCGTTGTGCACGACCGGTGCGCCATGCGTGGCCCAGCGGGTGTGGGCAATGCCGGTGGCGCCGCCCAGGTGCTCGCTGGCGACCTGGTCCAGCAGCTCGGCCACACGCGCCGTGCTGCGGGCGCGCTGTAGGCCCGCAGGCCGGGCGCCGTCGAGGCTGGCGGCATGCACGGCCACGCCGCACGAGTCATAGCCGCGGTATTCGAGGCGCTGCAGCCCCTGCACCAGGATGGGAACGATGTTGCGCGTGGAGACGCCGCCGACGATGCCGCACATAGAAAGGTACCTGCGTTAAAAAGGGATGGGCGATGGTAGGCACACGACAAAGAAATTACTGCGCAAAATTTAGTTATCAACGAATGAAAATTTCACCCACACAGAGCAATGAAATAATATTCAAAAAATGACAAAAATATGGAATCGATCACACTCGATAGCACTGATCTTCGCCTGCTTGACCTCCTGCAGGCCGACGCGGCCCAGAGCAACCAGGCTTTGGCGGCCGCAGTGCACGTTTCCCCGCCCACGTGCCTGCGCCGCATCAAGCGGCTGACGGATGCCGGCTTGATCGAACGCCAGGTCGCCCTGCTGCAGCCCGATCGCCTGGCGGAGGTACAGGGGCATGGGCTGGCCTGCATCGTGGAGGTATCGCTGGACCGCCAGGGCGCCGAACACCTGGACGCGTTTGAAACCCGTGCCGTAGCCGATGCCAGCGTGCAGCAATGCTGGCGGGTATCTCCCGGGCCGGACTTCGTGCTGGTGGTGCACACGCGCGACATGCCCGGTTACCTGGCGCTGTCCCAGCGCCTGTTCACCAGCGACGCCAATGTGCGCAATGTGAAGGCGTTCTTTGCGACGCGGCGGGCAAAATTTGATACAAAAGTCCCGCTAGCGCTTGAATGACAAGCGCTGAATGCTATAAAAATTGAAGCATCCATACCCACAAGGGGAAAACTGCCAATCTGACTGGCGCGTTGCCGGCGCCGCGGGTAAGCTTTCAGGCCGCCCCGGCGCTCTCCACCTTTCGATGCCGAGCAACCGCCACCAGATGCCTCTTCGTATCTATCCCCTGCGCATTTTGGGCATGGGGCTTGGCGGTACGGTGGCCGCCGTGGTGCTGTGGGAGCGCAACGCCAGCGTCTTGGCCTGGATCGGCATGGTGTTGCCCGCTTTTGTGTGGCCCCACGTGGCCTACCTGCTCACGCGGCGCAGTAAAAACCCCTACCGGACCGAAACTCGCAACCTGCTCATCGACTCCGCGATGGCGGCCAGTTTCGTGCCGCTGATGCACTTCAACCTGCTGCCCAGTGTTCTGCTGCTGACGCTGACGATGGTGGACAAGATCACCACCGGCATCCGCGGCCTGTGGGCCCGCTCGATTCCGGCCATGCTGGCCGGAGGGGTGGCGGGCACGGTGTTCGCCGGCTTCCACTGGGCACCCGACACGTCCATGCGGGTCATCATGGCCTGCCTGCCGGTCATGACGCTGCACACCCTATCGGTGAGCATCGTCAGCTACCGGCTGATCCGGAAAACGGCGCAGCAGAACCAGCTGCTGGACGAACTGCGGCGGGTGGACGCGCTGACGGGGCTGTTTGGCCGCGGCCACTGGCAAGAGCAGGCCGAGGCCGCGCTTCGCCGCCATCACACCCTTGCTGAACCCGCCAGCATGCTCATGCTGGACATCGATCACTTCAAGGCCATCAATGACACGCATGGCCATACGGTGGGCGACGAGGTGATCCGCGCGCTCGCCCACGTGGTGCGCGGCAGCGTGCGGGCCAGCGATTGCGCGGGGCGTTTTGGCGGCGACGAATTCGCGATCGTGTTGCCGGGCATGCGAGTCCAGGAGGCGCTGGCCGTTGCCCACCGCATCCGCGCGCAGACCGAGACGGTGCGCCTGCGCCAGCTACCCGAGGTGCGCATCACCAGCAGCATTGGCGTGGCGGCAGCAAGCCACCGGCACGGCACGCTGCGCGCGTGGATCGATGCCGCTGACGCCGCCCTGTACACCGCCAAGCACAGCGGCCGCAACCGCGTGGCGAGCGACCCGGATGCGGAGACGCCGCCAGCGGTCTGAGCCGCGGACCGATCCGGCTCCCCAGCGCGCGTCATGAGCCGTGGGCGGCGGGCCATTGCACGCGCACCGTGCAACCTTCTCCAGGCGTAGCCGTGGCTGCCACCTCCGCGCCGTGGCGCCGCGCCACCTGCTGGCACAGGGCCAGGCCCGCGCCGACACCTTCAAACTCGGTCTCCCGGTGCAGGCGCTGGAACACGCCGAAGAGCGATCCCGCCCGTGCCGGGTCAAACCCCGCACCGTTGTCCTGCACCACAAATGCCACCTGCCCTTCGGGCGCCGCGGTGGCCGCCACGGTGATGCACGGCTGCGCGGTGGCGCGACTGAACTTGAGCGCGTTGCCCAGCAGCTCCGCCAGCAGCGCGTGCAGCAGCGCCGGATCCGCCCGCAACGGGGGCAAGGCATCCACCGCCACCCGCCACTGCACGGTACGCCCGGCCTCGGCGGCTGCCAGTGCCTGGCGCGCCTGCGCCACTGCATCGCCCAGCGCCACAGGCTGCAGCTGCAGGGGCGCGCGACCCGTGCGCGCCAGGGCCAGCAGGCCGTCGATCATGAGCCCCATGCGCCGTGCGGACTGGTCCATGGTGGCCAGAAACCGCAGCGCCTCCTGCACTTCGGCGCGCTGCAGCACGTCGGCCGGCAGATCGCCCAGCACTTCGCGCACCAGCGTTCCGTAGGATGTCACATGCCGCAGCGGCGCGCGCAGATCGTGCGAGACGGCGCGCAGGAATTCCTCCTGCGCGGCGGCCATGTCGGCCATCTGCTGCTGGGCGCGGGCCAGTTCGGCGCGCGCTTGCTGCAGTTCGCCCTCGGCGGCACTGGCATCAGGCGCATTCATGGCTTGGATTGTTTGGCGGGGCGGTTCCAGTTGGCAATGCTCACCTGCTTGCCCCGCGCAACGCTTAAAGCACCCGGCGCCGTGCTCTTGGTGATGGTGCTGCCGCCGCCCACCGTGCCGCCAGCGCCAATGGTCACCGGCGCCACCAGCACGCAGTTGCTGCCGATGTGCACGTCGGCCTCGATCACCGTGCGGTGCTTGTTGGCGCCGTCGTAGTTGGCGGTGATGCTGCCCGCGCCGTAGTTCACGCGCTCGCCCACGGTGGCGTCGCCCAGGTAGGCCAGATGGTTGGCCTTGGCGCCGTCGGCCAGTGTGGAATTCTTCACTTCGACGAAGTTGCCGATGTGTACCTCGCGGCCCAGCTGTGCGCCGGGCCGCAGGCGGGCAAAGGGGCCGATGAGCGCGCCCTCGCCCACGCTGGCGCCGGCCTTCTCGCCGTCGATGTGGGTATAGGGATGGATCACAGCACCCGCCGCGATGCGCGCGTTGGCGATGCAGCAGTTGGCGCCGATGCTCACGCCTTCGCCCAGCTCCACGCGTCCGGTGAAAACGCAGTTCACATCGATCTCCACGTCCTGACCGCAGACCAGCTCGCCGCGAACCCCGGTGCGCGCATCGTCGCGCAGGTCGAACCGCGCGGGGTCGGCCAGGCGCACGCCCTGCTCCATCAGCACGCGGGCCTGTGCGCGCTGATGGGCGCGCTCCAGCTCGGCCAGCTGCAGCGGGCTGTTCACGCCAGCGACCTGCAAGGCATCGGCAATGCGGTGGGCAACCACCGGCACACCGTCCGCTACGGCCATGGCGACGATGTCGGTGAGGTAGTACTCGCCCTGCGCATTGTCATTGGTCAGCCGCGCCAGCCAGCCGCGCAGCTGCCGCGCAGGCACAGCCATGATGCCGCTATAGATCTCGGAGATCGCACGCTGGGCCTCACTGGCGTCCTTGTGCTCGACGATGGCTTGCACCGCGCCATTGGCATTGCGCAGGATGCGGCCGTAGCCCGCGGGGTCCGGCAGGTCCACCGTCAGCAAGGCCAGCTTGCCACCCGCGCTGGCGGCCACCAGGGCGCGCAATGTGTCGGGCTGGGTCAGGGGCACATCGCCCGACAGCACGACCACTGTGCCGTCGTCGCGCAGGTGCGGCAGGGCCTGCATCACCGCGTGGCCGGTACCCAGCTGCGGTTCCTGTCGCGCAAATTGCAGGTCAAAACCAGCGCCAGCGCTGGCCAGGCCTGCGCAAGCGGCTTCCACTTCGGCAGCACCATGGCCGGTGATGACGATGGCGCTGCGCGCCTGCAGGTGCGCTGCCTGGTCGAGCACATGCTGCAGCAGCGCCCGCCCGGCCAAGCGCTGCAGCACCTTGGGGACGCGGCTTTTCATGCGCGTGCCTTTGCCGGCCGCCATGATGAGGATGTCGAGGGGGGTCATAAACAAATAGGTCGTGTGCGCCGCCGGGGACCAGGCGCCCCAGCCTGGCGTGGATTATCGGCTGGTGTCTTCGGCGACAGGAACGCTACACAAACAATAGCTTTCAGCGCTTATCTGTCAAGCGCTAGCGGCATTTTTTGACCCCAACGGCAGAAAGCAGAGCGCCCGCTTAGAGCCTGCTCACGATCTCCCGAGGGTCGCGGCGCGCCATCGTGAGGGATGTGGAATGCTTCGGGTGCGCCGAATGGACTCATGCCCATGCAAGCAGCCGGGGCGTCCAATGGCCCGATTTCGCTCCGGCGCCCCCCAGGCTCTTACAGCAACGGCATCAGGTGCGGCGGCGTGTCGTAGTAATCGGCAATGCGGGCCAGCGCGCGCGGGTTCAGCAGCCGCAGCCGTCCATTTTTCAGCTCGTGCAGACCCAGGGCCGACAGACGCCGCAGCGTCTTGTTGGTGTGCACCAGCGACAGTCCCAGCGCATCGGCAATGTGCTGCTGGTTGAGCGGGAACGCCACCGCGCCGTCTTCTGCCAGACCGATGCGGTCCAGGCGGCGGTACAGGTGCATGAGCAGCACGGCCACGCGCTCGGTCGCATTGCGCCGGCCAGTGGTCAGCAGGTTCTGATCCACGTGGCTCTCCTCGTGCGCGGCCAGCCAGGTGATGTCGTAGCCCAGCCGCGGATGCTCGCGGAACATGGCCCACAGGCTGTCGTTCTGGAACACGCACAGGGAGCAATCCGTCAGCGCCTCGGTGCCGTGCAACGCCGCCCCGTCAAACTCCTGCTGCAAACCGACCAGATCGCCCGGCAGCAGAAAGTTGAGGATCTGGCGGCGGCCATCGCTCAATGTCTTGTAGCGAAAGGCCCAGCCGGAGTACAGCGTGAAGAGCCGTGCGTTCGCCTGGTTCTCACGTACCAGCGTTTCCCCCGCACTCACCGTCACCGTGCCCGCGCGGATCGACTCGATGAACTCCAGCATCTTGGGCGGCAACTGGGTGAACGCTCCGGTCTGCCGCAGCCGGCAGTTGTGGCAGCTCACGGGGCAGTTGGCATTCGGCGCAGCGAGGTTCATTGGACGCATTGTAGGGATCGACACCGGATTCACACCTCGATACAAAAGTCCGGGCCCTCAGGGCTTGCATCATGTCATTTGATGTAGTGGCGCCTTCCTGACTGGCCTACATTGGCGCACCATATGAATATAAAACCAGCCCTTTACGAAGTTCTGTACGTCAGCACGCTGGCGCCCCAGCAGCCCCTGAGCGTGGTGGCCGAGATCGCGGCGCGTGCGCGCGTGGTGAATGCAGAACTCGACATCACGGGCTTGCTGGTGTTTGACGGCCAGCGGTTTTGCCAGCAGCTGGAGGGGCCGCAGAAAGCGGTGCTCAAGCTCATTGAGCGCATCCGCAACGACCCCCGCCACGTCAACGTCGAGATCGTCCACAACGGACCGCTGGCCGGGCGTCGCTTCCAGCAGTTCAGCCTGGCGTTCAGCACCCTGGAAGACGTGGACGCCCTGGCCCGCATGGAGCGGCTGGACGGGCAGGCCGCCGTCGCCGCCTTCGATGAGGTGTGCGCCGCCATCGAGCTTTGACGCGGCGGCCCGCTGGAACTGCCGGTTGCCCGGGCTAGGCCAGGCCCGCTGCCCAGCGGCGCAGGATCAGCGTGGCGTTCACGCCCCCAAAGCCGAAGCCATTGAGCATGGCGTGTGAAAGCGCCATGGGCCTGGGCTGCAGCGCGACCAAGTTCAGTCCCCGCGCCAGTTCATCAGGCTCGTGCAGGTTCAGCGTGCCCGGCACCACTTGGTCGCGCAGCGCCAGGGCGGTGAAGATGGCCGCCACCGCGCCAGCAGCGCCCAACAGGTGGCCGGTGGCAGATTTGGTGGAGCTGATGGCTACCCCTGCGCCATCGCCGAACACGCGGCGGATCGCTGCAAGCTCGCCACGGTCTCCCACCATGGTGGACGTTGCGTGCGCGTTGAGGTGCTGCACATCGCTGGGCTGCAAGTCGGCCTGGGCCAACGCCGCGGCCATGCTGCGCGCCGCGCCGTCGCCGTCCTCGGGTCCCGAAGTGATGTGGTAGGCGTCGGCCGAGGTGCCGTAGCCCACCAGCTCGGCCAGCGGCTGAGCCCCACGCGCCAGCGCATGGTCCAGCGCCTCGATCACCAGCATGCCCGCGCCCTCGCCCATCACAAAACCGTCCCGTTGCGCATCAAACGGACGCGACGCCTGCGCGGGCACCTCATTGAACCCGGTGCCCAGGGCCTTGGCCGCCGCAAACCCGCCCAGGCTCACGCGGTCAATGGCCGCTTCGCTGCCGCCGCACACGGCCACATCGGCCTCGCCGCTGCGGATCATCCGCGCGGCGTCGCCAATGGCCTGCACGCTGGCCGCGCACGCCGTGACCGGCGCGCCCAGCGGTCCTTTCAGGCCGTGACGGATCGACACATGCCCCGCTGCGAGGTTGACCAGGAACGACGGCACCGTGAAGGGCGACAGGCGCTGTGGCCCGCGCGTGTCGGTGGTGCGCACAGCCTCGGCAATTGCGCCAAAACCGCCAATGCCCGAGGCGATCACGGTGGCTGTGCGCTCTCGGGCCCGCTCATCCGGGGGCGGCCACCCGGCCTGGGCCAGTGCCTGCTGCGCCGCGCCCAGCGCGAACGGGATGAAGCGGTCCATCTTACGCTGGTCCTTGGAGGACACGACGGCATTCACATCCCAGCCGCCCTCCGCGTCGTCCGCCACACTGGGCACCTGCCCCGCCACCTTGGCGGCAATGCCTTCCGTGACCGCCTCTGGCAAGCGCGACAGGCCCGAGCGCCCCGCCAGCAGGCGCTGCCAGGCCAACTCCACGCCGCAGCCCAGCGGCGACACTAGGCCCATGCCGGTCACCACCACGCGCCGCATCAGGCCACCACCTTGTTGCAACACGCGCTGCCGCGCGCACCGGCACCGGGCCCGTCAGGAATGATTGGGTTCATGGGATTTACCTCGTTGGTCAAATGGGGCGCAGCACTCGGAACAGGTCTCAGCGCTGCAGCGATTTATGATTGCGCTCATCATCATAACGTCGCAAACGCTTTTTGCGTACGATCGCAATCATTAAGTGGAGGCTGCATGAAGGTTTCCAAAGCACGGGCCGCCGAGAACCGGCAGGGCATCCTGGACGCGGCGGCGCGCCTGTACCGCGAACGGGGCCTCACGGGCGTGGGTGTGGCCGACATCACGCGCGACGCCGGGCTGACCCATGGCGGCCTGTACCGGCATTTCCCGTCCAAGGACGCGCTGGTGCAGGAAGCCTGCGCACGCGCGTTCGACTGGACGATTTCCCCTCTGGACGGCGTGACGGCCAACACCACGGTGAGCGAGCGCATCCAGAGCTACCTGTCGCCCCAGCACCGCGACGCGCCGGGCACGGGTTGCCCTGCAGCTGCGCTGGCGGCGGATGCCGCGCGGGCAGGTGGCGAACTGTCGGAAGTGTTTGCAGAGGGCATCGAGCGCAACATCGCGCGCTTTGCGCAGTTGCTGGCAGACAGCAGCGCCGAGGAAGGGAATGCCACCGTGCAGCCCCAGGACCGGGCGCTGGCCATGCAAACGCTGGCCACCCTGGTTGGCGGGCTCGTGCTGGCCCGCGCCACCGCAGCAGCGCGGCCCGCGCTGTCGGATGAGCTGCTGACGACGCTGCAGGCGCGGTTGATCGACCTGCTGGGCGAGAAAGCGCTGTAGGAGCCTGTGCCAGCCTGCCCTGGTCAGGGTTTGCTATGAAAAAAAGAGCTGCCACCGCTTGAAAAACAAGCGCTGGCAGCTCTTTTTATTCAGAACCGAAACCGAGATGGTCTGCCCCCTCGGCGCCAGTTCAGGCGCAACTCAGGCGCAGCAGGCGTCGCCCCAGGTTCCGTGGGCAGAGGCCCCGTTGCCAAAGGATGCACGGCGCCACCACGAAGCGGGGCGGGCACTAGCGGCATCCCCGCGAGTCCAGCGGTACTGCAGGCGGCGGCCGCCCAAGGGCTCCATCACCACCGACTGCCCTGCAGCCACTTGCAGCGATTGCCCTGCGCAGAGGAAAACGTCGGTGCTGTCGCCCACGCCCTGGCCCAGCGTGACCCAGGCCTGGCCCTCGGCAATGCGCAGGGTCATGGCGCTCTGGGGCGCCAGGCTGACGGCGGCGCCAGCGGCCACGGTGCCAGTGCTACCGGCCGCCGCACCCGCGGCGCGGAAAGATCCCAACAGATGAAGAGCGTGAGAGGAGGTTGTCATGGCTTTCTCCGGGTAAACCCTAATAAGGTCGTATGGTGCGCGGCTTGCAGAACAACGTCCAATGAAAAGCACGGCACCTATTGATGCTTTTCCTGCATAGAGGCTTCAGACAGGCTTGCGCTGTAGGGGCGCTGCTATCCGATGCAGAGCAAACCGGGCCAGGCCAACGGCAAAGCGCCCGCCCGCACCCACCACATCCACCAGGGCCGCACCGACCGCCCGGCCGCCCTGCCCCAGGGCCCGCACCAGCTCGCGCAGCGGCTGCACCACGCCACATTCCCAGTCGCAGGCCGTCAGGCCGCGAGGTTGTGCGGTGGGCGCCATCGCCACCCGGTCCCAGCGGAAAGCCACCGCTTCAGCGGCGCCCGAGGAGTCCCAGGCTTCCATCACCACGTGCTGCCCTGGCGCAATGACGAGTTGCTTACCCGCCCGCAGCACATGGTCTTCGGGCACACCGGGCCGATCCGCCAGGGATCCACTCACGGTCAGCCACACCTGCCCCTGCGCAATCTGGAGCACCCCGTGGGTGCGGGGTCGCAGCGACAAGGCCCGGCCGGTGGCCAGTTTCCAGCAACCGGCCGCAGTACGGCTCGCCACGCTGGCGGGCTCGAATTGTTGCGATTCCAGAACGTTGCGGGGAAACATGACGGGCTCCTTGCTTGGGTAAAAGGTGTTTTCGGAGACTGCATGGTGCGCTTTGCCGCGCCCACAGTCCAATGAAAACGCGGTACCCTATTCATTCCCACCACGCATGAATTGCTGCCAGGACATCCCCCATGGCTTCTGCCGAATACGCCCCTGCCATCCTGCGCACCCGCCCCGTCGCCACCGGCCACTGGCGCGCCTTCCTGGCGGTGGCCAAGCACCTGAACTTCCGCGCTGCCGCCGATGAACTGGCGCTCACCCAATCGGCGGTCAGCCGCCAGATCCAGGCGCTGGAGGAAGAGATCGGCGTGGCGCTGTTCCTGCGCCACACGCGCGCCGTGGAACTCACCAGTGCAGGCGCGCAGCTGCAGCGCGCCGTGGCGCCAGCACTCGAACGCATGGACGCCGCCGTACGCCTGGTGCGCCAGACAGCGGGCCGTCGCAGCGTGGCGATCACCACCTGGGCCAGCTTTGCATCCATGTGGCTCATCCCGCGCATGGAAGAATTCCAGCGCGACAACCCAGGCATCGACATCCGCATCGATGCCAGCGACGTGCCTGTGGACCTGGAAACCTCCGACGTGGACCTGGCGCTGCGCTACAGCCTGCCCGGCCCCGGAACCCAGGGCGGACAGCGGTTGTTTGGCGAGCAACTGGCCGTGGTGGCCAGCCCCTGGCTGCTCAAAAGCGCCAAGCCCTTGCGCACGCCAGCCGACGTCGCCCAGTTCACTCTGATCGAGGCCGGCGACGCGCACCGCAGCCAACACCTGGAATGGCTGAGCTGGCGGCGCTGGTTCGATACCTGCGACCTGTCCAAGCTGCAGCCCCAGCGCTGGCTGTACTTCAACTACGCCCACCAGATCGTGCAGGCAGCCTTGGCCGGCCAGGGGCTAGCCCTGGCCCGCATGCCGCTGATCGCCGATGCGCTGGCTTCCGGCGATCTGGTGGAAGTGCTGCCCAGCCACCGCATCGACTCGCCGCTGGCCTACTGGCTGATGGTGGGTCCCCGCAGCGGCCAACGGCCCGAAATAAAGGCGTTCTGCGCCTGGCTGCAGGTACAGGCCCAGGCCACGCGCGAAGCGATCGGGGACGTGCCGGACCCGGACTTGAATGACAACCTGGACTGACAACCAGCGGGGCAAAAGACCGCCCCTTGACCGCACTCAAGAGACAGGGTTGACACACATCAACGGGCCGTAATTTCACGCCTTCGGATGCGGGGAGACTATCTTTTCCTGGCGCAGCGCCCGGTGCATTCTTTGGGGGAGCCACGATGAGGGACCCCCGATGACTTTCATGCCATGGACCAGCGAGCTGGAGCTGGGTTTTGACGAGATCGACCGCCAACACCAAGAGCTGGTGCGGCTGACCAATCAGTTACACGAAGAACTGTGCTGCCCCATCCCACGGCGCGAAGCCATCGGCGCTGTGCTGGAAGGGTTGGTCGACTACACGCACAACCACTTCATCATTGAGGAAGTGCTTTTCCAGCGCCACGGCTACCCCGAAACCGCCGCCCATCAGGCCGAGCACAACGGTTTCACAGCCCGGGCCATGGACCTGCTCATGCGCTTTGAAGATGGCGAAGAAGTGTCGATGGAAGCGCTGGACCTGCTCAAGGGCTGGCTGGTCCACCACATCTGCCAAGTGGACCGCGCCTACGTGCCGTTCTTGCGCGCCGCGGAGGCGCAGGCTGCGGCCACCGCCTGAGCCATGCGGACGCCGCGGGGTTCAGGCCAGTGCCACCCGCGCAAACTTGCGCTTGCCGACCTGCACGACATAGGTGCCGGCACCAAGCTTGAGCCCCTTGTCGCTGACCACGCTGCCGTCCACCCGCACGCCGCCCCCGTCGATCAAGCGGTTGGCCTCGCTGGTCGACGGCGCCAGATTGGCCTGCTTGAGCAGCGCCCCGATGCCCAGCGGCGCGCCCGACAGGGCCACTTCGGGAATGTCGTCGGGCACGCCGCCCTTGCTGCGGTTGTTGAAATCCTGTTCGGCCGCATCGGCGGCGGCCGCGCTGTGAAAACGCGCCGTGATTTCCTTGGCCAGTGCCACCTTGGCCTCCTTGGGATTGCGCCCGCCGTCCACCTCGGCCTTGAGCGCCGCAATCTCGGCCAGGCTCTTGAACGACAGCAGCGTGTACCAGTCCCACATCAGCGTGTCGCTGATCGACAGCACCTTGGCAAACATGGTGTTCGCGTCTTCGGTGATGCCGATGTAGTTGTTCTTGGACTTGGACATCTTGTCCACGCCGTCCAGGCCCACCAGCAGGGGCATTGTCAGTACACACTGCGGCTCCTGGCCGTACTCCTGCTGCAGATGGCGGCCCATGAGCAGGTTGAACTTCTGGTCCGTACCGCCCAGCTCCAGATCGCTCTTCAAGGCTACCGAGTCGTAGCCCTGCATCAATGGGTACAGAAACTCGTGCACCGAGATCGACTGTCCGGTGGTGAAGCGTTTGTGAAAGTCGTCGCGCTCCATCATGCGCGCCACCGTGTATTTGGCGGCCAGCTGGATCATGCCGGTGGCACCCAGGGGCTCGCTCCATTCGCTGTTGTAGCGGATCTCGGTCTTGGCCGGGTCCAGCACCATGCTGGCCTGGCGGTAGTAGGTTTCGGCATTGAACTTGATCTGCTCGGCCGTCAGGGGCGGGCGCGTGCTGTTGCGGCCCGACGGATCGCCGATCAGGCTGGTGAAATCCCCGATGAGGAAGATCACCTGGTGGCCCAGATCTTGCAATTGCCGCATCTTGTTCAGCACCACGGTGTGGCCGATGTGGATGTCGGGCGCGGTGGGGTCCAGCCCCAGCTTGATGCGCAGCGGCTGGCCCGTCGTTTCCGACCGGACAAGCTTCTTGAGCCATTCGTCCTGGGGCAGCAGTTCCTGCACGCCCCGCAGCGAAATTTCAAGGGCCTGTCTTACACCATCAGAGACCGGGGTTGTTGTAACAGCAGATTGATTCATAAGGGTTTTTTGGGATGTCTATACAGCATGCACCGCTATACTCCAGCCCACATTGCGTGAGGCGGATTCTAGTGGGACCGCCGTTGCGACCTGTTTTCACCATTCTGTCCAAAGGCAGCAGCCTGACAGTCTGTACACCTGGTACCGCCGCGCCCCTGCTGCCCGGCGCGTTCCAGGCCATCATGTTCACCTGGGGATAGACCTTTGATTCACGGCTTGACCACCGCCAGCTCGGCTTTGCTTGACCGGCTGTCCCACACGATCCAAAAACATCCCCAACGCATCACCGCCGCCGTCGCAGCCCTTCTGCTGACGGGTGGCGGCGGCGCATTCGCCGTGGCGTCTTTCGCGCCCGATCCGGCCGAGCTGCCGGTGCGCATGGTGAGCTACCCCGTCGAGTCCCTGGCCGAGAATGTCGTGCTGAGCGAGCTGGAGGCCCCGGGCTTCTCGCTGTACCGCTCCGAACAGGTGCGCTCCAGCGACACCCCCGAATCGCTGCTGCAGCGCATGGGTGTGGCCGATCCGGCCGCTGCCGCCTTCATGCGCGGTGACACTCCTGTCAGACAAAACGTGCTGGGCCGCACGGGCCGCATCGTGTCGGCGGAAACCACCGACGACCACCGCCTGCTGCGCCTGACCGTTCGCTGGGTGCCGGACGACAGCGGCAACTTCCGCCGCCTGATCGTGCAGCGCCAAGGCGACAAGTTCACGTCGCGCATCGAAACCGCCAAGCTCACGGCCAACAGCCGGCTGGCGGGCGGCATCATCCACAGCTCGCTCTTCGCCGCCACCGATGCTTCCAACATCCCCGACGCCGTGGCCGTGCAGATGGCCGAGCTGTTCTCCGGCAACATCGACTTTCGCCGGTCGCTGCGCAAGGGGGACCGCTTCTCCGTGGTCTATGAAACCCTCGAAGCCGATGGCGAGCCGCTGTCCAGCGGCCGCGTGCTGAGCGCGGAGTTCGTCAACAACGGCAAGAGCCATCAGGCCGTGTGGTTCCAAGAGCCCGGCGCAGCCAAGGGCGCCTACTACACGCTGGACGGCGAAAGCATGCGCCGCGCCTACCTGACGTCCCCCGTGGAGTTCTCGCGCGTCACCAGCGGCTTCAAGATGCGCATGCACCCCATCCTGAAGACCTGGCGCGCCCACCTGGGCACCGACTTCGCCGCGCCCACCGGCACTGCGGTGCGCACCGTGGGCGATGGCGTGGTGGAGTTTGCGGGCGTGCAGAACGGCTTTGGCAACGTAGTCTTCGTCAAGCACCGCAACCAGCACGTCACCGTTTATGCCCACCTGAGCCGCATTGACGTGCGCCAGGGGCAATCGGTCGAACAGGGCCAAACCCTGGGCGCCGTGGGCGCCACGGGCTGGGCCACCGGGCCGCACCTGCATTTCGAGTTCCGCGTCAACGGCGTGCACCAGGATCCGCAGACCATCGTGGCCCAGAGCGAAGCCGCAGCGCCGGTCTCGGCAGCCTCGCGCCCCGCGTTTGACCGCCTTGCGGCGAACATGCGAGTGCAGCTGTCTGCCGCCGCCTTGATCGAACAAGCCAGCGCAGAGTGATCAAGCTCCCCGCGAGTCGCTTCGCTCCTTGCCTCGCGGTAGGGACACCGCAAGCGCGGCGGGGCTGCCCGTGCGCGGCGGCCGCGGACCTGGGTCGCGCCAGTGGCAACAAACCTGGCGCCTCTGGACGCACAGCCTTCCACTCCACGCGCTCACACTCCAAACAACTTCCGTGAGCGCATCCGAGCTGTACATCGGCCTGATGTCAGGCACCTCGCTCGATGGCATCGACGGGGTGCTGGCCGATTTTTCGGGGCCGCGCATGGTAGTCACGCGCCATGCCAGCGCGGCTTTTGCGCAGGAGTTGCGGGCTGAGCTGCTGGCGCTCAACACCTCGGGCAACGACGAGCTGCACCGCGCAGCCCTGGCAGGCAACGCGCTGTCGCGGGCGTATGCCGAGGTCGTCCACGCCCTGCTGGCCCAGAGCGGGCTGCCCGCCTCCGCCATCCGCGCCGTCGGCGCCCACGGGCAGACGGTGCGCCACCGGCCCCAGGAATTTGACGGCACGGGCTACACCCTTCAGCTGGGCAACCCAGCCCTGCTGGCAGAGCGCACTGGCATCACCGTGGTGGCCGATTTCCGCAGCCGCGACGTGGCCGCAGGCGGCCAAGGCGCCCCTTTGGTGCCGGCGTTCCACCAAGGAGTCTTTGGCCGCCCCGGCGAGAGCGTGCTGGTGCTCAACATCGGCGGCATCTCCAATCTCAGCGTGCTGGGCGGCGACGGCCGTGTGCTGGGATTTGACTGCGGCCCCGGCAACGCGCTGATGGACCACTGGTGCCAACAGCACACCGGCCAGCCGTTTGACGCAGGAGGCAACTGGGCGGCCAGCGGAAAGGTGCTCCCAGAATTGCTGGCATCGTTGCTGGACGAACCCTTTTTACAGAAGCCGCCCCCAAAAAGCACGGGCCGTGATCTGTTCAACCCCCCTTGGCTCGCGCACCACCTGCAGCCGTTCAAGACAGCGGAGCCGGCAGATGTGCAAGCAACTTTGACCGAATTCACTGCCAGCGCTTGCTCCATCAGCGCAAGCAGCTATAAAAATAATAGCAAAATCATGGCTGTGTGTGGCGGCGGCGCCTTCAACAACCATTTGATGGCTCGGCTGCAGGCCGCCTGCCCTGGCCTGCAAGTCACCGCCACCGATGCTTTGGGCCTGCCCGCATTGCAGGTGGAGGCGGCGGCTTTTGCCTGGCTGGCGCGGCAGGCGCTGCACGGTTTGCCAGGCAATCTGGCCAGCGTAACCGGGGCTGCGGGAGCCCGTGTATTGGGTGCAATTTACCCGCCCTGAAAAAGCAAAAGCCGCCCATGGGGCGGCCAAGTGGTCTGGTGCAGAGCAGCAGCGCGTACCCGCCGGCCCCACCTCTCCAGGTCAGGCAGAGAAGCTGGAGCCGCAACCGCAGGTGGTGGTGGCGTTGGGGTTCTTGATGACGAACTGAGCGCCTTGCAGGTCTTCCTTGTAATCGATCTCGGCGCCGACCAAGTACTGGTAGCTCATGGCATCGATCAACAGCGACACGCCGTTCTTGGTCATCGTCGTGTCGTCTTCGTTGGTGATTTCGTCAAACGTGAAGCCGTATTGAAAGCCCGAGCAACCACCGCCCTGGACGAATACGCGCAGCTTCAGGTCAGGGTTGCCCTCTTCGGCAATCAGGTCCGCGACCTTGGCCGCTGCACTGTCGGTGAACAGGATGGGGGCGGGCATTTCGGTCTGGACGGGTTCGGCAACTGCGCTCATGGGGTACTCCGGGTTCAATATTTGCAGTGAATACTACTGCAGACTGCTCGGGAATTCAGGTCACTGGCCGTTTGACGCTAGTTTCAGTGGGGGCTTTTCCTCCACCAGGACAGCCACCGGACACATCTGGCCGGCAATCATGGCGCCCTGGTGCATCTCCAGCGCCTTGTAATGCACGTTCCCGGTGATCTTGGCCTTAGGCTGCAGCTCCAGCAGTTCACCCGCGTGCACAGGACCCACCACTTGGCCATTGATGATCACGTGGTCGGCATGCACCGCCCCCTCCACGCGCGCCATCTCCGAGATCACGAGGATGCTGGGTTGCTCCGAACCCGCGCGGATATCCCCCACCACCTCGCCATCAATGCGCATGCCTTCGACAAAATGCACGCTGCCCTCGATCCTGGTGCCCTGCGCGATGAGGCTTTTGATCGGTGGCTGCTTCTTGCGTGAAAACATGGACGAAAACTCCACAAAGGACTGGCGCCGGCCCAGGGGACCGGTGACCGGTGACCGGATGATTAGAACGGCGGTGACCGCCACGTCTGGCGCAGCATGGCATGCGGCGCATCAGACGGCTGCGGGTGCCCCCAAGGATTTTGATCTGCAGCAAGAAGCCATCCGGCCACGTTGGGCACCGCCCCGACCTTGCCGCACCAGAAGTCCGCTCCAAAAAAAACGGCAAGTCAGGCTTGTTTGCTTCATGAACGCGCTTGCGGCCAGCGTCCTAGTCGATAGCCATGGCTTGCACCGATCGAACCGTGGAGCCCTCCAGCACGCGCGCGGTCACGGTTTTTACCACGGCGTTGGGCGGGAGATCGAGGACACCTTCAATCCGCCGGTATTGCTTGACTTGCAGCGGCTGCCCCTGGGCTGGCTGGGTCTGGGTCCAGGGATTGCCGTCTTGCGTCCCTGAAAGGACCAGTTCAAACCGGCCATTGAACTCCGGCGCATTGCGGGCCGCCTGGATCACCAGGACCTGCCAGCGCAGCTGCATTCCCCCCAGCACCTCGGCCTGCAGGCTGCGGATTGCGAGCCCTTCCGTCTTTGCCGCAGGAATCAGCTTTTCAAAAAACCCCAAGTCTTCGCGCAGCGTGCGGTTGTCGGCCTCCAGCTGGCGGACCTGCGCCATCAAACTCTCCTTGGCAGACCGCTCGGCGACCAGCAAGCTCTCGGCCGTGTGGGCCACTGTCTGTTGCTCCTGCCCCTCGGCGCGCAGGCGGTCCACCTCGGCCCGCAGCTGAAGCAATTCGTCCCGGGAGACGGTATCCAGACCTGCAATGGACTTTCCAAACTCGAAGGCCCAAAGGGCTACCGCTGCACAGAAGCCAAAGACCACGGCCAGGACCAGCCAGCGAACAGGCCAAGGCATGGCACTGCGGATGGCCACCCGCGGCGCGCTGATGGTCAGCCGGCGGCGCAGAAGGCGAAGGCGCATGGTACGAAAAGTTGAATCATCCGGATGACCCGCAGAAAAGAGCGCACCTTAAACGAAAAAACCGCCCGGAGGCGGTTTTTTGATCTGTAAAGCATCCCAAGGAACACTTTGCAGGGGACGGATGCCCGCCCGAAAGCGGACATCCATGAAGAGCCTCGCCAGCTTAACGCTTGGAGAACTGCTTGGCGCGGCGTGCAGAGTGCAGACCGACTTTCTTACGTTCGACTTCACGGGCATCGCGCGTCACGAAGCCGGCCTGGCTCAGGACGGGCTTGAGGGATGCGTCGTAATCGATCAGGGCGCGGGTGATACCGTGGCGGGCAGCGCCAGCCTGGCCGGATTCACCGCCACCATGCACGTTGATCTGGATGTCGAAGGTTTCGACATGGTTGGTCAACGCCAGGGGTTGCTTGGCAATCATGATCGAGGTTTCGCGGCCGAAGTAGGACTGGATGTCCTTGCCGTTCACCGTGATCTTGCCGGAGCCTTTTTTCAGAAACACGCGGGCGACGCTGGACTTGCGACGGCCGGTGCCATTGTTCCATTCACCAATCATCTCAAGGCTCCTTAGATTTCCAGCGCCTTGGGCTGCTGGGCGGTGTGGGGATGCTCAGCACCACCGTACACCTTGAGTTTCTTGATCATCGCGTAGCCCAGGGGACCCTTGGGGAGCATGCCCTTGACAGCCTTTTCCAGCGCGCGGCCGGGG
>Ga0307408_100001152_pt1 | contig 20093 bp, 19 predicted proteins | sample 322Cmetagenome_FD_202116 | JGI IMG/M metagenome (GOLD analysis project Ga0307408, IMG submission 202116) | Maize rhizosphere microbial communities from greenhouse at UC Davis, California, United States - 322HYB-C-3 | ecosystem: Host-associated > Plants > Roots > Rhizosphere > Soil | place... | reverse complement strand
TTTCGTTACTGTAGACCCACAAGTGGCCGGCGCGCAGGCGACGGTCGGCGTTGGCTTTGAGGCGCAGGCTAGGCAGGGACATGACGTCGCTCCGGAAAAAAGAGCGGGAGTATACCGTGTTGCAACCTTTGCGGGGCTTGTGCTGGACATGCGGCGAGGAAGCGTCGCTCGCCTCGCCGTCATGGCTTTACGCAGACAATGCGCTGATCAACTCGCGATTGAAGGCAGGAATGTCATCGGGCTGGCGGCTGCTGATCAGCTTGCCATCCGTGACGACTTCCTGATCAACCCAGTTCGCGCCGGCATTGGTCAAGTCGTCCTTGAGCGTCTTGTAGCTGGTCATGGTCTTGCCTTTGACGAGCCCGCTCGACACCAGCAACCAGCCACCGTGGCAAATCACCGCGATGGGTTTGCCGGCCGCCTCGAAGCCTTTGACGAGGTCCTGTGCGTCGGGATCGATGCGGATCGTGTCGGAGTTCTGGACTCCGCCGGGCAGCACCACAGCGTCGTATTGATCGACATTGGCGGCCTTGAAGGTCAGGTCGACCTGGAAATCGTCCGCCGGCTGGTCATGGTTCCAGCCTTTGACCTGTCCTTCGCTGGCCGAAACGATCTCCACCTTGGCCCCGGCCTGTTCCAGCGCCTGTTTCGGACCGGTCAGTTCGGCCTGCTCAAAACCATTTGTCACCAGGATGGCTACGCGTTTTTCATTCAGGGAGCCGGGCATGAAAGAATCTCCTCAAGCTGAGTGGGTGGGCTGCCGACCTAGGCCTGTATGCAGGCTTGGCTGTCGGCTCTACAAAATCCGAAGCCGAGGCTTGAATGAAAGTTCCGCCGGACTACCCGGCGGTGTGTCGGATTCATCTTTAAGGGTTAGAATCCCCGCCTGGCCCAGAGTGCGTATCCATGTCCAAAGAGCTTTCCGCCGAACAGATCCAACACTCCCTGCAAGGCATCAGTGTCCCGCCCCAGCCGCAAATCATGGTGGATTTGCAGATGGAGCAGTACATGCCCGACCCGGACCTTGAGACCATCGCCAAGCTGATCTCCCAGGACCCCGGCCTCTCGGGGGCCTTGCTCAAGATCGTCAACTCGCCGTATTACGGCTTGAGCAACAAGATCACCTCGATCCAGCGCGCGGTGAACCTCTTGGGCAGTCGTTCGATCATCAACCTGATCAACGCCCAATCGATCAAGGGTGAGTTGCACGACGACACCATCGTCACCCTGAATCGCTTCTGGGACACGGCCCAGGACGTGGCGATGACCTGCCTGACCCTGGCCAAGCGCGTCGGTCTGCAAAATGGTGATGAAGCCTACGCCCTCGGGTTGTTCCACGACTGTGGTGTGCCGCTGATGCTCAAGCAGTTCCCCACCTACATGAGCGTGCTGGAGGAAGCCTACGCCAACGCCAGTGCCGAATGCCGCGTGGTGGACACCGAGAACCGCGTGTTCAATACCAACCATGCCGTGGTCGGTTACTACACTTCCAAATCCTGGCGCCTGCCGGACCACGTCAGCCAGGCCATCGCCAATCACCACAACGCCCTGGCCATTTTCAGCGATGAGACTTCGCGCAATAACAGCCCACTGAAAAACCTGTTGGCGATCCTGAAAATGTCGGAAAACATCTGCGCTTCCCACCGCGTGCTGGGTAACCAGGCCGATGATCACGAATGGGAATGTGTTGGACCGCTGGTGCTCGATTACATCGGGTTGTCGGAATATGACTTCCAGACCCAGAAACAGGAAATACGCGACCTGGCCACTCGTTGAACGCCAGTCTTCGCCTTAGTCGAGAGCCTCATGCCAGAACTGCCGGAAGTCGAAACTACGCGCCGCGGAATCGCGCCACACCTCGAAGGGCAGCGGGTCAGTCGCGTCGTGGTACGCGATCGCCGCTTGCGCTGGCCGATTCCTGAAGACCTCGATGTGCGCCTTTCCGGGCAGCGCATCGTGCAGGTGGAGCGGCGGGCCAAGTATTTGCTGATCAATGCCGAAGTCGGCACGTTGATCAGCCATCTGGGCATGTCCGGCAATCTACGGCTGGTTGAAATCGGCATGCCCGCGGCCAAGCATGAACACGTGGATATCGAACTGGAGTCCGGCCTGGCCCTGCGCTACACCGACCCCCGCCGTTTTGGAGCGATGCTCTGGAGCCTCGATCCGCTCAACCATGAGTTGCTGATCCGCCTTGGGCCGGAGCCGCTGACCGATCTGTTCGATGGCGAGCGACTTTTCCAGCTTTCGCGGGGCCGTTCCATGGCGGTCAAGCCGTTCATCATGGATAACGCGGTCGTCGTCGGCGTGGGTAATATTTATGCGACCGAAGCGCTGTTTGCCGCCGGGATCGACCCGCGTCGCGAAGCGGGGGGCATCTCCCGGGCGCGCTATCTGAAACTGGCGATCGAGATCAAGCGCATCCTCGCCCATGCCATTGAGCGCGGCGGAACCACGCTGCGGGATTTCATCGGCGGAGACGGGCAGCCTGGTTATTTCCAGCAGGAACTGTTCGTCTACGGACGAGGCGGGCAGACCTGCAAGATCTGCGGCACGGGACTGCGGGAGATACGCCTGGGGCAGCGCGCCAGCGTCTGGTGTCCACGCTGCCAGAAGTGATTTGTCCTACGGTCTATAGTCAGTAATCAACTGATTTAGCCGAAGGATGGCCTCATGAATCTGCTTCGACCTTTCGTTCTGGCGCTCTTGCTGGGTGCCAGTTTGCCTGCCGCGGCAAACACCGAGAGCGGTGATCCGCGCTACACCATCCAGAACCCACCCGCCTACGCCATGATCGGCGACTTGCTGATTGCGCGGCCTTTGCTGCTCGCCGCCACCGTGATCGGTGCCGGGGCGTTTGTCGTATCGTTGCCCTTTACCGCGCTGGGTGGCGGTGTTGGCGATGCGGGCAAGGCATTGGTGGTGGACCCGGCAAAAGCCACGTTCGTGCGATGCCTGGGGTGCGTGGGGGAGGGGTTCGAGCGGCAGGAATAGAGGTCGACAATTAAATCTTCGCAGCGGCTGAGAGCCCCTTCGCGAGCCAGCTCGCGAAGGGGTCGGTATGGACGCTACAAATTACCGGCTCAAGCCTTGCCGGTAATCTTGCGATACTTCGCCATCAACTGTTCTTCAGTCTCCGGATGAGCCTCGTCCAGCGGGATGCAATCCACCGGGCAGACTTGCTGGCACTGGGGTTCGTCGTAATGGCCGACGCACTGGGTGCACAGGTTCGGGTCGATGACGTAGATCTCTTCGCCTTGGGAAATGGCCTCGTTCGGGCATTCGGGTTCGCAGACGTCGCAGTTGATGCAGTCGTCGGTGATGATAAGGGACATGCAGGCTCCGGCCGGGGCGTTGGGCCCGGGCAGTTGAAAACGAATAGGCGCAATTGTGCCGCAATCACGCGCACAGTGCACGCGGGCGCGATGGACTGCGCTGTGCTGCGGGGCTGGCCCGCGGCACAGCCGGCTACTTCTTGAAGCGCAGGGTCAGCGCATCGGCGACGGCCGGGTGGACGAACTTGGTAATATCGCCGCCCAACGCCGCAATTTCGCGCACCAGGGTCGAGGAAATGAAGGAGTAGCGTTCCGACGGCGTCAGGAAGAGACTTTCGACGTCCGGCGCCAATTGACGGTTCATGTTCGCCAGCTGGAACTCGTATTCGAAATCCGAGACCGCACGCAGGCCGCGCAGGAACACGTTGGCATTTTTTTCCTTGGCGAAGTGCGCCAGCAGTGTCGAAAAGCCGACCACTTCCACGTTGGGCAGGTGCTTGGTGACTTCGCGAGCCAATTCCACCCGTTGTTCCAGCGGGAACAGTGGGTTTTTCTTAGGGCTGGCAGCGACGGCAATGATCACATGATCGAACAAGCGCGAAGCGCGTTCGACCAGATCGCCATGGCCCTTGGTAATAGGGTCGAAGGTACCTGGGTACAACACTCGGTTCATCGCGTCGTCCTGGCGGGAATCCGTTGGGGAGTCGGATGGTATCGCAGCCTTCTCGGTCGGCCAAGTCGACTGTTGGTCAGGAAAGCACTATAGACGCTGCGAATAATCCATGTTTTCAAGGTTTTCCCAGGCGTTCGACCAGGGATGTCGCCAATTGTGCCGTCAATGCATACACCGACAACTGTGGGTTCGCGCCGATGCTGGTGGGGAACAGCGAGCCGTCGTGGATGGAAAGATTGCCCAGTTGATGATGGCGGCCGAGACTATCGGCCACCGCAGTCTCCGGGTCTTCACCCATGGCGCAGCCGCCCATGACATGGGCGCTGCCCAGGCGTGTGCGGTAGAGGGAAAGCTCGAGCCCGTCGATCATCGCGCGGGCCTCGGCCAGGGTTTGCACATAACGGGCATCGCTGTGCATCGGCATGACGGCCCGGGCCCCGCCGGCGAACTGAATCTCGGCCATGCTGTGGAAGGCCCGGCGCAGGCCATCCCAGGCGTAGGGCGAAAGCTGATAGTCGAGCACCGGCGTGCCATCGCTGCGCAACTCAACGCTGCCGCCCGGGCTATCGGGGTGAAAACCGTCGCGCAGCAACGCCAGCATGGCATGGGTATGGGGCAGCTGCGCCATGTGCATGGCGTTCTCTGGGCCGAAGCCACCCAATAGCGTGGCGGCGAGTGCCGGATGCAGCGGCGGCACCTCCAGCTTGTAGGACATCTTGCCGGTGACACCGTCCTGCCATTGGAAATGGTCCGAGTAAATCGACTGCGGTGCGCCGTAGAACGGGTTGATTACGTCGTCGAACTGGCCGGCCGACATGTTTACCAGGTGCAGGAACGTGCGCTTGCCCAAGCGTTGGTGCGGGTCCGGTGCCGCGGAGCGCAGCAACAGGGCAGGGCTGTTGATACCGCCCCCAGCCAATACGTAGTGCCGCGCCTTGATCTTGATGCGCCGCCCGGTTGGTGCCACGCAACGCTCATCCATGGCCAGGCAATCCAAGCCGATGACCTTGTCATCCTTGATGACCAGACGTTCGGCCCGCGCCAGGTAAAGCAACGTCCCGCCCTTGTCCAAGGTGGCGGGTATGGTGGTGACGAGCATCGACTGCTTGGCGTTGGTCGGGCAGCCCATGCCGCAATAACCCAGGTTCCAACAGCCCCGCACGTTGCGGGGAATGACGTGCCAGGCGTAGCCCAGTTGTTCGCAGCCTTTGCGGACCACGTCGTTGTTGGCGTTGGGTGGAATCATCCAGGGCGCCACCCCGAGGCGTTGTTCCATGCGTTCGAACCAGGGCGCCATCTCGGCGGGGCTGTGGCCCTTGACGCTGTGCTCGGTCGCCCAATGTTCGAGGGTCTGCGGCGGCGTGCGGAAGCTTGAAGTCCAGTTGATCAACGTCGTGCCACCGACAGCGCGTCCCTGGAGAATGGTGATGGCGCCGTCCTTGCTCATGCGCCCGAGGCCTTCCTGGTACAGGCTGGTGTAGGCCTCGTCCTCGCGCAGCGTGAAGTCGTGGCTGGTCTTGAGCGGCCCTTCCTCGATGAGCAATACCTTGTAGCCGGTAGCGCTGAGAATTTCCGCCGTGGTGCCGCCGCCGGCGCCGCTGCCGATGATCGCCACGTCCGCCTCCAACACAAGGTCCTGGGTCAGTTGCGCGCCGTTGTAGGTAGTCCAGCCACGGGCGAGGCCTTCGCGGAACGGGTCGGGTAAGGGCATGTTCAGGTGCTCGTTGTTATTTTTGGGCGACCAGTCACCTGTGGGAGCGGGCTTGCTCGCGAAGGCGGTGGATCAGCTTGCATAGGTGTTGAATGTGCAACTGCATTGGCGAGCAAACCCGCTCCACAGGACGGCGGCGCTAGCTTGAAATCAACGGTGGTCCTGGATACCCGCAATGGGCCCAGGACTCCGGCCGGCTGTACCACGCCATCATCACCATTTGCAGCAATGAGCCGTGGCCTTGGCGCAACAAGCTCAGCGAGCTATTTTCCCACCGGCTCAGGAACTGCCGGATGTCATCGGCGCTGGCGTTTTCCCACGCGCCCCAGATTCCGGTCAGCGGCCCACGGGTAACGCCCAGCGTCAGCACATCGAACAACTGGCGTGTGAGCTTGAGCATGGCTGGCGACAGGTGCGCCAGCCCTCGATCCAGGCTCTGCAGCGTGGCATCGGTGGCGACGAGGCGTGTTCCAGCTGTCGTCGCGCCATCGAGCATGACGGGGATCACCGCGCGCAGGAATGGCAGGTCGCTGTCGCGCAATGCCGCCAGCCCGCGGGCCGGTTCGCCGGAGGAGCAGCCGCTCAGGCTGGCGCCCAATCCGACGGTGACCAGGAAGGCGCTGGCGCCGAAGCTCAGTTGCAGCAAGCCACGTCGGGACAGGGTGGGCGTATCGGTCAGGCTTGGGTTCATTATTGTTATTACCCGGGAAGACGCTGGTTAGCGGATGAACAGCTTCTGGATCAGTTTCTGCAACGGTTTTCCATAAGGCGGGTAGATCAGTTTCGCCGCGTTGAACCGCTGCTTGACCAGCACGCCCTTGGCTTTGCTGAAGGTCAGGAAACCTTCGTGCCCGTGATAATGCCCCATCCCCGAAGCGCCAATGCCGCCGAACGGCATATCGTCCTGAGCCACGTGCAACAGTGTGTCGTTGAGGCAGACGCCGCCGGAATGGGTTTCGTTGAGCACGCGATTCTGTTCCGTCTTGTTGTAGCCGAAATAGTAAAGCGCCAGCGGACGAGGTCGCTGATTGATGTAGGCAAATGCCTGGTCGAGCGTTTCATAGGGGACGATAGGCAGCAGCGGCCCGAAAATTTCGTCCTGCATGACCGTCATTTCATCCGTGACGTTCAGCAGAAGGCTGTGGGCCATGCGTCGGCCCTGGCTTTGCTCGAACAACTCGATCAACAACGCCCCCTTGCTGGTTGCGTCGGCGATGTAGCCGTTAAGCCGCGCCAGTTGTCGTTCGTTGATGACGGCGGTGTAGTCCGGATTGTCGATCAACGTCGGATAAAACCCGCGCACGGCCTCGCGATACGCCTCGACGAACGCCCCGACACGGTTTTGCGGCACCAGCACATAATCCGGTGCGACGCAGGTCTGTCCGGCGTTGAGCGTCTTGCCGAAGGCGATGCGCTCGGCGGCGTGTTCAAGCGGGACGTCACTGGAAACGATGGCGGGGGATTTTCCGCCCAGTTCGAGAGTAACGGGTGTCAGGTTCTGCGCGGCGGCACGCATCACGTGCTTGCCCACGCTGGTTGCGCCGGTGAACAGCAGGTGATCGAACGGCAGCCTGGAAAATGCGATGCCAACGTCCGCTTCGCCAAGCACGACGGACACCAGGTCTTGGGGAAATATCCGGGCCAGCAATTGCTTGAGCAATAAGCCAGTGGCAGGGGTCGATTCGCTGAGTTTGAGCATCACCCGGTTGCCCGCCGACAGCGCCCCGACCAGGGGGCCGATCGCCAGGAAAAGCGGATAGTTCCAGGGTACGATGACCCCGACCACCCCCAGCGGCTGGTAGACCACCTTGGCCGACGCTGGCTGGAAAGCCACGCCAACCTTGCGCCGGGAGGGCTTCATCCAGCCTTTGAGGTGCCGGCTGGCGTAGTGGATACCGTGCAGGCTCGGCATCAGCTCGGCCAACAACGTTTCGTCCGCACTGCGGTGGCTGAAATCCTCGCTGATGGCATCGATCAGGGCCTGCCGTTCAGTACTCAACAATTCGGCCAATGCCTTGAGCCATTGCCGTCGCTGCTCGGCCGGCGGCATCGGGTGAGCCGCGTAGGCCTGGCGCTGGGCGTTGAAGAGCGCCTGGAGTTCGTCCAGGTGCTGTTGGGACTCGTGCAGGTAAGCAACGTCAGCGGGCATGGCGGGCACCGGATTTTTATTGGAGTCGGTGCTTTCTAGAGCTTATGCTCTAAAAAGTCAAATGAGCCTCTGTAGATCGCTTGGGTTTTATCCTGTGACCGATAGGTCGTAAGATGCCCTTCGATCACTTTTTCAGTAAAGCCCAAGCCATGGCCCCACGAATGAAAACCAGCGAGCGCATCGTGCAGAACAGCCTCGAGCTGTTCAATCGGCAGGGCGAGCGCAGCGTTAGTACCAACCATATTGCCGCTCATATGGAGATGTCCCCGGGCAACCTCTATTACCACTTCCCCAACAAGCAGGCGATCATCGCCGTGCTGTTCAGTGAGTACGAAAACCTGGTGGACAGCTTCTTGCGCCCGCCCCAGGGCCGCCTGTCCACGGTGGATGACAAGCGCTTTTACCTGCAGGAATTGCTATCGGCGATGTGGCGCTACCGATTCCTGCATCGGGACCTGGAGCACCTGCTCGACAGTGACCCGGAACTAGCGGCTCGTTATCGACGATTTTCCCAGCGCTGCCTGATTCATGGCACCGCGATCTACGAGGGGTTCGTCGCTGCAGGCATCTTGAAAATGGACCGCGTGCAGATCGAATCACTGACCCTTAACGCATGGATCATCCTCACGTCCTGGGTACGGTTCCTGTGTACGACCCGGGAAAATTCCAACCACCTGAGCGAACAAGCCATCAAGCGTGGCGTGTATCAGGTCTTGGTGCTCGAAGCGGGTTTCGTGACCGACCAGGCCCGTGACGCGGTGGATGCGTTGTTCAAAGAATTCTACGTCCCCCTGGCCCAGACCCTGGAAGAAGGGCAGTAAGGGTCGGACCTGCTTGATTCAGCCACAGGAGCTCGCCATGCCCATCGCGCAACTCATCAGCCCCCAAGCCCTCGAACAGAGGCGATCACGGCCCGGGCTGGTGATTCTTGATTGTCGTTTTGCCCTCGAAGATCCGGACTACGGCCAGCGCAGCTACGCCGAAGGCCATATTGCCGGTGCGTCCCACGCCGACCTTGAGCGCGATCTGAGCGGCTCGGTCGTCAGGGGTGTGACCGGGCGCCATCCTCTGCCTGAGCCTGACGCGTTGATTGCGCGCCTGCGGGCCTGGGGGATCAATAACGACAGTGACGTCGTGCTGTATGACGATGGCCCCGGTGCCTACGCCGCTCGGGCCTGGTGGTTGCTGGCCTGGCTGGGCAAGCGTGAGGGCGTCCACATCCTCGACGGCGGGCTCAAGGCCTGGCACGCGGCGGGTTTGCCCCTGAGTCTCGATCCGCCTGCCATCGCGCCCGGCACCTTCAATGGTTCGCCGGACGCGGATTTGCTGGTGGACGCGCAAGCGCTGCAGCAACGCCTCGGCCAACCGGAAATGACCTTGCTGGACGCGCGGGCATTGCCGCGATTCAAGGGGGAAGTCGAGCCGATCGACCCGGTGGCCGGGCATATTCCGGGCGCGCAATGCGCGGCGTTCACCGACAACCTGGGCGCCGATGGACGTTTCCTGCCGGCCGACCAGCTCGAGCAGCGCTTTGCCGGAAAACTCGGTGATCGCTCGCCGACCGGTTTGGTGGCCTATTGCGGCTCCGGCGTAACGGCATGCCATAACCTGTTCGCGCTGTGCCTGGCAGGATATCCGTTGGGCAAGCTATATGCCGGTTCCTGGAGTGAGTGGATCACGGATCCACAGCGGGGCGTGGCGAAGGGCGAGTAATGCTCAACCGTGTCCCAGGCTCGCCAGCCATTTGGGGATGCGCCTTTCCAGATAGTAGCCGGGGCGCCGCAACGTCCCGTCGACGAACCCGACGTGTCCGCCCCGGGGATGCAGTTCGAGCCGGGTCGACGCAGATAGCTCATCGGGCTCGGGCAAGCTGTGGGGAAATACGAACGGATCGTCGGCTGCCTGGATAAGCAAGGTCGGTGTTTTGACCCCCGCCATGAAATAGCGGCTGGAGGCGCGTCGATAATAGTCCGCCGCGTCCGAAAACCCGTGCAGCGGCGCAGTGACTCGCCCATCGAAATCCCAGAACGTGCGCATGTTGTCCAGCGAGCCCAGCGCGGCCAGGGCCGCAAGCCCTTCGTGGCGTCCGTCATGCTGGAACTGGCGTTGTTTGTTGCGTACGTAGGCCACCATCTCGCGCATGAAGTGCGCTTGGTAGAACCGGGAAAACCCCTGTCCGATACGGTCGGCGCACTGGTCCAGGCGAAACGGCACTGAAACGGCCACCGCGCCCTGCAGTTGGCTGTCGTTGCCGGTCTCGCCCAAGTGCTTGAGCAAGACGTTGCCGCCGAGGGAATAGCCCACTGCAAACAGGGGGGCCAATGGTCGTCGGCTCCGCAGGTGGGTCAGGGTGGCTGCCAAGTCTTCGCTGACGCCTGAATGATAGCTGCGGGGCAGCAGGTTCGGCTCCCCCGAGCACCCGCGCCAGTTCAGCGCGACACTGGCCCAGCCTTGGTCGTCGAGTGCTCGTTGCAAGCCCGTCACGTAGGGCGAGCTGGAAGAACCGGTCAGCCCGTGAAGCACCAGCACCAACGGCGCGTCGGCACTATGGGGCCCGTACCAGTCGAGATCGAGGAAGTCGCCATCTTCCAGCCACAGCCGCTCTCGTTCACGGTTGAGGGGGTAGGATTTTCGCCACAATGGCCCCCACAAGGTCTGCAGGTGTGGATTGGCCAGGCCAAAGGCCGGTGTAAATTGCTGGCTGGACATGGAGGAAGCTGCAAGCACGTAGGATCTCGTTATTTCAAGCATAGGCGCCAGGCGTGAAGGTGCGCCTGGCGCTGCAGCGTTAAATTGCCATAAAGGTCTGCGTGGCGCGACATATGTCCTGTTGGAGCGGATCGGCCGACGGCGACACTGGCGCAGGCAAAGGTTGCTGCTCAGCCGTGGGGCCCACCGTCAGAACGTGCCAGCCATCGGCTTCAAGGTGCCGATTCAGTGCGTCCTTTATTTGCTTGGGGGTCAGTTTCTGCGTTTGTTGGACGGTGTGGTCCAGATCCAGCGGCAGGTCATATCGGTTTATCTTGATCAACTGATCGAGAATCTGTGAATTGTTGGCGGTGTCATGAGCAATCGAACTCTTCATCCGGCGTTTCAGTTGGTCAACTTCCTGTTGCGTTGGTCCGTCGCGCAGATAGTCGGTGAACATTGAGCGCAGCAACGTCTGAGTGCCCTGGCTGAAGTGTGGACTGGTCCGAAGCGAGATGACCGCCAGGGCGCCATCGGCCCAGTCCCACTGCAGAATCTCGGTGCCATACACCAGGCCGCGTTTTTCCCTCAGCTGCGTCATCAATCGGTTTTCGAAAATCATGTTTGCTGCATCCAGCGCAAGGTAGTCGGCATGCTTGCGCGGCACGGTGGACTGGGCGAGCAAAAGTTGGGTTTGTTGCAGCTCCCGTTCTATATGGCTGTTTTTTGGCGTGCCGGCCGAGGAGGAGCTGTTGGGACCGGCGACGGCCTGGCGGCTGCCGGGCAAGGCGCTGCTGATCTGCTGGCTGATCAGTTGCGCCTGTTCGAGCGTGAGGTCGCCTACCAAGGTGATCTGCGCCGTTGGAGCCGAGTAGGCTTGCCGATGGAAGTCCTGTACCGCTTGGCGCGTCAGAGATTCCAACGCCTCGTTTGTGCCGAACGTCGGTTGAGCATAGGGACGTTCGGGGGCCAGTTGTTCCTTGAGGGTTTGGAACGCGAAGCTCGTCGGGTTCTGTATGCCACGCAGCAGTATGTCTTTCGCCTCGTTTTTTGCCCTTACCAATGCGTCGTCACTAAAGAGAGGACTGCCCAACATTTGCGAAAACAGCCGCAGGGCTGGAGCGCGCTTTTCCACTTCGCTCAAGCTGCGCAAGGAAAATTCGCTGCGTTGCAGACCTATATCCATGCTGAGCCTCGCCCCCAGACTCTGAAAGGTGCCGATGATTGCTTGATGGCTTTCCATACCTGGCACGCCTTCGCTGAGCATGTTGTAGGTTGCGCCGGCGAGGCCAGGGATATTGCTGCGGGCGCTTCCCGCCTCGAAGCTGACATGGACATCGAACATCGGCGCTGCCGTCGTACGGATGAACAAGACCTTGCTGCCTGCCGTTGTTTTCCAACCCTTGACGGTCAGGGCGCGCGGCTGGGGTGCGACAATGTCTGGCTCAAGAAGTGATTGCAGACGCACATTGGAGCTATGAGAAACGGTATCGGCCAAAGCCTGTGCGCAACAACCCAACAGTGCGATGACCAACAACGCATGACAACCTACGTGAGCTGGTTTATTCATGGGTTTGCTCCCGGTGGACTTGAGCTATGGCCAGGCGATCGCGGGTCAGATAGGTCGCGGCGGCTTGTCGGATGTCATCCGGAGTCACTTTTTTCAGGTCGGCAATTTCGTCGTTCATCGATCGCCAGGGCAGACCGTTGCTTACCAGGGCGCCGAGGTAATAGCTCTGCCCTTCTATCGAGTCCTGGCCGTAAATGTTTTGCGCGATCAGTTGCGTGCGGGCTCGTTCCAGTTCATCAGCCGCGGGGGGATGGGTTCGTAGCTTTTCAATTTCTTGCCACACGCGCGCCTCCGCGTCATCGAGCGAGCCGGTGTAGGCATTGGAGATATGGCCGTCGATCAACAAAAGACCGTCGCCACGTGCCAGCCAGTTGTACTGGGAAGATAGAGTGGAGAACAGCGAGGTCTTGAATTGAAGCTGCGATTGCAGGCGGGCACTGCTTGAACCCGCCAGTAGCGTTTGCAGCAAGCGCAGGGCGTGCACGGTTCGTGGAGGCTCGGCGGTCACCAGCACCGGGACATTGAACGCAATCAGTAATTGCCGAGAGGCGTCGGGTACATTAAGGATGAGCCTGCGCTCGCCGGGTCGGTCCAGCTCCAGCGGTGCGCGCGCCATGGTGAAAGGACGGGCGGCTACCGCACCGAAGTACTTTTGTGCCAGCCGCTTGACCTGTTCAAGCGTGACATCGCCAACCACGACCAACACGGCATTTCCCGGCGCATAGCGGGTTTGATACCAGTCGCGCAAGTCAGCGATGTCGAGTCGCTGCAGGTCGTGTGCCCAGCCGATGGTGGGCGTGCGGTAGCCACTTGAAAGGTGGGCCAGGCTAAGAAAGCGTTCCAGGGCCAGCTCCCCAGGTTGGTCCTGGCCCTCGCGCCGTTCTTCCTGGATGACGGCGATTTCCGGCAACCAGTCTTCGGCGCGCAGGTGCGCAGTTGACATGAGGTCTGCCATCAGTTCGAACGCGACGCCCAAGTGACGAGGCTCAAGAGTTTGATGATGTACGGTGAAATCTTTCCCGGTAAAGGCATTGTATTGAGCGCCCAGGGAACCCAGGATTTCCATGGCCTCGCCCGCACAACTCTTGTGGCTACCTTTGTAGACCATGTGTTCCAGTGCGTGAGACAGCCCTGAACGGCTTGGCGCTTCGTCAGCCGAACCCACTCTGAACCAGAGTTGCGAGCTGACCAGTGGCGCACGATGATCTTCGCGCACCACCACCTTCAGGCCATTGTCCAGGGTGAATTCGTGGGTCGGTGGGGAGTCGGCCTGGGCGATTAGTGGCGCCAGCCAAAAAACAAGCAGCATCCGGCTGCGGAAAAAGTCCATGGATGTATCGTCCTCAGTGAATTACAGAAATTGTGTAATCACTGTGGCGTTTCCAGGTTGGTGATGGGCGGTAACTATGTACCGCACTTTTCAAGTTCTCTACTGTTCAGTCCGGGACGATGGTTCCAGCACTACGCTGCCAAAGTGCATAGAAGACCTGTCCGGATTTCTGCTCGCGATGCAGGCGCCAATTGCTCGGCAGTCCCAGGGTGGACGGGGCGGTCTCGCTTTCAGTGTAGACCCAGGCATCCTCGGCCAGCCACTGACGTTCCTCGAGCAAGGCGCAGACTGTCGGCAGCAGGTTTTGATTGAACGGCGGGTCGAGGAACACGAGGTCGAAGCGGGTCGCCGGTTGGCTGTCGAGGTAACGCAGCGCGTCGGCCGTCTGCACCTGGCCGACGGTGCAGCGCAGGGTGCCGAGGTGTTCCTTCAGGCTGGAAACCGCCAGGCTGCTGGCGTCCAGCGCCTGGCCCATGGCGGCACCACGGGACAGCGCTTCGAGAAACAACGCGCCGCTGCCGGCAAACGGGTCGAGCACCTTGGCGCCCGCGACGTAGGGTGCGAGCCAGTTGAACAGGGTTTCGCGCACCCGGTCCGGTGTCGGCCGCAGTCCTGGGGCATCCGGGAAGCTCAAGCGTCGGCTGCGCCATTCACCGCCAATGATGCGAAGTTGGTTCACACCGTTGTGCGTGGGTTTGCGGGTGGAACTCGATGAACGGGCCATTAGTGCTCCGGAACCCCGAGCGGCTGCTCGGCAGGTTTGTCAGTGGGCGCCGGCAACGGCTTTTGCGGGACGGTCGGGCCAGCGGTGACGATGACCATCTTGTCGGTGCTCAGGTGTTTGTTCAAAGCTGCCTTGACCTGCTCGACCGTCAGTTCCTGGGACTGGCGCATGAAATCTTCCAGGTAGCTCAGCGGCAAATCATAGAAGCCCATGGCGCCAAGCTGGCCAACGATGTCGGCGTTACTGGCGGTGGACAGCGGGAAACTCCCGGCCAACTCGCGCTTGGCGTCATCGAGTTCTTTCTGGGTCGGGCCGTTCTTGAGGTAATCGGCAAACACGTCCTGCACCAGCTTGAGCGTGCCTTCACTCATCTCGGCGCGGGTTTGCAGATTGATCATGAACGGACCGCGAGCTTGCATTGCCGTGAAACCTGAGTAAACGCCATAGGTCAGGCCGCGTTTTTCCCGTACTTCCGTCATCAATCGCGTACCGAAGCCTCCGCCGCCGAGGATCTGGTTGCCCAGGGACACTGCGGCATAATCCGGATCGTCGCGGTCGATGCCCAACTGCGCAAGCATCAGGTTGGTCTGCTTGGACGGGAACTCGATGTGGCTGATGCTCGCCTTCGGCTCTACCGGTGGCGGGGTTTTCGCCAGCGCCGGGCCTTTGGGCAGCGCGGCGGATACCTGGCTGGCGATCGCTTCGGCTTCGGCGCGGGACAAGTCCCCCACCAGCGCGATCACAGCGTTGCCGGCGGCATAGGCCTTGGCATGGAAGGCCTTGGCCTGGGCCAGGGTTATCGGTGGAATGCTCTTTTCGGTGCCATCGCTGGAGTGGGCGTACGGATGATCGCCATACAGGCGTTTCATCAGCTCCAGGCCCGCCAGTTTGCCGGGGTTCTGTTTCTGGTACTCGAAACCGGCAAGCATCTGGTTCTTGATGCGGGCGAACGAGTCGGCGGGGAAGGTCGGTTTGCCGACGACTTCGGCGAACAGCTTCAGTGCCGGCTCACGCTTTTCCGTCGCGCTGAGGCTGCGCAACGAGGCCACGGCCATGTCCCGGTAGGCGCCGTTGCCGAAGTTCGCGCCGAGGCCCTCGAAGCCTTGGGCAATGGCGCTGACGTCCTTGCCGGCCACGCCTTCGTTGAGCATGGCATTGGTCAGCAGGGCAAGGCCTGGGGCATCGCCGTCCTGGCTGCTGCCGGCGGCGAAGGTCAGGCGCAGGTCGAACATCGGCAATTCCCGGGCTTCGACAAACAGGACCTTGGCGCCGTCGGCGGTTTTCCAGGTTTGCACATCGAGCTGGCGCCGGCTCGGCGCCTTATCGTCCAGTTCGGCCAGCGATTGCAATTTGTTGCCTGACTTGGCCTGGTCCAGCGCCTGGCTGGCGTTGGAACTGTTCGTAGGCGACAGGTAAAAGGCCAGCGCGGCGACCGAGGCGACCAGCGCCAGGCCGATCAGCGCCGGGCGCGATGATTTGCGCTCACTCATTGAGCTTTCTCCTCAGGCAGGACATGCGCGACGCTCAAGCGCGGGCGGGTGAAATACAGCTGGGCTGCCTTCTGGATATCCTGCGGGGTCACGCTTTGCAGTTCGGCGAGCTCGGTGTCCATCAGTTTCCAGGACAAGCCGACGGTTTCCAGTTGGCCGATCGCAGTGGCCTGGCTGGTAATGGAGTCGCGCTCATACACCAGGCCGGCGATCACCTGGGCGCGGACGCGTTCCAGTTCCTCGGCGGTCGGGGCGGTCGTCTTCAGCGCTTCCAACAAGCGCCACAGCCCGGCTTCAGCCTGGGCGAGGGTCTTGTTTTTCTGTGTGTTAGGCGTTGCCGACAGGGTGAACAACGTGTCGCCACGGGTAAACGCGTCGTAGTTCGACGACCCGCCCGAGACCAGTTCTTCGCCACGTTCCAGCTGGGTCGGGATCCGGCCGCTGTAGCCGCCGTCCAGCAGGGCCGAAATCAAGCGCAGGGCGTTGACCGAGGCCTTGTCCGTCGCGGTGGCGATGCTCGGTACGTTGAATGCCAGCATGACGCTCGGCAACTGGGTCCGTACATGCAGGGTGATCTTGCGTTCGCCGGGCTCGGCCAGCTCCAGCGGGATTTTCGCCGCCGGTACGTCGCGCCGGGCAATCGGGCCAAAGTAGCGCTGGGCCAGGGTCTTCACCTCGTCCGGCGTCACGTCGCCGACGACGACCAGGGTCGCGTTGTTCGGGGCGTACCAGGATTCGTACCAATGACGCAGTTCGCCGACGGTCATGCGGTCCAGGTCGGCCATCCAGCCGATGGTCGGCGTGTGGTAACCGCTGGCCGGATAGGCCATGGCCTTGAAGCGCTCGAAGGCCTTGGACATCGGCTTGTCGTCGGTGCGCATGCGGCGCTCTTCCTTGATCACCTCGATCTCGCGACTGAACTCCTCCGGCGGCAAGCGCAGGCTCGCCATGCGGTCGGCTTCGAGCTCGAAGGCCACGCCCAGGCGATCCCGGGCCAGTACCTGGTAATAGGCGGTAAAGTCATCGCTGGTGAAGGCGTTCTCTTCGGCACCGAGGTCGCGCAGGATCAGCGACGCTTCGCCGGGGCCGATTTTATCGCTGCCCTTGAACATCATATGTTCCAGGGCATGGGACAAACCGGTCTGGCCCGGCGTTTCGTAGCTGGAACCGACCTTGTACCAGACTTGGGAAACCACCACCGGTGCGCGATGGTCTTCGCGCACGACGACCTTCAGGCCGTTGTCGAGGGTAAATTCATGGGTAGGTTGTGGATCGGCAGCCAAGGCTGAGAAGGGCAGACAAACCGTGCTGAGCAGCAGGCCTGCGGCGCGGCGGGCAAGAGCATTCATTCGTGTTTAAACCTGTCGGGCTGCCTGCCGGGTCTTAGCCTCAGCAGGCGAGGAGGTGCTAGGATAACGGTCCGTTTTACTGGCGGCCACGCCTATCGGGTCTTTTATCGGCCCTGGGTTGTCTGGGTTCTGCGCAGAAACGTCGGGTTTTCTTCTCTATCCCTGCGTTTTCGCCGACGATGCCGTGCCAGTCCTTCGAAAAAATCGACCATGAGGTGTCCTGGGGACATTTCGACAATCTGTTGCGCGTGAACAAGCTCGATGAAACGCAGTCTGTTCAGCATCGAATATTTATCACCGAGGCGCCCTCCAGGCGCGTCGCTACCGTGAGATAGCCGTCCTCCATGTTTGGTTCCAACGACGACAAGAAGACCCCAGCTGCGGCTGGCGAGAAAAAAAGCCTGTTCGGATGGCTGCGCAAGAAGCCGCAGGAAACCGTAGTCGAACAGCCTCAACCGCAGCCTGGGCCTGCCGAAGAACCGGTGGTCGAAGAGGCTGCGCCCATTGTCCTGCCGATTGCCGAGCCGGTGTTGCAACCGGCCGAGGCTGAAGCCGAGCCCGTGCATGGGCCAGTGCATGAGCAACCCCTGACCCCGCCAGCCGGGCAGACACCCTGGCTGACCCTGCCCGTGGCGGAAGAGCCGGTCGCATTGGTCGAGGACGCCCAGGCGCCCCACGTCACCCCACCAATTCCTGCCCCGACGCAATCGGAGGAAACACCGGCCGCCGTGGTCGTGCCTCCGGTTCCTGAGCTTGTTTCCGAGCCAGAGGTTGCCCCGACAGAGGTTCCGGCATCGGCCGAGCCGCCGCGTCCTGCCGAGGAGAACAAGGTCGGCTTCTTCGCCCGCCTCAAGCAGGGCCTGTCCAAGACCAGTGCCAGCATTGGCGAAGGCATGGCCAGCCTGTTCCTCGGCAAGAAGGTCATTGATGACGAATTGCTCGAAGACATCGAGACTCGCCTGCTGACCGCCGATGTCGGCGTCGAGGCCACCTCGGTGATCATCCAGAGCCTGACCCAGAAGGTCGCCCGCAAACAGCTGACCGATGCCGATGCGCTGTACAAATCCCTGCAGGGCGAACTGACCAACCTGCTCAAGCCGGTGGAAAAACCGCTGGTGGTTGCCTCGCAGAACAAGCCGTTCGTGATCCTGGTCGTTGGCGTCAATGGTGCCGGCAAGACCACCACCATCGGCAAGCTGGCCAAGAAGCTGCAGCTCGAAGGCAAGAAAGTCATGCTCGCCGCGGGCGACACCTTCCGCGCCGCCGCGGTCGAACAGCTGCAAGTGTGGGGCGAACGCAACAAGATCCCGGTGATCGCCCAGCACACCGGCGCCGACTCCGCTTCGGTGATCTTCGACGCCGTGCAAGCGGCCAAGGCCCGTGGCATCGATGTGCTGATCGCCGACACGGCCGGTCGCCTGCACACCAAAGACAACCTGATGGAAGAGTTGAAAAAGGTTCGCCGGGTGATCGGCAAGCTCGATGCCGACGCGCCCCATGAAGTGCTGCTGGTACTGGACGCTGGTACTGGCCAGAACGCTATCAACCAGGCCAAGCAGTTCAACCAGACCGTCGAACTGACCGGGCTGGCCCTGACCAAGCTTGACGGTACCGCCAAGGGCGGGGTGATCTTTGCCCTCGCCAAGCAATTTGGCCTGCCGATTCGCTACATCGGCGTGGGTGAAGGCATCGATGATTTGCGCACCTTCGAAGCCGAGCCGTTTGTCCAGGCATTGTTTGCCGAGCGGGAGCATTCATGATTCGTTTCGAACAGGTCGGTAAACGCTATCCGAACGGTCACGTCGGCTTGCATGAGCTGAGCTTTCGGGTCCGTCGTGGCGAATTTCTGTTTGTTACCGGCCATTCCGGTGCCGGTAAAAGTACCTTGCTGCGCCTGCTATTGGCGATGGAACGGCCCACCACCGGCAAATTGTTGCTGGCCGGCCAGGACCTGAGCACCATCAGCAACGCCCAGATTCCCTATCTGCGGCGCCAGATTGGCGTGGTATTCCAGAATCACCAGTTGCTGTTCGATCGCACGGTGTTCAACAACGTGGCGCTACCGTTGCAGATCCTTGGATTGTCCAAGGCCGAAATCAACAAGCGCGTGGACTCGGCGCTGGAGCGCGTGGCCCTATCGGACAAGACCGACCTGTACCCGGGCGACCTGTCCACCGGCCAGCAACAGCGCGTCGGTATCGCCCGCGCTATCGTCCATCGTCCGGCCTTGCTGCTGGCGGATGAACCCACCGGTAACCTCGACCCGCGCCTGGCGGCGGAAATCATGGGCGTATTCGAAGACATCAACCGCTTGGGCACCAGCGTGCTGATCGCCAGCCATGACCTGGCGCTCATCGCACGCATGCGCCATCGCATGCTCACGTTGCAACGCGGCCGATTGATTGGCGACGGGGAGGCAGGCGTATGAGTGCTACCCGCAGCCCGAAAGTGGCCGAACGCGTTGCCCCGAAGGGCACCGATCCGCAGCCGCAAAAGAAAAAGCGCGACGATGACGACGGCCCGGATTTCACCACGCTGTTGCACGCCTGGATCGAAAGCCATCGCGCCAGCCTGCTCGACAGCCTGCGGCGCCTGGGCAAGCAGCCGATCGGCAGCTTCTTTACTTGCCTGGTCATGGCAGTGGCCTTGAGCCTGCCCATGGGCTTGTCGCTCCTGCTGAGTAATGTGGAGCGCTTGGGCGGCTCCTGGCAGCGAGCGGCGCAGATCTCCCTTTATTTGCAACTGGATGCGACGCCGGGTGAAGGCGAGGCACTGCGTGAACAGATCAAGGCCATGCCGGGCGTGGCCGATGCCGAATACGTGGGGCGCGAGCAGGCGCTTGAAGAGTTCCAGCAGCAATCCGGCCTGGGCGAAGCCCTCAAGGAACTGCCCGAGAACCCCCTTCCGGGCGTGGTGCTGGTTACCCCGAATGAGGTCGACAAGCCGACCCTTGAAGCATTAAGACAAAGACTTTCCGAATTGCCGAAGGTACAACAAGCGCAACTTGATCTAGTCTGGGTCGAGCGTCTTGCGGCGATCCTCAAGCTCGGCGACCGCTTTGTCTTCGGTCTGACGGTGCTTCTGGTTTCCGCATTACTTTTGGAGATAGGCAATAACCTTCGTCTTCCTATTGA